>Ga0194044_10001612_pt1 | contig 11437 bp, 12 predicted proteins | sample JunL4417m_MetaG_FD_155460 | JGI IMG/M metagenome (GOLD analysis project Ga0194044, IMG submission 155460) | Anoxic zone freshwater microbial communities from boreal shield lake in IISD Experimental Lakes Area, Ontario, Canada - Jun2016-L442-17m | ecosystem: Environmental > Aquatic > Freshwater...
ATATTAATATAATCTATATTCTTGTAAAACTTTATTAATATTAATAATCAGTTGTTTTTTTTCTAAATTATACGGTCTAATAGACTCCAAACATTCGTCTAATGTTTTCCAAACTAATTTTGATACCTCAGCATGTTGGAAATTTTGCAAATCATCAATTATTTTATCTGTGTAAGCTAAAAAATATTTATGTTTATATGATTTATGGTTTGAACCTATAAAAATTTCTTCAAATGGTAGTATATTTTCTACTATTTTTATGTCTTTTTTAGATATTCCGGTTTCCTCTTCAAATTCTCTTAACGCGCAATCTAAATCTTTTTCCTGATAATTACGTCTGCCCTTTGGAAATTCCCATTCAGTTTCTTTCCATTTTGTGGTTGATTGTTCTATCAATTTTTGTAATGTTATTAATTCAGTATTTACATCCATAAATACTCCTGTTTTTAATGATTCAAATTTCTTTTGCGACGATATTTCATCGCCTTTAAATTGAGTCCCGTATGCTGAATCTCCCCACATCATTTTCCATAATGTTTCAAAATCAGTTGATCCAATTTGTTCTCTTTCTAAAACCGACATTTCATTAAACAAATTATGTAACTGTTCTAAATTATTTAGAACATATTTACCTCTTATAAAATCAATATATCCAAAACTATCTTTACGCCTAATCATTAAATATTGAACGCCTTGTACGGATGACCTAAATAATATTACACCATAACTTGTTATTGGAAACTTACATTGATGAAACTGGTGACCTTGTTTGCCACAGTTATTACATATATTACATATATTCTGTTTATTCATTAGTTTATATCTATATGTTTAAAGAATGTTGTTTTTATGTTGTTTTATTTAAATGCCTTCTTTAGATAATAATTATACTCGTTTTGACCCAACAATATGGGGGCCACATTTTTGGTTTGTTTTACATACTTTGGCTATGTCATACCCGCATCATCCCAACGCAGTTACAAAAAAGAAATATTATGAACTCATTCAAAATTTACCTTTATTTATTCCAATTGAAACTATTGGAACTTATTTCGAAAAATTATTAGATGAATATCCTATAACTGCTTATTTAGATTCAAGAGAATCACTAATTCGGTGGATGCACTTTATTCATAATAAGGTTAATGAAAAACTAGAAAAACCAAAAATTACTCTTAATGATTTTTATTTTAGATATTATGAAGAATATAAACCAGCAGATATTAAAATGAAAGAAAGTTATAGATGGAGAGAAAAACTTATTTATACTTTGGTTGTCATGGGTGCGTCTGGATTAATTGTTTATTTATATAATAAATAACCGTGATTTGTATAAGTTATAATATCATTATATTATAAGAATTAATGAATACAGAACATAAAGGGGGCAAAATTATAGCATCTGGCGGGTTTGGTTGTATTTTTAAACCGGCTTTAAAATGTGAAACCCATGACTCTAAAGAACCGCATAAAATAAGTAAATTAATGACATCAAAAAATGCCAAAGAAGAATATAATAAAATTACCCAATTTCAACATATTTTACAAGTAATACCAAATTACAGTCGGCATTTCTTATTAGAAGACTTTATATTGTGTAAACCTGTTAAACTAACAACCGATGACCTAACCGGATATAACAAAAAATGCAAAGCATTAAATAAAAAAGGCATTACATTTAAAAATATTAATAATTCACTTGATAAAGTGTTATCTATAAATATGCCTGATGGCGGCATTGATGTTGAAATGTTTATTGATGATTATGTTGATAACAATTCTACAGATAAACATTCTACAAACACAATTACGATTCTTAATAATTCTCTGATTGATTTGTTAGTTCATGGTATTGTTCCAATGAATAATTTAAATGTTTATCACTGCGACATTAAAGACACAAATGTATTAGTCAATCCAACCGAAAAAGGGTTGCCATGTCGTTTAATAGATTGGGGTCTATCAATAATACATACAAAAAACGGTATTCCCCGAACTCTATATAGAAGACCGTTTCAATACAATGTTCCATTTTCATCAATTCTGTTTAATAAGGATTTTTTAACAACTTATTACAGGTTTCTAGCTGTTTATCCAAATCCCATTTATTTTCAAATTAGAGAATTTATAGTAAATTATATTTTTGTTTGGAATGAAATAAGAGGTCCAGGACATTTATCTGCCATAAATGATATAGTTAAAAAACTAACAATAAAGGAATTAATATCTGTTAAAAATAAAAAAGTCAAAGACCATTTAATTGAATATGACTTTACTTATTATTATATTATTGAATACTTATCAACTATTTTAAACAAATATACAAAAAATGGTAATTTAGATTTAATGACATATTTTAACACAATATTTCTAAAAAACATTGATATTTGGGGATTTGTAATGATTTATATGTCTCTTTATAATTCTTTTTTAGAAACATTGAATGATTATCAGATGCAGTTTATAAGTAAAATAAAGTATATTGTAATTCATTTTTTATATGAAAGTCCAATTAATGAAATAAATGTTAGTTCTTTAGTCAATGAACTAACAAATTTAAATTCTCTTATTGAGAAATTTAGTATTATACATGACTCAAAAAAACTTGACTATTTTTTGGAAATAAACCCAATTGAAAATGGTGGTACAAAATTAAAACGAAATATTACAAAAAAACATAAACTAACAAATTATAAAAATAAAAGTAATAATAAAAGTAAAAGTAAAACAATAAAAGCGCGCAAGCAATAAGATTATATTATTATTATATATGAGATTTGAAATCGTAATAATTGGAATTACAGCATTTTTAATATATAACGCATATCATGATGGAAAATATACTAATATATTATTATCCTATAAAAAATATTATAAAATGGCTATAATCGGGATTATAGCATTATGTTTTTATATTATGGTTAAACGAAATCCATTACAAGCAAAAAATATGCTATTATATACTAATAATATGATTAAATATATGCCAATTGATAAATCGTCTATGGATATGATTACACCTATTTTTGATTTATCAACCAATAGTAAAGGGTTTATGGAAGGAATAAATTCTGAACTAAATCCTGGTTATAATTATGAACCAACATTAATAGCACAACAACAACGTAACTTATTATCTGGACCAAAACAGGTGAAACGCTCCGTAAGTGAAACCAAAAAAAAATATGTTGCTTCAATGCAAGATTGGAAGTGCGGCCAATGTAAAAAAAAATTATCTCATACATTTGAAGTAGACCATAAAATAAGATTAGAACATGGTGGGGGTAACGATGTCGCAAATTTGGTAGCGCTTTGTCGTGAATGTCACGGAGAAAAAACTTCAATGGAAAACATGTAATAAAAATATGTAATTACAATATTAATAAATTACATAATAATGTATATTCTTTTATAACTTTTCTTAAAAGTATATAATATGGATCAACCTAATGTTAAAACACCTTTATCTTTAGAACAAGTATTAACATCTTATAACATTTTAATAAGTTTTTTAACTGTTTTCATATTTTTAGTTTTATTAATGTATATTTTAAATCCAAACGGTTTTAATAAAATATTTGGATATGAAATTTTTATTACCGGACCCTTATTATTACTTTTTGGCATTCTTATTAAAGAGTTATTTGTGTTTAAAAATACACCTGAAAAATCTTGGTTGTCTACGTTTTCACAATCTAACCATAATTGGTTTTTTCCAGTGATTATAATAGGAATTGTATTAATTGGTTTAGCGGGTTTTTTTTCAATGTTAGCAGTTGCGGGTGTGTTTTCAGACACTCCTCCCGAAAATAACACTGCTATGCTTGTTAATTTTTTTATATTAATTCTTTTTTTAATAATTGCTATTTTTATTTATAGCAGAAGTAAAACAAAAGATGATACTGTATTACACAATTTACCTAAATCAGTACAAGATATGTTTGCGTTAAGAACTAAATATACTATTACTTTTATAGCCTTTATTGTGCTTGTAATTACATTATATTTATTAAACCCATGGAACATAATGACAAATTATGGCGGACCTGTTGTATTCTTTACACTATTTGTTGGTATTATTTTTATGATGATGATAACATTTTATCAATATTATATGTCTAACCCCTCAAAATTAAATATGTTCGCAAACGAACAAGGTTTTATGACATATTTTATAAAAGGTATATATATTTTGGCGGCACTAGGAATATCAGGCGGATTAATTTATGGAGCTCTTAAATTAATGGGGGTGTTCGATCAGGATGCATCACGCCCCGAATCATGGGGGCATATTATTTTTAACATTCTAATATTTTGTGCTATGTTAGGAATAGTGTATAAATTAGCTAATGCTGGTGGATTTTTAGATAAAAACCCATATTATCGTATTATTCTTAATACATTGTTATATATCCCTTGTTTGTTAGTTAGTTTTATTAATTATATTGGTAAAATAATTGGTGTAATAAAAACTTCAAATAATAACCATTCCGCATCAAATCCATTTGAAATAAAAATGTTAGTTTTAAGTTTAGTATTACTAGGTGGATATTTTTTATGGGTTTTTTTAGGGCATCCATATTTAAACAAAACATATTTAAAACAAGGAGGACAACAATTAATCAACCAACCAATTCAAACAGATGTATTAACTAACGTAACATCATATCAAAAATTATCTGGCAGTGATAAATTTAATTATCAATATGCCTTATCGTTTTGGTTTTATTTAGATTCGTTTCCGCCAAGTACTAATTCATCATATACAAAATTAGTTCCAATTTTGTCATATGGTGAAAATCCAAGTATAAAATATAGTTCAGAAACAAACACATTGGTTATAACAGTAAAACAATCTACTGACGCGAATCCGGTGATTGATTACATTCAAAAAAAAGAAACCGAAATTAAACCAGAAACCATTGATAAATGGAAAACAACACAAGAAAAAATTACTACCTCTATAGAAAAGGTAAAATCAATGCCGTTTGGTAATGATATTGATGCTGAGGGACATCGAATTATTTATAAACACTCAGACGTTTTATTGCAAAAATGGAATAATGTTATTTTAAATTTTAATGGAGGAACTTTAGATGTATTTTATAATGGAAAACTAGTGAAGTCTTCGATTGAAGTCGTCTCATATATGAAATTTGACACATTGACTACTGGATCTGAAAATGGTGTTAGTGGAAATATAGCAAACCTTTTATATTTCAATCAGCCATTAGATATTTTATCAATACATACACTATATAATTCTCTTAAGGACAAAAACCCGCCATCAATACCAGAAAATAAAGAAACACTTATAGATTTACCAAATAACACTTGGTAATATACGTATAATATAATGGAAAACAGAGATATATTACTATTTATAATTTTAGTTGTTTTATTTGTTATATTTATAATTGTATTTTTCTAATAAATTTCTAAGCGTATAATATAATGGAAGCCAAGAGTATATTACTAATTGTAATTATAGTTGTTTTATTAATTATTGTAATTCAATATATATCAAAAGATGTTAGTACTTTAACAAGTTTAACGTCCGCTCAAACTATGCAAAAAATTGAGGCGACGTCTTTAGCGTCTTCCGATAGTTCTGGAAATACAAGTAACTTTACGTATTCTATTTGGTTTTTTATCGACGACTGGAATTATCGTTATGGAGAACCTAAGGTTATTTTTGGACGCATGACAACAGGTTCAGGACAAAAAGAACCATGCCCTTCTATTGTTTTAGGACCTATTCAAAATAATATTGTGGTTTCTTTATCTGTTTATCCTGGATTAGACGAAGCTCCTGCCGACGGAACTAATTTTATCGTTCATAACTGCCCGGTTGCAAATGTTCCTATTCAAAGATGGTGCAATGTATTAATTAGTGTTTATGGTCGTACTTTAGATTTGTATCTTGATGGTAAATTAGTTAGAACATGTGTTTTACCAGGCGTTGCTAAAATAGATTCAAATGCTCCCGTGTTTATTACACCAATGGGTGGATTTTCTGGATGGACGTCTCAGTTCAAATATTGGGCCGATTCTTGTGACCCCCAAAAGGCTTGGAACATATATAAGGCTGGATATGGTGAAAGTTTATTAGGTGGATTATTTGGTAAATATACTGTCAAGGTTTCATTAATGGAAGGGAACACTGAAGACTCAAGTTGGTCTATTTAACCGCATTTTATATCTATACTATTGCATTTTATATTTATACTATTGCATTTTTACACTATTGCATTTTTACACTCTTAAATATTTACAACATTGTTATAAATATTATAAAATAAAATTATTTTAATTCATATTATTTATATTTATAATATATAAGATGGATTTTTCGAATACCGGACAAAGTTCTACATTTAATCAATTTACAACCAATTCATATGTTGATGCTACAAAGGAATTTTTAACTTCAAATAGTGTAGTAGCCCAAATTGCATTTTTGTTACTTGTATTGTTTGTATTTATTATTTTACTACGTTTAGGAATAATGATTTTAGAATATTTTTTATCTTCTTCTGGAACACCTAAACTTATTGACGGAATGGTTGATGCCAAACAACTAATAGTTATCCCTCAAGACCCTTCTTCCGAGGGGTCTGTTACAATTTCTAGGTCTGTTAATGCCACCGAAGGCATCGAATTTACTTGGTCTGTTTGGATCTTTATTGACGATTTAACTTATAATTCAAACAGTTATAAATGCATATTTTATAAAGGCAATGATTATGCAAAAAATCCAAATGCTAACAACCAAGATTTACAAGGATTAAACTTTCCAAATAACGCGCCAGGACTTTATATTGCTCCCAATACTAACAAATTAGTAATTATGATGAATACATTTAATGTTATTAATGAGGAAATTAATATTGATGATATTCCTCTCAATAAATGGGTTAATGTTATTATGAGATGTCAAAATAATACACTTGATGTTTATATTAATGGAACTATTGTTAAAAGTCATCATTTACATGGCGTTCCTAAACAAAACTATGGTGATGTTTATGTTGCTCCCAATGGCGGGTTCTCTGGATATATTTCAAACCTATGGTATTACAATTATGCGTTAGGCACTTCCGAAATTTTAAAATTATCTGCTAAAGGGCCTAACACTAATATGAAGGGTTCAAATGGTATTAATATGAAAAATAATAATTATTTATCTTTAAGATGGTTTTTTAGTGGTGCAAGCGACTCATTCAATCCATAATCAATTCACACGAGTTCAATAAATAATTTATGTTTATCTTTTATAAAAGATAAAAATAAAGAGATTTTATAGCTATTATTTATAGCTATTATTTTATAGCTATTATTTTATAGTATTATTATAAATAAGATGTCTTGTTTTAATAATAAATGTTATCTACCTCAAATACCCAGAGTGTGGTCTAGGGTTCAAAATAGTTGTTTTCTTACTACAAACGACACAAGAATTAATGTAGGTCAAATGAATGATATGTTGAATAAAGGTAATGTTTTACAATATAAAGCAAATAGTGGTAATTTAACTAAATCACAAAAGTATTCTAAAATTGCTAACGGTCAATGGGTTAATCGTAATACTACTTGGGCAACACAATCTGACCGCGGTTACACCAATCCTAATACAACCAATCTTAAACGTTCTGGTAATGTTGTAAATTTGGCAATAGACCCGATAACTGGCGCAATCTTAGGCCCAACTAATGCACCAATTACATGCCCTCAATTAGTTATTCCAATTAATTATTATTTACCTTCTAATGGAGGCGGGGGGGCAAGTGTTTATGACCCGAATATTCCACCACCACCTCCACCACCAGTTGTCCCACCCAATAATATAAACGATTTTCCTCCTATTATTCCAGATACACTGCCTACGGAACCAATTGTCGTTCAAGATGGAGGCGTTCTTATATGCTCAGTTCAAGAAAATATATGTACTGGAACTACAAACAGTACCATATCTCAACAATTATGTCATCCTACTACAGATTCTGACGTTCCTGGCACAATACAAGAACTTTGTTGGAACGACGGAACTCCAACATGGTACCCCAGAACTCGCTATATTATGACTAATAGCACTAATAAATGGCCAGTTAATGCGACATTAGGTAGCGCAATAAAACCATTTCCACCTGTAATCACGTCGGCAAGCGCAATTAATAATATAGCTACATTAACTTGGACACAAGACGAAACATGTATTCCCGTTACTCAATTTATTATTTATGTTAATAATTTACTGGTTAAAATTGTTAATGGAAATGTGTTTACAACAGAATTTTCAATTGTTTCGTGTATTACCAATGATATCTATATTGTTGGTACAAATGGTAATATAGTTTCAGATAATTCAAACATTGTTAATGTAATAGATACACAACATTACACTGTTACTGGTGTTTTAATATAACATATAATACTACACATACATTTATCAGTTTTACCGATACACTACAAGGTGGAACTATATTATTCGATAATAATCAGTTTGTTGATATTATTGCCGTGGGTGGTGGTGGCGGTGGAGGTGGAGGAACTAACCAATTGAATCAGCTTTATAGTATTGCTGGAGGAGGAGGAGGAGGAGGAGGAGTTGGTGTAATAAACGGGCAAATATTAATTGGAACTAACACTTATACAATAAATATTGGAGCTGAAGGAGGAGGAGGAGGTGGTGATAACAATGGGGTATCGGGCACAAATACTACATTTACACCGTTGAAGAATTAAAACCGCACCCCTAAAGTATTTTTTATATTTTCTCAAAATAATATAGATGACTAAACATAAGACAGAAGACTACAAAATTTCTGCCGTAAATTATTATTTGAAAAATAAAGACAACATTAGAAAAACATGTAAAATTTTTGATTGTAAGAAATCTACTTTACAAAGATGGATACAAAGATATAATTCTACTAAAAATCTTACAAGAAGAAATAGAAAACCATTATCATATAAAATTTCTAAACCACAAGTGAATGCTGCGTTAGATTTATTGAAACAAAACAAACAACTTACGATGAATGAATTAGCGTTTGATATGAAACAAAAATATAAAGATTTGGATATTACACCTCAACATTTAGGACAGATTGTTAGAGATAATAATAAAACAAGAAAAAGAACAAGACACGAACATTTTCCTAATGAAAGATACAAGAAACCGATAGATAAACAAACCGAATTAGATAAATTTTATAGTAAGGTAAAACAGTTTCCAATAAATAAGATTATTTGTTTAGATGAAACAAGTGTTGGTTCTGCGTTAAAACCAACTTATAGTAGATGTAATTTAGGTAGGCGTTGTATAATAAAAACTACAAGTCAATTTGTATTTCGTAAATTTACATTATTAGTAGCAATAAGTAATTCAAAATGGGTAGGTAAAGAAATGTATGAAAAAGGTGGTATGACGAAAGAACGATTATTAGTGTTTTTAGAAAAACATATTTTTCCAAAATACAGAAATCATTTGATTATTTTGGATAATGCTGGAAGTCATAATAACGAACTTATTAAAAATGCTATTATCAAAAGTGGTAATGATTATTTATTTTGTATCCCTTATACACCTAAAACGGACGCCATAGAAGAATACTTTAACCAAATAAAAACTTATTTGAAAAAGAATAGAAATGTTGAAAATTACCAACAATTAGAAAAAAATGTAGATAAAGCAATTGAAAAAGTAAAACCTGAAAATTATAAGAATTATTTTCATCACGCTTACGGATTGAATGAAAAAAAATACATTAAAAAGAAACCATCAACGAGAAGACGAAAATTAAAAAATTATAAATAATATACTTAAAAATTAAATGGTTTAAGTATATAGTAGGCATTATGCGATTAAAAAGTGAATTATATAAAAAAGAACAAGAAGAAATAGTGTATAAAATAATTACCATTTTGGATTTGAAAAATAAGAATACATATACCCTATATGAATTAGATAAAAACGAAGAAATACAAAAACAAATTATGGATTTAATTCCTGAAATACGAAAATGGTTTTCATTTAACAATATGAAGTCAGTAGGAGAACCGAGTAAAATAAAAAGACCTTATTTATCAATAATAAAAAATTTGATAAAATCAAAATATAATATGAAAAGTTTAGATTATCATTTTACAGAAAATGGAAAACATATAAGAACACAAATATATCAATTTTACAATTTAACTTAATTTTAATGAATTAATTTTATCAATAGATACGCATTCGCGTTTTATTAATATATCTCGTTTTTCACAATGGCAATAATTGTCACATATTTTATGTTTTTTATTATTGTTACAATCTAAAACATCTGTTAGATATCCAATACAATTACAATAATAACACGATATTAATATATTATCTCTATTATGCGGTAATGAATTGTCAATTCTATCTACTGAAAACTGATAAAGACAATATGGTTTCCATCCAAATGTTAATACAACATCGTCGCAAACATAACATCTAAACTTTTGTTTATTTAGAAGCGCAACAACATCATCTTTTTTCATATTTCCAATAACGCCGAATTTTTCAATATCGGTTTTATGATAGTCTCGTATTTTGGTATTAATTGATAAAATTATATTTGGATTTTCACACTTGTAACAAATACATGCGTTATTTTTATTATCATAATTAGAACACATCTTACAAATATTAATTCCACATATAAAACAATCTGGTGGAGCAGGGATATTTACACAATTTGATAAAGTAGGATTTAATAATTTATAATTTTGTTTTGTATAATATCCAGATGTATCACAACACATACAATAATCATCCGTTAATATGGTACTTTTTTCAAATGGTATATCACCATCTTCATCTTCAATAAAATCACCATCTTCATCTTCAATAAAGTTAAAATATGTATCACCTATTATAATATTTTTTTTTACAAAATTTACGTAATATTTGTTTTTATGATGTGTATATTTTTTGTGAATTAATTCGTCCAGTCTATTTGTCATAAAACAATTTTCTAATAAAAGTTTTGAAATACCCTTGTATTTAATTAAACCTTCATAAATTCCATATATAATACTATAATTGTCTTCATTATCATTGTCAAATCCAAAATAATCGGCAATTACTGCTGGATGAATTGTGACACCAGTCAATATGTTATTAAATAATACATCAATCGTTTTAGACATTGTCAAATATATAATATATATTATTTAATTAATATATTTTTATTTCAATTTTTTTTGAAATAATATAATATTTAGCGAAAACAACTTAAAATAAAAATCTTTAGGTATATTATAAAGGATGGAAAAAGAAAAACCTCCCGACGACTTTTTCAAAGGAATTAAAATCTCTTTGAAAAGTGTCTTGAAACATCCAGACATTAACTTACCCAAAATTACAAATGCTGTTATTAAGTGTAATAAAATAGTTATTCAAACT
>Ga0194044_10001618_pt1 | contig 11411 bp, 12 predicted proteins | sample JunL4417m_MetaG_FD_155460 | JGI IMG/M metagenome (GOLD analysis project Ga0194044, IMG submission 155460) | Anoxic zone freshwater microbial communities from boreal shield lake in IISD Experimental Lakes Area, Ontario, Canada - Jun2016-L442-17m | ecosystem: Environmental > Aquatic > Freshwater...
CCGTGGCTCTGCCCAGGTGCTCAATACCGGCTTCCATATCCATAACCACCACCTCATCTCTGGCAAGAACAATGTGAGTGATCAAGGCTCTTAAAAGCGTACTTTCCGGGCAGATGCACCCGGAGCCGCCTTTTTTGATGCCGCCAAGACGCATCATTTTAATGTTGCCCAGCTTTGCAGACAATACATCTGGAAGATCATCCACACGGGGATTAAGCTTGAAAAATCCGCCGATGCTGCCGGGCTGGGCCTCAGTGCGTTCATACGCCAGATCTTTCATTTCGGAGATCGGAATGATTTTATCAGCATTTGCAATTCCCAGCGCACCTGCCAGGTTCGCGTCCGGGTCTGCATCAATTGCAAGAACGTGCTTTCCCTGTGCATCAAATGTTCGAATCAGCAAAGCGGAAAATGTGGTTTTCCCGACTCCGCCTTTGCCGCTGACAGCAATTTTCATGAGAATATCCTTATTTTATCTTGGAACGAAAAGATTTCCGCCTTCTGACTTCCAGCTTCCGACTGATGTATCACTTATGCAATACAATATCAACATCCAATATTCCAAGTGATTGGTGAGGATGTCGCAATGTATTCAAGGATACACAAACCGTTAACGCGATGTTACATGCGCTGATTTCACTCAAATACCGGAACGGGGCTATGCACTTGACTGTACCGACCACAACATGTAGTATGTGGACATGGAAGATTATTCGCGCTCGCTCGTCGAGTTCAAGGAAAGATTCGCGACTGAAGAGGCTTGCCATCAGTATTTAACTGCAGGTTCTATCTTCCATGATAGTAGAAAACCTATGAGATTGTGGTTTGAAGCGATGTGGCATATTACAAGCCAGATATATGGTGCCAATGCTTTGGGACTTCAGCGCGTTCTTTCGTCAGGAAGTTAGGAATAGCAGAAGTAAAAAGATATTGGCTCTTCTGATCTTCCTAACTTCGGCTCTTCTCATTTTCTGCCTTGGAGGGTGTTGTAGAATGAAACTACTTATGTTGTTTGCAGGGGCATATATTGCGGGTTCCGTCAATTTTCCGATTCTGATGTTTAATCTGCTGAAGAAAGAGGATCCACGCAACGGTTTCAGCAAAAATCCAGGCGCCTTTAATGTATATCGGCAGCATGGATTTTTCTGGGCTCTGGTGATTTTGATACTGGATGTTGGCCGGTCGCTGGGAGTGGCGTTTATTTCGGCAAGCTTTCTTCAGACAGTGCTCGTGCCCTGGGCGGGCATGGGGCTGATACTCGGCAATCGCTTTCCCTGCTTTCATCAATTTCGCGGAGGAAAAGGAGTCGCCAATTACCTTGGCTTTTCAGCGTTCATTGCGCCGTTCTGGGCGCTGGTGGCAATTCTGGCTTGGCTCATTGGCTACACGTTTTTTCGCATTGCCTTTATCGGGTCTTTGACAATGGTTTCGATTCTGGCTGCGGGCACTTTGCTGGCTTGCAATTTTGATCCACTTGCTGCTTCCGGCGTACTCTGTACAGTGGCAGTGATTTTTTACAGCCATAAATCAAATTTCACCGAGTTTTTCCAAAGGTGGAAAACAATCTAAAGACGAATTTACTTTGAGCGGTCAATGACTGAATACACTCCCTTTGGGGCTAAACGAGCCAAATATACTGCGGCCCGTATGCATTTGTGAAAACCCCTTAGTACACGAGTAATTCATAAATTTATATAGTCTCAAATATATGTTGGGGGTATTCTTTGTCGGCCAATTCGTAATTCACAATTCTGATTACCATAGATTATCGTTGCGGATACCATCTACTTGCTGTTAGGCAAAAAGCGGCCATCCCAAATGCCGGCAAGCAAAGGGTTACACGAAATACTGGGTCTTCTGTGTCACCGTCGTCTTGATGGTATTCAGGGTATCCTGAAGAGCCGAAATGACATTTTCCCGAATATCCCCTGCCACTACAATATACATCACATCTTCTCCCACCTTAAGGTCCGTATCACCATTGATGTGAACCAGGATTTCGACAATGCCGGCGCGGCTTTTGTGCGCTTCAACAACCTGACGCAGTTTTTCCTGGTCAACGACGATGCGAAGTCCGGACACCTGCCTGCCATCCCGCGAGGTGGCGCGCACCACGCCATTATGGCAAAGGATCATCCCGACCCTGGGATAATCCGGATGTTGTTTGATGCTTTCAATCAACTGGGTTAGGCTCATAATGACTCCTTTTCCAAAGACTCTACACGCAGCAGGTCTTCGGGGGTATTTATATTGATAAACGAGATAAGATCGGGATCTGTTTTCCGCAACCTCGCTTCAGAAATTCGATTGATCCGTGATTTATGAAATACCTTCTGTATCTTAAGTTTTTCCTGCCGGATATGCGATTCGATGTTATTCAGGCAGGATTTGGAATAAACAGCGCAAAGCGGCTCAAGTCCGTTGGCGGTTTCCGGCATTACTGCATCTGCTCCGGGTCTGGCCTGTGAAATCAATAAATGGACCAGTTCCTGCTTCAAAAACGGAGCATCGCATGCGCTGACAAACGCAAATGGCCGGGATGTGTAAAAAAGCCCGGCGTGAATTCCGGTTAAAGAGCTGCGAATTGGAAACAGATCAGTTACCATCAGCACGTTCCAGTCCAGATACGCATGAGGGGTATTAGTGACCAGAATGATTTCGCTGAAAATTTCTGAATACACCGCATGGATACGATCCAGAATCCGCTTTCCATTCACCTCAATCATGGCCTTGTCTCTGCCGTTAAGCCGCTTGCTCATGCCGCCGGCAAGAATGATGCCCGAACATTTTTCACCGACTGGTTTCATGGATTTTTGCTCTGCTGAAAGTATGGGGATTAAAGTTGATTACAGTTCCACCCGGATTGGCAGGTTATGCATGATTTCTCAAAAAAATGCAAATGGTTCTATTTGATGTCGCAGGGACCGATTAATATGCTTTTTGATCCAATATAAATGCAACGATGGTTAAGTGGTCTATTGCCATTATAGGGTTCCTGTAATAAAATATCATCGAAATATGAAAGGAGATGAATATTTATGGCTGATCACAACTGTATGAATTGTTCTTTCAGGGCAAAATACGACATCAATCCCAAATCGTTTTTGGGGCGATTATGGAGATGGCATATCGGATGGTATCCCGGATGGAAGGCGTATAAGAAATTTCTTACGGATAGTGAAAGAAATGAATTGATTGAAAGGTACAATCCTAAGAGATAGTTGATTGTGTTTTCAGGGTAAATTAACGACCTGCCGAATGAATTATGGTGGAATTATGGAGGAATTATGTTGGAAAAAGGGGCATTAACCGGAATCACCGTCCTGGATCTCTCAAGACTTCTGCCCGGACCTTTTGGTTCGATGATCCTGGCGGATCACGGCGCACGGGTGATTTCCATAGAAGACAAGCGATTTATCGCAGATGGTTTTTTTATCACAACCGTAAACAGGAACAAGGAACACCTTTCCCTGAATTTAAAGACTCCCGAGGGAAAGGAGATTTTCTTTCGCCTGATAAAAAATGCGGATATCGTGATAGAAGGATTCCGTCCGGGTGTCGTACAGCGATTGGGCGTTGATTATGATACGGTTTGCAATGTCAACCCGGGCATCATTTACTGCTCCATAACCGGCTATGGACAGACAGGCCCTTACGTGAATCGGGCCGGCCACGATATCAATTATCTGAGTACTTCGGGAATTCTTGATTTAATCGGTGACCCGGATTCTCCTCCCGCCATTCCCGGCGTTCAAGTGGCGGACATTGCCGGCGGAATGAATGCCGTTATCGGCATTCTTCTTGCGCTCGTTGCCAGAAATCAGACTGGCAAGGGCCAGTATATCGATATTTCCATGACTGACGGCATGCTGGGGTTTCTTTCCATCCCGCTTTTCTTTAATCAACTGACCCGCCAGAACCTCAGGCGCTCGGATTCCATGCTGTCTCACCGGTATGCCTGTTACAATACCTACGAAACCGCAGACGGCCGATTTTTATCCATTGGCGCCGTTGAACATCGTTTCTGGAAAATGCTTTGCGATCATCTTGAACTTCCGGAATATGTCTCCCTCCAGTGTGACGACAGCAGGCGAATGGAAATTATCGACACCCTGCGTGCTGTTTTTCGCCAGAAAACCATTGACCAGTGGAGCAACGAGCTTGGGGATATGGATATCTGCTGGAGCAAGGTTCAGAACCTTGAAGAAGTGCTGAAAGACCCCAATTTCAGGGAACGGGAGATGATCGTTGATCTTGAGGGAAAGGACGGGAAAACCACGCCGGTTTTTGGCGTTCCCGTCAAGCTGAGCCAAACACCGGGCAAGGTGCGCACCCCTGCCGTTGGTTTTGGTGAAAGCACGGTTTCCATTTTGCGGGAAATCGGATATGAAGAAGATGATATCACCGTGTTTCAAAAAACCGGAATTGTTTAAAAACGGGAGGTTTTTGCAAGATGACCGACAAGGCGATAGGGGACAGGTTGGAAATTTGGCGTGGAGACATTACCCGGCTGAGGGTTGATGCCATAGTCAATGCCGCCAACAGTTCGCTTCTGGGTGGCGGCGGTGTTGACGGCGCTATTCACCGTGCAGCCGGAAAAGAGCTTCTGGCCAAATGCCGGGCAATTGGCGGATGCCCGGTCGGCGAGGCCAGGATTACTCTGGGATACTACCTGCCGGCGCGATATGTCATTCACACGGTCGGGCCGGTTTACAAGGGGACGGTACAGGATGCGATTCTTCTTTCCCAATGCTACGAAAACAGCCTGAGACTGGCGGCGCAATACCATCTTTCGAGCATCGCCTTTCCGGCCATCAGTTGCGGAGCATACAGGTACCCCATCGAAAAAGCCAGTAAGATTGCGATTGATACCTGCCTTAAGGCCATGGATGACTTGCCCGATATTCAAAGAATCATTTTCGTCCTGTTTTCCGACAAGAGCCATGCCATTTATCAAAGCAGCCTGGAACTGGTTCTAAAGGATTTAATGGCTGTTCCAGTTCTCTAAATCAAGTATAACCCGCTAATGTCCTCCGAGCTGATACTTTCTTACCGCTGCAAGATGTTCGTCCCAAGTTTGTGAAAACTGATGGGTTTTATCCTGGCGGGATACAAAAAACAGAAATTCGCTTTGGGCGGGATAAACAGCGGCTATAAGCGACTTGGCTCCCGGACTGGCGATCGGTCCAGGTGGCAGCCCCTGGCGGGTATAGGTATTGTAGGGGGTAGGCGTTGTCAGATGCCGGCGGGTGATATTTCCATCAAAATGGTCAAGACCGTAAATCACAGTGGGATCGCTTTCCAGACGCATGCGGCATTTTAACCGGTTGTGGAATACAGATGAAACGATGGGCCGCTCGCTGTCGGAGCCAGTTTCCTTTTCAATGATAGAAGCCAGCGTCACGGCCTGGTGAATCGAAAGCCCCGACTTTTCCGCCTGCCGCTCCATCTCAGGTGTAAATACCTGCCGAAATCGCTGAATCATGGTGGATAGAATTTTCTCGGTGCTTACACCTTTCGGGAAAAAATATGTATCCGGAAAAAGATAGCCTTCAGCAGTATCTGTTTCAATTTTCCAGCCATGACACAATTGAGGGTCCCGTGCTGCGCTCAACAACATGGATTCAGAGACCAGTCCCGCGTTGGCGAATACCGCAGCAATTTCTTTCAGATTATACCCTTCAGGAATGGTGACTTTGTGTAAAAATATCTTCCCGCCGACCATCTTTTCCAAAACCTGCCTTGGTGTCATGGCGCCGGATAACAGATATTCTCCTGCCTGAATCCGCCGGTCATAGCCGAAACCACGCGCATAGAGATAAAAACTGAACGGCGCCAAGATGATTTCCGAATGGAAAAGCATATCTGTGGTTGTTTTCAACTGCTGGCGGGGCAGTACAGTTATCAGCGATTCCCGGCCATGCTTGCTGGCGGCCATGCTTGCATATTCAATTACATCGCATGTTGTCCAGATGCCAAGAATTGAGAGGATCAGCATCAAAAGAGCCGAAATGGCGACAATAAATCTTTTAATAGCTTATCCCCCCAATACATTCACTTTAACTCTGGATGATACCGGCGCTTTTTTCTTAATCCACTTTGGCGAATGCCTTTGCTTTTGCCTTGCAGACAGGGCAGGAATCGGGAGGCTCGTTTTCACAGGTATATCCGCATACTGAACAGACATAATAATCCGTCATCTCCTGATCGCTCAAGGCATCAAGAGCCTTCTGATAAAGAGCTGCATGAATTTTTTCCACTTCATTTGCGTAGGTAAAAGTCCGGACCGCAGCCTTGTCGCCTTCTGCTTCGGCGGTTTTGATCATTTCGGGATACATGGAACTAAACTCATGGGTTTCACCTGCTATGGCTTCTTTCAGATTTTCCGCTGTGGTCCTGATGCCGCCCAGTGTTTTAAGGTGGGTGTGGGCATGAATGGTTTCAGCCTCGGCCGCAGCCCTGAAAAGTCGGGCTGCACGGGGATAACCTTCTTTTTCAGCCTGTTTGGCGAACGCAAGGTATTTTCTGTTGGCCTGGGATTCACCGGCAAATGCTTCCATCAGGTTTTTTTCTGTCTGACTCATAGTCATCTCCTTTAGTTGTAGTTGTTTGTGTAATCAATTATTCATGCGAATTTTTTTGGCATTCCGGACATATCCCAAAGAAATCAAGCCGATGGGAAAGAATTTTATAGCCCGTCTCTTCAGTAAGTTCCAACGACAAAGCGTTGAGCGCGGAAAGATCAGTATCTGTAATAGATTTGCATTTCACACATATAATATGCGGATGGGGGTGAGGATTTTTTCCGTCGTACCGGTTGTTTTCATCCCCGAAGCCTATTTCCATGACCTCTCCCAGCTCTTTCAGCAATGAGATCGTCTTGTAAACAGTGGCCAGGCTCGTTGTGGAAAATCGCCTCGTTACTTCGCGATGAATATGTTCCACCCCGGGATGTTCACAGCTATTTGCCAGTATCTCGACAATGGCGATCCGCTGAGGGGTGAGCCTGAACCTCTTTTCTTTCAGCATATCAATCATCTGATCAAGTCTGGATATGCATGTATTCATTATACTCCCGTAATATCCCGCCCAAATCAATTCATCAGTTCTTTTTGAAGCCAATCTTTCACAGCACCCTCAATGGCATATACGCCTTTGTTGAATGCTACTGATTTTTGAAAAATCGCCTTAACCATGTCGGGAAGTTCAAATTCCGCCAGCTCGACCGCTTCTTCCGAGTTTCTGCGGATCAGATAGACGACAGGGGTTTTCCCCCAGTTGTTGACTACAAAATAATGACTGGTATCATTTTTTGAACGGATCAGATTGATCCCATGCGCCCAGTTATTTCCCCATTCAAGGTATAAAACAACCGCCTCTTCGGGTGTCATCTGCCAGTCGATAGCATTCATCAGTTTTAAATCCTTACGGATATCATGAAGTTTCATCATGTTGTCTATTCTCCTTAACAAATTGTTTTAAACTGATCACATTTGTATCTGATAAGAATAATAATCAAAAATGATACTTTTGTCAAGATATTATTATCTGGTAATTATTATTTATTAATAATTATTCGTATCTAATTTAAATTATCAGCTCTAAAATTGCCTAAAAACAGGATATCCTCAATACTATACTGCGAACGGGCATAATCTGCGCTTTTCATAAACTCCCTCTCCCAGCGGGGGAGGGTTGGGTGAAGGATTCCCCCCCTTTGAAAAAGGGGGGGCCAGGGGGGATTTAGGAGGCTATCCACCTGAAAAATCCCCCTCGATCCCCCTTTTCCAAAGGGGGAAGTATCATTTTCATATATGGGGTGATCGAATTTAAGAAAGATACCCCAAAAGTAATTGACACTTTTTGGAATGATGAATAAAAAAACATCCAGTTTTCACTTTTTGCTTTACATTCATCATTCAAGGAGATGCAAGAATGAACGTAAAAGATTTTTCGCAACAGTTCGATGATTACATCAAAATAGAGAAGGCAATTGACTATTGGGATACCAATTTTAAATCTCAGCCCACCCTGGATCAAATTGCTGCAAGTATGCAATTGAGTAAATATCATTTTGACAGGTTGTTCAAGCGATGGGCCGGTATCAGCCCGATTCAATTTTTTCATTTTTTGACTTTAGAACATACCAGGCGGAAACTTGCTGAATCCAGGATTTTTCTTGACACATCTTCGGAAGCGGGGCTTCATGGTCCCGGTCGTATGCATGATTTATTTGTTACTTTTGAGGCGATAACACCCGGGGAATTCAAGCAGATGGGAACTGGCTTGAAAATGGAGTATGGTTTTCATCCCACACAGTTCGGATTGTGCTTTCTGGTCCTGACCGACAGGGGAATTTCTCATCTTGGTTTTGTTGATGGTGATGGTCATGCCATGGCTTTAAGTCAGTTTCAGAAAAGCTGGCCAGAAGCAACGATATCTGAAAACCGGGCAAGAACAGGTTTCCTGGTAAATCGTATTTTCAGATTCGATCACACCCATGAAGCCCGTCCTTTTCACTTACTGCTCAAAGGGACAAATTTTCAAGTATGCGTATGGAGGGCATTACTAACAGTCAATATAGGAAATATAGCCACTTATCAAGATATAGCTGCCTATATCGGCTGCCCCAAAGCCTTTCGCGCCGTTGCCAATGCTATTGCCATCAATCCGGTTGGATATCTGATCCCCTGTCATCGCGTGATTGCAAAATCGGGACGAATCCATCAATACCGCTGGGGCGCTGTTAGGAAGAAGGCGATTTTAGGTTGGGAAGCCAAAAATTTGTAGTGCTATACAAGCAATGCTGAGATTATTATTTACCGTGAAAATACTTTTAAACCACGAAATACACGAAACAAGTAAGGGCGACCGGCCGGTCGCCCCTACCGCCTTTGTGTGAGAAACGCTCTTGTGTCGGCTACCAGTTTTATATATTTTGGTCATTCATGGGGGGGCGGCATAGACCATGCCATGGACGTTTATAATTTAAAACTGTTAAAGCTGCTTAACAGAAAATATAGATACAAAAATGTCTTATTCAATGTCAAACTTAATTCCCTGCGCTAATGGCAGCGTGTCGCCAAAGTTAATGGTATTCGTTTGACGCCGCATATAGGCTTTCCATGCATCCGAACCTGACTCACGGCCGCCTCCGGTGTCTTTTTCACCACCGAATGCTCCGCCAATCTCAGCACCCGAGGTGCCGATGTTCACATTGGCTATACCGCAATCCGATCCCCAGTGAGACAGAAAAGCTTCTGCCTCTTTCATGCTATCTGTGAAAATAGATGACGAGAGCCCCTGCTGAACAGCATTTTGCAGGGCGATGGCCTCATGCACGTCCCCTTTGTACCGGATCAGGTAAAGGATCGGCGCAAAGGTTTCTTCCTGTACAATGTCATAATGATTTTCGGCCTCAACAATAGCTGGCCGCACATAGCAACCCGATTCAAAGCCAGGGCCGTTCAACACCTCGCCGCCGGATATCAACCCGCCACCTTCTTTCTTAACTCGTTCAATCGCTTCAAGGAAGCTTGTAACCGTACCTTTATCAATCAGCGGACCTATATGGTTATTTTCGTTCAGCGGATCTCCGATACACAGGCTGCTGTATGCTTTTAGAAGAGACACCTTCACTTTTTCATAAATCGATTCATGAATGATCAGGCGCCGAGTGGTCGTGCAGCGTTGACCAGCAGTGCCGACTGCGCCAAACACGACTGACGGAATCGCCATCTTCAAATTGGTGCTGGGAGTGATGATGATGGCGTTATTACCCCCCAATTCCATGATGTATTTGCCCAAACGTCCGGCAATCACACTGGCGGCATGTTTACCGACCCGGGTTGAACCCGTCAGCGATATCAACGGGATGCGCCTGTCTTTGAGCATCTGCTCTCCGATAGTCTTGCCGCGACCAAAGATCAGATTGAACACGCCTTCGGGTATATTATTCTCTTTAAGAACACTGCTCAAAATGTTCTGCGTGGCGATTGCTGTCAATGGCACTTTAGAGGCGGGCTTCCAGATATTTACATCACCGCAAACAGCAGCAATCATGGCGTTCCATGACCAGACCGCTACCGGGAAGTTAAAAGCAGAAATGGTTACGACTATTCCGAGCGGATGATATTGATCGTAGATGCGATGCGATGGACGTTCGGAATGCATGGTAAATCCATAAAGCTGCCTCGACTGACCCACGGCGAAATCGCAAATATCGATCATTTCCTGCACTTCGCCCCAGCCTTCCTGTAGCGACTTGCCCATCTCGTAAGAAACCAGGCTGCCTAACGGATTCTTGAATTCGCGCAGTTTGTTGCCAATCTGTCGTACAATTTCGCCACGCATAGGCGCAGGAACTTTGCGCCAGTATATAAACGCTGTTTCCGCTTTTTTAACAATAAATTCATAATCAGCATTCGATGCCTGATATACTGAAGCAATTTTCTGGCCATCAGTTGGCGAATAAATCGTCAGTTCGCTTTGATCTGTGGTTTTCCCCCATTCCAATCCAGTGGACATGCCATAATTCTTTTCTCTAATTCCCAAAACTTCTAAAATCCTTCTGTCGAACATAAAAACTCCTTAAAATAGTGATAACGAAATATCGGATTTTGAATTGGTTCTGTACTATTCATTTCCCCACTCCGGTTGGTTTCTTCTCGTCGTCATAAAAATCGATAAAAGCTCTTGTAGATGTCTGAAGAGCTGGATCGATATACTATTGAGCAGTTCGCTGCTTTGCAGACCGGTGATATGTCAATGCTGCAAAAGGCCACACAAAATGACTGATGCTCACAATATATTATGAATTAATACTTGACAAGAAATTTCTGACACCTCATCTATTCTCCGTATATTATATGTTCAAAAATACAAGTTATGCCCGTTTGCAGTATGGAAGAACTGCTAATTTCGAAAAAGGAGGATTTTTATGGATACCGAATTTCATTACTACATGACTGGAATTATTGCTCATGCTGCAGGTTTCAGCACGGCTGAATCCAAAACCATAGCTACGGCATCGGAATACACCGATGAAAATGATGAAATACTCAAGGTGAAAGACCGACGCAACAGTAAAGTCTATGAAAACTACATTTCCCAAACAATGAACATTTTAAAACCGAAACAGCGATTAATGCGGATATATCCAATATTTCATTTCATTCCCGGTGAACCGGATGCCGATACGGCCCGCCGCAGGGATGGCAAGATGCATCTGCTAAATACGACACCTGATTCTGAAATAGCAAACTACCTGATCGACGAGGCCATCAAAGTCACAGGCGAAACCCGGCTGTATCGCATCGGGATCGCCACTCATGCATACACGGACACCTGGGCGCACCAGAATTTCGTCGGCTGGTTCGACTACTTCAACAACATCGGCTTCAACATTAGGC
>Ga0194044_10001619_pt1 | contig 11404 bp, 9 predicted proteins | sample JunL4417m_MetaG_FD_155460 | JGI IMG/M metagenome (GOLD analysis project Ga0194044, IMG submission 155460) | Anoxic zone freshwater microbial communities from boreal shield lake in IISD Experimental Lakes Area, Ontario, Canada - Jun2016-L442-17m | ecosystem: Environmental > Aquatic > Freshwater >...
TTGTTATACAGTACGCTGGCAAAGGCTTTTGAGCCATTCGGGTCTTCATAGGCCCCGCTTCCCGTAAGGATATGGATATGGTTGCTTTTCCGGATCTGCTCCAAGATGCCATGGTCGGCCAGATTGGGCATATAATGCATCGGCGAATTAAAATAAACCTGTTCATCGAAATAGCCCTTGGTATATTCAGTTAGATCATACACCCCGCTCATGGCGATCACCCCATTGATCAGGTCGGGCCGCTTTAAGAAAAGATTCATGCTGTGCAAGGCACCAAAAGAAGCACCACAGAGAATAATGGGTGTTTCGGCAGAAGTGCTGTTGCGGATAAAAGGGATCACTTCATTGAACACATAGTCGTTGAACTGATTCTGACGAATGGCCTTATGGGCTCCCTCCATCTCATTATTAAGCCAACTTTCGTTGTTGATGCTGTTGATCGAAAAGACCTTCATTTTACCCGAATCAATGAACGGCGCTAATGATTCCATCATCTGAAATCTTTCATACTCCAGATAATCGGCAGCGGCGGTGGGTACAAATAATAAGGCAAAGCCATAATCGCCATAGCTGGCAATGGGCATTTCTTTTTGCAGGGCAGGACTAAACCAGCCGGATAATTCACGCTTCATGGATGAGGAATGATTTTGGGTAAAGATATGAAACTGTTTGAGATCGTTTGCAGTGGGCGGTTGGCAGTTAGCAGTGGGCAGTGGGCAGTGGGCAATATATTCAGCTTGATGATCTTGACCACAAACGAGCACTCAGCCAACTGCTAACTGCCAACTGCCAACTTATATTCGTAGCTGCATGAATTAGGAACCAGGTTCAATTAACCCTTTCTAATAGTTCATAAAGTCTCTTAGCTTGGGATGCGTAACCAGTTTTATCACAATGAAGAGCATTGCAACGATTTTTAAAACCGTTGAAAATAAAAATACCTGATCGGCATTCGCCTGATGAGTAAGTTTCATCCAGGCTCCTGCAAAATCCATACAAATTCCTAGGACGAGAATGATGATACCGTATTTTAATTTCATGATGAATCTATTTTTGTACTACAACTGATTAAGCAGTTTGCAGTTGCCAGTTGGCAATACATTCAGATTGATAATCACAATCCCGAACGAAAACTAAGCAAACTGCCCACTGCAAACTGCCAACTGCCTACTCATTCCAGCACCCCTTCCTTGATCTCCGTCCACAACTCGCGGTAGCAATTGGAAGCGTAGCTGCTATTCGCAAATTCCATGATGGGTGATTTGTGCACGCCCATTTTTTCAACATCACTGAGGTAGGGAATATAATTTTGGAAGAACCGTTTGTCTTTATACAGTTCATCCATGATCTCATTGTGCATATTCTTGCGCAGATCGGTCATGCTGAAAAAGCACATCAGCTTGTGCAGGTTCAGGTCCTTCTCCTTGAAATAATCTTTCACCATATGGTAAGTGCGGATCGACAAAGTAGTTGGAATCACCGGCATGAGCACGATATCGGCAGCATTAAAAATATTTTCACTGAGGGCACTGAATCCCGGAGGGCAGTCAATGAACACAAAATCATATTCCTTATCCAGTTGTTTCAAAACTGATTTCAGCCGGTTCTTATTTTGTTTCATTTCATCCAGCATAATATCAAAGCTTTTGCTTGAGTTATCTGCCGGGATCACATCCAGTAATTCAAAATCGGTAGACAGTATCCCATTCTCCAGATCGGCATCCTTGGTAACGAGTTTTTTGATGCCCGGATGTACTTTAGGCTTCGCCTTATAATAAAATGAAGAGGAGCCCTGTGGGTCAATATCCCATAAAAGGGTTTTAAATCCATCGGCGGCAGCCAGGTAGGCCAGGTTAACACAACTGGCGGTTTTACCAACACCGCCTTTCAGATTGTAGAGCGCAAGGGTTGTCATGTTGAGCTTGTTTTTATTAATAAAGGACAAGTAAGTTAGCCAATTATTTTTTCATGACCGCCAACTCTTTCTGCAGCCTGAACATTTCATCGCGGAGCCTTGCAGCCTCCATAAAATCAAGGGCTTTGGAGGCTTTGTCCATTTGTTTTTTGGTCTTTTGAATGATCTTTTCCAGCTGGGGAATGGTGGAATATTGCTCCTGTTCATCGGCGGCCAGGGTTACCAGATCCTGGTCGGGCGCTATGGAATACGGGTTGGCCGGATCATATCCTTTTACATCCAGTACCGAACCCTGGGCCATGATCTGCTGCGTACTTTTGATGATGGTGGTAGGGGTAATATGGTGTTCAATATTATAGGCTGTTTGTTTTTCGCGGCGACGCAGTGTTTCATCAATGGTCTTTTGCATACTGGCCGTCATCTTATCGGCATAAAAGATCACGAGTCCGTTTACATTACGGGCAGCCCTACCCGCTGTTTGGGTCAAACTTTTTTCATTGCGCAAAAAACCTTCCTTATCGGCATCTAAAATAGCGACAAGCGACACTTCCGGAAGATCGAGTCCCTCGCGCAAGAGGTTAACTCCCACCAGCACATCTATTACGCCTAAACGCAGTTCGCGTAATATCTCCACCCGTTCCAAGGCATCTACTTCGCTGTGGATATATTTGCTTTTAATGTTGATGCGTTGCAGGTATTTATCCATTTCCTCTGCCATCCGTTTTGTGAGCGTGGTTACCAGTACCCGGTCGCCCAGCTTTACCCGCTTGTCTATTTCATCCAAAAGGTCATCGATCTGATTTACCGAAGGCCGCACTTCAATCGGGGGATCCAGTAATCCGGTAGGCCTTACCACTTGTTCCACCACCACACCTCCACATTTTTCCAATTCATAATTGCCCGGTGTGGCCGACACAAAAACGGTTTGGTTAAGCATGGATTCAAACTCGTGGAAATTAAGCGGCCGATTATCGAGTGCTGAGGGTAATCTAAATCCATAATCTACCAATACCAGTTTACGGCTTCTATCGCCACCATACATGCCGCTTACCTGGGGAATGGTTTGGTGACTTTCATCAATGATGCACAGAAAATCTTTTGGAAAATAATCGAGTAAACAGAAAGGCCTTGTGCACGCATTTCTCCGGTCGAAAAATCTTGAATAGTTCTCTATCCCGCTGCAGTAGCCCAGTTCACGGATCATTTCCAGATCATAATTCACGCGCTCATTGATGCGCTGTGCTTCAATATATTTTCCGGAATTCTTAAAATACAATTCTTGTGCGGAGGCTTCATCCTGTATCTCGTGCACCACCTGCAATAACATATCCTTGGGAGCCACATATAAATTTGCCGGGAAGATGGCTGCATGATCAACTGTACTGATGCGTTTTCCTGAACTGAGTTCCAGGGTTTCAATGCTTTCGATCTCATCTCCAAAAAAGCTGATGCGATAACCAAAATCTACATAGGGCAGGTTTATATCAATGGTATCTCCTTTTACTCGGAAGGTACCGCGGGTAAAATCACCCTCGCTTCGATTGTATAAAGAATTCACAAGTGCATGCAGAAATCCTTGTCGCGAAATGGTTTGTCCGGCTTGGATACGGATGATCCCGTTCTCATAATCTGTTGGATTGCCCATGCCATAAATACAACTCACACTGGCCACAATGATGATGTCGCGACGCCCACTCAGCAATTGTGCCGTGGCTTGTAACCGAAGCTTGTCAAGCTCTTCATTGATGGCCAGGTCTTTTTCAATATAGGTATTGCTCACCGGCATATAGGCCTCGGGCTGATAATAATCGTAGTAAGAAACAAAATAGCCCACGGCATTATCCGGGAAGAATTGTTTGAACTCCCCATAGAGTTGGGCCACCAATGTCTTATTATGCGTGAGTACCAATGTTGGCTGTTGAACGTTCTGAATCACGTTGGCCATGGTGAAGGTCTTGCCACTACCGGTTACGCCTAACAGCGTTTGATATTTTTCTCCATTCAGTATTCCTTCGGTGAGGTCACGAATGGCATCCGGCTGATCACCGGCGGGGGAATATGGCGCATATAACTGAAATGACATGGAGTAAACACTGCTTACGGCAGGGAGGTAAATTTACCAAGATTTATCGGATAAGCGGAAGCGGGGTATTTACTGCTTTGGTTTAAAAAATTGTTCATCTACTCAGGCCGCATTAGATATAAACCAACTCATTTATGCTGAAGCAGTATTTGAATTATAACTATGAAACTCCATTAAATTTCAAGCTAAATGCTGGTTACAAGAATGTATAAATGAATGTTTATTGATATTATACCAAGTTTGCAAGGCGTAAACCAAGCCATACTGTGAAAACTTATCCAAATCCTCACAGCCATAGCTCCTCATATTAATTTTTATATAACCTTGCTGTACGGCCGATTTAGCGTACCTTTGCGCCTCGAAAAATGAAGTGAAGCATTAGATAGACAGTAATATCAAAATATATAATCAATTATATATCAAACTGTTTCACTTTTCAACAACTTTACAATGAATATAAGAAACATCGCCATTATTGCTCACGTTGATCATGGCAAAACAACACTGGTAGACAAGATCCTGCACAGTACCAATATCTTCCGGGATAACCAGGAGACCGGAGAGTTGATCATGGATAGTAACGACCTTGAAAGAGAAAGGGGTATCACCATTTTCAGTAAGAATGTATCAGTTACGTATAAGGATATTAAAATTAATGTGATCGATACTCCAGGCCATAGTGATTTTGGCGGTGAGGTGGAAAGGGTATTGAAAATGGCCGATGGCGTATTGCTGTTGGTGGATGCTTTTGAAGGTCCCATGCCACAAACGCGTTTTGTGTTGCAGAAAGCATTGAAACTTGGATTACACCCGATCGTGGTAATTAATAAGGTGGATAAAGCGAATTGCCGCCCTGATGAAGTACATGATGCGGTATTTGAATTATTCTTCAACCTGGATGCCACGGAAGAACAACTTGATTTTCCTACCATTTACGGAAGTAGCAAACAGGGCTGGATGAATACCAGTCTGACAGAAACAGATAATATTTTCCCCTTACTGGATGCCATACTCGAACATGTTCCCGAACCCAAAGTGAATGAGGGAACTACCCAAATGCAGATCACTTCGCTAGACTATTCTTCTTTTTTAGGAAGGATCGCTGTAGGTAAAGTAGCTCGCGGAACGGTAAGAGAAGGACAACCCATTGCCTTGGTTCAAGCCGATGGCGGGATCAAAAAATTAAGGGTTAAAGAACTTTATACCTTCGAAGCATTAGGCAAGAAGAAAGCCACCACAGTAAGTGCGGGTGATATATGTGCATTGGTAGGATTGGATGAATTCAATATCGGTGATACGGTATGTGATGTGGAATTTCCGGAAGCATTACCGCTGATCAGTGTAGATGAACCTACCATGAGCATGTTGTTCAGTATCAACAATTCGCCATTCTTTGGTAAGGACGGAAAATTTGTAACCTCTCGTCACCTGCGCGACAGGCTGATGAAAGAAACAGAAAAGAATCTGGCCTTGAAAGTAGAAGATACAGATGGTGCTGATAGTTTCCAGGTATTCGGAAGGGGTATCCTTCACCTGGGTATCCTGATCGAGACCATGCGTCGTGAAGGATATGAACTGACGGTAGGACAACCTACGGTGATCGTGAAAGAAATTGACGGAAAGAAATGTGAGCCTTTTGAAAATCTGGTGGTAGATGTTCCGCAGGAATTCTCTGGAAAAGTGATCGACCTGGTAACCCAGCGTAAAGGCGAAATGCTGATCATGGAAAGCAAGGGAGAAATGCAACATCTTGAATTCGATATTCCTTCTCGTGGTTTGATCGGATTGCGTAGCAATATGCTTACCAATACTGCCGGAGAAGCTGTAATGGCCCATCGCTTTACTGAATACAGGCCCTGGAAAGGACCTATCCCCGGAAGAAATAACGGAGTATTGTTATCGAAGAACACAGAAAAAACAACCGGTTACTCAATTGATAAATTACAGGATCGTGGTACTTTCTTTGTAGATCCGGGAGAAGAGGTTTATGCAGGTCAGGTGATCGCTGAGCATATCAAGCCAGGAGATCTGATCGTAAATGCTACTGAACCTAAGAAACTTACCAACCACCGGGCCAGCGGAAGTGATGATGCCAGTCGCATTGCACCCAAGACCCTGATGACCCTGGAAGAGTGTATGGAATATATCCAACAGGATGAGTGTATTGAAGTAACGCCAAAGAATATACGCATGCGCAAAGTGATATTGAATGAAGATGACAGGAAGCGCGTACAGAAATCGATGGCCACAGAGGCACTCTGATAAAATAGTTGATCCCCGATGTTGAATCGGGGATTTTTTTTGTCTGGGGACATCGTTGGAGGTTGGGGGTTCTTTTTAATCAAAGACCCCTCCTAAACACCTAAACACCTAAACACCTAAACTCCTCAACCCCTAAACTCCTCAACCCCTAAACTTCTCAACCCCTAAACCAGTTCCCATTTCTATTAATCTTACTTTCGTAAAAAAAATCCCCATGCCAACAACAGCATGCAAAGTCTGCGGCAATCAACAAGGCAATAGCTTGTACGAAATAAAGGAAATGCAACTCGGTTTCCGGGAATCATTTTCTTATATGGAATGCCGGGGTTGTGGTTGTATGCAATTGATGAATATCCCTGCTGATCTCGGAAAGTATTATCCCAATGAAGGTTATTACTCCTTTAATCTATCACTCGATGTGCGCAAAAAAGCAGACCTGCTGCGCAAGCTAAAAGCCGGCTACCTGATCTATGGAAAAAACAAGATCGCAGGTAAGCTGTTATCGATCGGATACAAAGCACCTGATTATTATTCCTGGATAAAAAATGCAGGAGTTCAATACCCTGATTCCATTTTAGATGTGGGCACGGGCAACGGAAGTCTTTTACTGAGTCTGTTTAAAATAGGATTTACAAACCTGCATGGCATTGATCCTTTTATCGACCATAGCCAGCAATATGGCAATATCAGCATCTATAAACAATCGGTATTTGAAACCCATGGGTCATACGATTTCATCATGCTGCACCATGCATTTGAACATATGGACGAACCCCTTGCCGTATTGAAGAAACTACACCGCTTATTGAATAAAGGAAAACACCTGTTGATCCGCACACCGGTAATGGGCATGTACAGCTGGAAAAAATACGGAGTACACTGGATGGACCTGGATGCGCCCCGTCATATCATCATTCATTCGTTGAACAGCATGCAATTGCTGGCCAAGGAAGCAGGATTTGAGATGCATAAAATTGTGTACGACGGAAACTATATGAGCCTGATCGGCAGCGACCAATACGCCAAGGATATTGCACTGAATGCACCATCCTCTTATATGGTGAATAAAGCTGCTTCAGCTTACAGCAAAAAAGATATCGAAGCATTCAAGGCCATCAATGATGAAAACAATGCATTACAGCAAGCCGACCAGGCTGCTTTTTATCTTTACAAACCCTGATGAATTTTTTTATAACAACGGTTCATGAACCATTCTGACCAGGGGGTTTGCTTGAGCAGTATATTCGGGATGTTTTGTTGATACTGAATAATGGCTTCAGTTTTATCGGGTAACGCACCAGCATATCCCAAGGCTCGTATATCGGCTACATTTTTTATCTTAAATCGTTTCAACATATTCCATACTAAATGAAACACATAAATTTCTTGTAACAACAGGTTTGACGGGTACTTGGTCAGCAACAAAAAATACTCCGGGATTTCTACCCATTTATTCTTATAATATTTTTTCGATTCCTGTTGATTTCCTTTTCCAATATTTACCAGCAATTCCGGAATATAATGGTAACCTTTATGGGCAATGAGGTAACGCATATAATAGTCGATATCGAGCACCCAGTTAAAAGCTGCGTCATATTGTATCGCAGCATCTTTCCGGCACATCAACACACTGGGATGGCCAATTATATTCAGAAAAAAAAGACTGAATACCGACTCATCCAACATTTTCTTTCTGGAATCATCCAGTCGTTCCGCAACACTATTGCCTGTTTCCAGATTAACCTGATTGCTTCCGCAGAATATAAAATCTTTCCCCGATTGCAGCGCAGCATGCACAAATAATTGCAGCGCATCGGGTGTTGCAAACCAGTCATCATCATGCATGAGTTTGATCCATTCGCCACTGGCCCTGCTGATCACTTTGTTACAATTTTCGGTGGCGGTTAAAGCCGGTTCATTTTTTTGATAAGAAATAGCCAGGCGATCAAGATAGGTTTTCACCAGATCGCCTACCTCTGCATCAGGACTATTGTCATTGATGAGGACTTCATAATGCAAGTACTGTTGCATCAGGATCGAATCCAGCAGTTTTTTCAAAAGATCTGCTCTTTTGTAAGTAGGGATGCATATAGAGATTAATGGGCCTTGCATATGGAGCAATTTATCAATAGTTTTAATACGCAGGGCTTATTATTATTTATTAATTCCAAATAAATTGAAATAAGCGGCTGAAAATTGCCGGTTGAAAACAATTCAGGATATTGCACAAAATTAACCAACAATATTACACATTGCCCATTTCTCATGATATCGCAAATTACCTCAACCATTTTTTCGACAAGATACTGGTAGTATCTGTTCCGCGTTTTACCGAGCGCCACGCAGCAATTGATGCTCAATTGAAAGGATTGCATTACGAATTTTTCTGGGGAGCCGATAAATTGAAACTGGATGAGCAATTTATCCTTGATCATTATGATGATGACAAAGCGAAAAAATTACAACGGCAGGGTAAGGGACTGAATAGCGGAGAAGTTGCCTGTTCCCTCTCGCACCGCATGCTATATGCAACGGTATTAGAACAGGGCTGGAAAAAAGTGTTGGTACTGGAAGATGATGCCATCCCCTTGCTGTTGAATTTACCTTTATTACCAGAAGCATTGAATGCATTACCTGAAAACTGGGAACTTGTTTATCTGGGATATCAGAAACATGAGAATGTTACCACCGGATTGCGAATAAAACAGTTTTTTTATTCAATCCTCAGCAGGCTTGGACTGATGAAATGGAGTCCGGTAATGATATCGAATCTATTACCCATACCCTATAGCAAGCATTTGAAAAAAGCGGGATTTCATGATTGCACCCATGCCTATGCCATCAGCCAAACTGCGGCACAAAAATTATTGCAGGTGCAAACGCCTGTAATTTACCGGGCAGATGATCTGTTATCGGCCAGTGTATTAAAAGGGAACTTAGAAGCCTTTATAACCGAACCAAAATTCTTTGATCAGGCGCAGGCTTTGCCATCAGAGATCAGATAGTGATCAGTAATCCTACATTTCTTTGATCTTATCATTCAGCTGACTGGCATATTTAGAATTCAATTCCTTTAGCTCATCATATTTTTGCTGGGCACTGCTTTTCCTGTTCATCTTTACATAACAAAGTCCGGCATAATATAGGCTCAACTCTGTTTTATCAATGGCCAACGCTTTATTGAACAGGCCTAATGCATCTTCATAATTGGACAGTGCATAATCGCAGTAGCCTAATTCAGTAATAGCATTTACATATTTAGGGTCCTGGGCAAGCGCTTTTTTCAGATAAGGAACTGCATCATTGTATTTATTCTTATCGTTATAGCACCATCCTAAACAATAATTTATTTTTTTACTGTCGGGCTCCAATTTTAATCCTTTGAAATAATAGCCCATCGCCTCATCTACCTGATTCTTATCATTTCTATAGATCTCGCCCACCTTATAATAGAAATCGCTGCTGGTGATATTGCTTTCCTGGCGCTCATATATCTTGTAATTATCCAGTGCTTTTTCATACTCTTTTTCATCATAATAAAGATTGCCGAGGTATTTATAGGCCAGGTTAGAAGTTTCGTCAAGAGAGATACAGGTTTTGTAATCGTCTATGGCCTGTTGTATATCATCTGTTTGCTGATGAGCATATCCCAGTTCCAGATAAACTTTTGATGCTTCGGGCCAAAGTTGTTTCGCTTTTTTTAAATAAGTTAGGGCATCCTCGTATTTATCGAGTTCATTGCAGCACCAACCTGCCTGGTAGACCGCCTCTTTGTAGGATGGATCTTTGGCGATGGCTCTTTTAAAGGCAGCCAAGGCTTCCGGATATTTTTTCGTCTCTTTGAATTTTATCCCTTCATTGTAAGCGCCAATTGCGGTAGTGGCTGTTTGGGCAAGGGCGGTGCTGATGATCAGTAAACTTACAAAAGCACAAAGCATATTCTTTATCATAGCGGTAAATTTTACACAAAATAATCTGCATTCATGAATAATACAAATTAAGGCGAAGTATATTTTATGAATGATCGATCATAAAATAACGGGGAAATAAAATAGGCAGCATCAATGTTTGGGTTTTCCCTCTAATCTTCTGCTTAATCCCTCGGCCATGGTTGACTTCATTTTTTTCAACTCCTCCAGCATCCTGAGGGCTCCCTCCCGGTCGTTGAGTTCGAGGTAACAAAGTCCGGAATAATACAGGGGCAATTCATTCACCGAAACGGCCAGGTTCTTTTGAAATTGCTCAATGGCTTCTTTGTATTTTTTTGAGGCATGATAGGCGTGTCCCAGTTCATTATATCCCGGAACATAATTATTGTCTATTTCCAGTGCTTTTACGGCATACACGATGGCGCTATCGTATTCCTTTTTTGCGTTCAGGCACCAGGCAATACTGTAATAGGTTTCTTTATTCCTGCTATCATACTGCAACGCTTTTAAATAATTGGCCACGGCCAGATTATATTCCGGAATAGCATCCCGGTAAATATTTCCCAAGCCAAGATAAGCACCCGGGTAATTCGGATTGATCAGCAGTGCTTTTTTATAGAGTATTATGGCAGTATCAAATTTGCCGGATTTTGCTAATACAGATGCCAGATCTACATAAGCGCTATCATAATTTTTATTGAGTGCAATGGCTTTTTTAAACATGATGATGGCATCCGGAGCCATGCCCTTGTTTTTAAGGGCCACACCCTTATGATAATAATCACGGGCATTCTTAGAAACCTGGGCAAAGCTGCTGCCCAAGATCATAAAACCCATAAACAGGCATAATATCTGCTTTAACATGTATCGGTAAATTTTATGCAAAATAAATTTTTCTTCCAATCCTCCCTACACCCATTTCGTTTAAATTTAGTTAAAGCCATCCCCGAATAGGCATTCCGGCTTAACTTTGCGGCAATCATGCAACAATTCCTCCGCATATTAATACTAATTAATACGGCTTTAGCCTCAGTACTGATGGCCGGAGCCCAGTGTTCGGTTTGTACCAAAACAGCCATGCAACTGGGCGAAAAGCCTGCCCAGGGACTAAATCAGGGCATATTATACCTCATGTTCATCCCTTTTCTGATCATCGGTTATATTGCTTTTCGGTGGTGGAAAAACCATAAACAACTGGAACAGGAACAAGATCAG
>Ga0194044_10001620_pt1 | contig 11404 bp, 9 predicted proteins | sample JunL4417m_MetaG_FD_155460 | JGI IMG/M metagenome (GOLD analysis project Ga0194044, IMG submission 155460) | Anoxic zone freshwater microbial communities from boreal shield lake in IISD Experimental Lakes Area, Ontario, Canada - Jun2016-L442-17m | ecosystem: Environmental > Aquatic > Freshwater >...
GGCCGTGCGTCTTCCGTAGTATCCGGCCCGTTGGGCAGGCGCTTTATTTGAGCGTCAAGCATGTAACCGGTTCCCTGAACAGTCAGGATCAATTTGGGGTCTGAAGGGTTGTGCTCAACTTTAGCCCTCAGATGCTGGACATGTACGTCTATCGTACGACTACCTGTGTAGAGATCACTTGATTTCCACAACGCATTACGAATTTCGTCCCTTGTCACGGCTTTCCCCACATTTCCGACAAAAAACAGAAGTAAACCAAACTCCTTAACAGTAAGATTGATCTTCGATCCTTTCTTGCGAACTATTTTTTTCTCCGTATCAATCTCTATGTCTGCAAAGTAAATTATTTCACCGGAAGGTATTTTCCTAACTGAATGTCGTCGGAGGCACGCCTTGATTCGGGCGGAAAGCTCAAGATAGTCAAAAGGCTTCACCAAATAATCATCAGCGCCGCACTCCAGGCCCAGAACCTTATCAGCAATTCCGTCTCTGGCCGTCAACATGATGATTGGCACGTCGGAAAACTTTCTGATGGTCTCACAGACTTTTATTCCATCGACATCAGGAAGAGAAAGGTCAAGGATTATTAATTCAACTTGCCCTGATTTCTCCAGCAGTTGCAATGTTTCACGACCTGACGAAGCGACTAGGACAAAATAGCCATCAAGCTCAAGATTATCTTTTAGAATGACCTGAATGTCGGGGTCGTCGTCAACTATCAGAATTTGGTTTTGCATGGTTTTCCAATTCTCGAGGAACAGTGAAAAAGAATTTGCTGCCTGATCCGATTCTGCTTTCAACCCAGATTCTTCCATGGTGAGCTTCAATTAAAGCCCTGCATATAGCCAATCCGATTCCTGATGAACCCTTTCTTACGAAGGAATCTTTGGGAATAGGGGCTTGATAGAACTTCCGAAAGATTGCTTCTCTATATTTTTCTTCGATTCCAGGCCCTTCATCATTTACTGAAATTACCGCCCGAAATTCATCCAGTGGCCCCGCCTGAACATGAATTACGCCATCGACCGGAGAATACCTTATCGCATTTGAGAAGAGATTTGTAAGGACCTGATAAATCCTATCCCTGTCAATATTGAGAATCAGTTCGTCCACATCAAGCGAGAATTTGACTGATTTTTTCTGGGCTTCGGCCTCAACTGCGACGATGGAATCTTCTACCAATTGTCTTAAAGATGTATTCTCTAGTTTGAGTTCAAGGTGACCGGCTTCAATGCGTGAATAATCAAGCAGGTCCACCACCAGTTTTATCAGTTGATCGGAATTGCGTTTTATTATGTTCAGATATTTTGGATCGTTGATGGAGATCCTTTCAAGTATGTCTACAGCTCCCTTGATATTTGTCAGGGGAGTCCTGAATTCGTGGGAAATGTCCGAGAAAAAGTCCGATTTTGCAAGGTTTAAGTGCTCGAGTTCCCTGTTGGCCTTCTCCAGGTTTTCTTTGGTCTGGTAGAAATCCTTTGTCGCCTCCTGTATCCTTTTTTCGAGCTGGCTGTGTTCTTCTTTCAGTCTTTCGTCTATAAGATAACAGAAATCGGAAATTTCCTTGAGCTCGTCACCTTTCTTCGCCAGATTTGAGCCGTTCTTGTCCAGATGAATCCTGTCTATAGAAGATCTAATCTCCTTTATCCTTCTGAACAGTAGAGATCTGGTTGAAATAAACAGCAACCCGATTAGGATCGCTCCGAATCCCAGAGTGCCGGTAAAAAGAACAGCGCCGCTTTTTTGAACAGCTTTCCTGGCGTCATCCATAGGGATGAAAATTGAAATGCAACCACCAACTTCCCCTGTGCTGTAGCCTTGGCCGGAATGACAACTTAGACAATTTTCCGTTACATAAACGGGGGCTATGTACCTAAGAACGGGCTTAGAACCAGCATATTCCACCCGGAATATTTCTTTTTCATCGGACTTCTTGAAAGTGTCAATAGCCTCCCTTTCCAGTTCATCGGGCGCATTTTTTGGATTCAGGTAGTTAACGCTTGTCAGTTTAAAGTAATAAAGTCCGTTTCGGGATGCACGGTCTGACAGTTCGGTTGTAAGTATAGAAGGGGTAATCTTTGTGAAAACTGCCCCGTCAGGCAATCTGACGTCTGGATTGGACAAAAATGGGTTTGAGGAAACACCAACACGTTTTTCACGCAAGAGTGTTTCATGTTCAGCCACCCATTGTCTGGTAAGCACAATCTGATTATAAAGAATAGAGGCCTGCTTGCGCACTTGTTCCATTATCTGATCTTCCTGATTCTTCCAAAGCCAGAAAAATAAACACGTGAAGACTATGCCTATTGCCGCTGAAGTCACAACCAGAAACTTCAACGAAACATTTAACCATGGGAAAGACCAGAAGCGATTCGTCACCTTACAACACCCAGCGAAATTATATGAAACAGGCTAACATTAAACAGATGTTATGTTCCTGACACAAGTATTTCAACTGTTCAATAAACGGAAAAATTAAGGCAATGGAATCGACGAAAAAGAAACACTAGTAAATTTACCTTTTCTTTACATACTTTTACAGCACCTTTACCTAAATCTTGGTCATAATCAAAATAGAGAAGAAGTCAGGCTTTCATTAGAGGCGGGAAGGTCTTGAGCATTACCAACAGGGGCTTTCCCGCAAGCTTCTATCAGTCAAAAAAATTTTCGCCGCAAAGATTACCGAGACAGGGAGTCGAAATCATGAGAAGAGTCCTCATCCTGGTCGCAATTTCGGTCTTTATGTTATGCAACGTGACTCATGGGGCCGTGAAGGTTGATCCAAAACTCTATGGAGCTCCAGAAGGCCAAGTCTGTATTAAGTGCCACGAGTTAAAAACTCCGGGACTTTACAAGATGTGGAGGCTCGGAAGGATGGGGCAGCAGGGAGTAAACTGTTACGACTGCCACAAGGCTGAAAAAAGGGTTGACCAGAAGCCGGGAGATCCTGATGGTTTTGATCACCGTGGTTTCTGGATAGCGACCATAGTGAGTCCCAAGGACTGTTCCCGTTGTCACAAAGATCAATTTGAACAACAGCAGGGGTCGCATCATGCAAAAGCGGCCGACATTCTGAATTCCCTCGACAATTACCTTGGATCAGTTGTTGGTGGACCTGCAGCGGTAGCAAATGGATGTCGCCAATGCCATGGTTCAAATGTACAGGTTCTTGCTGACGGTAAGTTAGACCCATCTACCTGGCCAAATACAGGCATAGGCAGAATTAATCCTGATGGAAGCAAGGGTAGTTGCGCCGCATGCCACACGCGCCATAGATTTTCCAAGGAACAGGCCAGACGTCCGGATGCATGTGGTAAATGTCACTTAGGCCCTGATCATCCCCAGAAAGAAGTTTACGAGGAATCCAAACACGGTATTCTTTACCAGGCTTTCAGGGACAAGCTCAACATGGATCGAGACGAATGGGTTGTTGGAGTCGATTATCAGGATGCCGCAACTTGCGCAACATGCCACATGAGCGCTACTCCCAACCAACAAGCCACACATGACGTGGGGGCAAGAATTTCCTGGACTTTGAGACCCCCGGTTTCTAAAAAGCTTACCGAATGGAAAGTCAAACGCGAACGCATGCAGGATGTTTGCCGGCAGTGTCACGGCGACCCAATGGTAAATTCATTCTATACACAGTTTGATGATCTAGTGGATCTTTACAACAATAAATTTGCCATCCCCGCCACAAATGTTCGTAATAAACTTATGGAACTGGGCAAAATCTCTAAAGCTGATTTTGACGACAAGATCGACTGGACTTATTATGAATTGTGGCATCACGAAGGAAGAAGAGCCAGACATGGCGCAGCCATGATGGGTCCCGATTACACCTGGTGGCACGGGCTTTATGAGGTTGCCAAACATTTCTATCTATATTTCATTCCGGAAGTTGAAAAGATTATGGGTAGCAAGGAAGCCGCTGCCCCCATCCTGAACGAATATGTTTTAAAGAACCCAATGCATAAATGGTACAAAGAAGGGATGAGCAAGGAAGATCTTCAAAAACTTGAACAGTTTTATCAGCAGAGATATGGCGGAAAAGAAGCAAAATAGTCGATGAAACAGTAGGCCACGTTTTCAAGGCGAAAGTCATGACAAATAAGATAGCGATATGCCTGGTAGTGTTGACCATTGCGGTTTCGTCTCTGGGAATTCTACTCCGTGAGACCAGCATTTGTGTGGCCCAATCGCAGCTTGAGTCAGATGAGCCTATAGGGAAGATTCAAGATTCTACGGAGATGGAGTTCCCTGTTCCTCAAAAACCCTTGTCTAAAACAATGTCGCCGTGTAGGGCCTGCCACGGCCCGGAGAAGGATTTTCCCGTCAATTCCAAACGGAGGGAAGATCTCCTGGTGCATACAAACATCAAACTTAATCACGGTGGCGTTAGATTATGGTGTCTGGATTGCCACAGTCCCGACAACCGCAACTTCTTGCTGCCATTGAGTGACGGTAAGGCAATAGACTTTGAACATTCCTACTTGCTTTGTGGAAAGTGCCATGGAACAAAATACCGTGATTGGAAGTATGGGATTCATGGAAAGAGAACCGGGTTCTGGAATGGCGCTAAAAACTATTATCTATGTGTGACTTGCCATGATCCTCACTCGCCCCGTTTCAAACCCCTGGCTCCAATGCCTCCACCGGACAAACCCTGGACGCCGAAAGAGTCTGCGCAAAGGAAATGATGGTGAATCGGCCATGAGCGAAGAAAAAATCAAAGCCCCAGATTCAATCAATGAGTTCAATGTTTCCCCTGATTCTGCGCCATCTCTGGATGGCGCAGAAGGAAAAGAATTGATCAATCGCCGGGGATTTATGCAGGGGACCGCAGGGGTGTTGGCCGCAATGGCGCTGGGGTCGTGTTCGTGGCAAGAGTTTTTTCAGAATAATTTTCGTAGAATGACCAAAGGAGAGATTGAGCAAACCGTTGAAAGGCTGAGATCTGAATACACGCAGAAATATGGGAAAGACTTTGTTGTCGACGCCGAAGGCCCTATAGACGGCACTTTTTTTGGGTATGCGCTTGACATTCAAAGATGTATCGGGTGTCGGAAGTGTGTTTACGCATGCGTTGAAGAGAACAACCAATCGCGCGACCCCCAAATTCAGTATATTCGAGTTCTAAGGTTTAAAGATGGTGACATGGACCTTGAACATTCCACTATTTACTATGATCCCGAAGAAGTTCCCGAAAAAGGCTACTATTATTTGCCGGTTCAATGCCAGCACTGCGAAAATCCTCCCTGCACAAAAGTTTGTCCTGTTCAAGCCACATGGACTGAGCCTGATGGAATAGTTGTCGTCGACTACAACTGGTGCATCGGATGCCGTTATTGTATGGCCGCCTGTCCCTATATGGGGAGATGGTTCAATTTTGCCGACCCGGTTATTCCTGCGGATAAGGTGAATGTGAATACGCACTACCTGGGTAACCGGCCCAGGATGAGAAATGTGGTTGAGAAATGCACATTCTGTATTCAAAGAGTTAGAAAGGGACGATACCCTGCCTGCGTGGAGGTCTGTCCCGTTGGGGCTCGTAAATTTGGAAATCTATTGGACCCAAATAGCGAAATAAGCAGAATCATACAGACGAAAAGAGTATTTCGGCTCAAATCAGAACTGAATACACAGCCCAAGTTCTATTATTTCTTCTCGATTTAAGATTTGAGAGGGCGTCATGCGTCAATTTCTCGTAGGGGCCGCGCAAAGGATAATCAAAGGATCGCCACTTTATTATGTGTGGGTTGTGTTTCTGCTCGTAATGATCGCTGTAGGGATAACGGCCTACGTCCGGCAGCTTCAGTCTGGACTCATCGTGACCGGTATGACAAGTTACGTGTCATGGGGATTCTACATCGGCAATTTCACCTTCCTGGTAGGAGTTGCCGCTGCCGCCGTACTGCTCATAATTCCGGCCTATTTGTATGATTTTGGTCCCATAAAAGAGATAGTAATAATTGGAGAGGCGTTGGCGGTAAGCGCGCTTTTTATGTGCTTGATGTTTGTTACCGCTGATTTGGGTCGTCCAGACAGAGTCTGGCATCTGATTCCGGGGCTTGGAATTCTCAATCTTCCCAGTTCATTGCTAGGGTGGGATATCGTTGTTCTAAATGGCTATCTTTTTCTGAATATTTTCATTCCCGGGTATATCATCTACAAGGCCTATGACAACAAACCGGCTAATATGAAATTTATCCTTCCCTTCATTTTACTTTCCATTCCATGGGCTGTCAGCATTCATACAACTACTGCCTTTATATACAATGGCCTCGCCGCAAGGCCTTTTTGGAACGCCTCCATCCTTGCTCCCAGGTTTCTGGCGTCCGCCTTCTGTTCAGGCCCAGCTCTTATCATATTACTGTTTCAGTTGGTCCGGCGTTACACAGGATTTCATGTCAAGAACGAGGCCCTTTTCAAGATTGCCGAGATGATTGCAGTTGCAATGGCCATTAACCTGTTTCTGCTTGGCGCTGAATTCTTCAAGGAACTGTATTCCGACACCCACCACCTGTCTCCCATGGAATACCTTTACGTAGGGTTGCAGGGAAAAGGAAGACTGGTCCCATGGATTTGGACGGCATTTGCCTTCAACGTCACAGCATTCGTAATCTTCCTGGTACCATATACAAGAAAGCGTTTCATAACTCTAAATATAGCTTGCATACTCATTATCACGGGCATCTGGATCGAAAAAGGAATGGGATTGATAATCCCCGGGTTTATCCCCGCTCCACTTGGCGAAGTATGGGAGTACTCTCCCTCCTTAATCGAAATTTTAGTGGCAATGGGTATATGGTCGATCGGGGCTCTAGTTTTAACATTCCTGCTCAAAATTATAATTCCAATTGAGCTGGGAGAGTTTACAAGATCTTCCAACGTCACGCGTGAAGTGGCTTCAGCCGGGATGTGAAAGCGCATAGCTATGGAAATCCAAATGAAACGCTCACTAAATGTTCTTCAAACAATCGTGATTTGCACAGGGACGGCGCTACTGTCTCTTATGGCTTTGGATCCAGGGAGAGCCGGCGGAGAGAAGAGCGTTGCGTTTTCATCGGAAGCCTCGCCTTCTGTGGAATCTATCAAGAAACTTAAACAATCAGGTCTTTCGGCCAGGGAGTTACTTCCAGAACTCATAAAGAACTTGGACAGTCCGAACGAAGTCGTTCGTCTGACTGCTATCGAAACTATATCGGAACTCGGCTCTGAAGGAGTTCCAGCGATCCCCTCACTCATCAAGGCCATACAGGACAAAGATATGCTGGTAAGGGCGGCAGCGACTTTTGCGTTAGCTGGTTTGGGACCACAAGCGTCATCGGCGATTCCTCAACTCGTGAAATTACTAGGGGATCCCAATAGAAATATTAGAGAGGGAGCTTCTTTAGCTCTCGAAAAGACTGGACCTGAAGCCGTCAACCCACTGATAAGCTTGGTGCGAAAAGGGGGCGGTGTAGAGGTCGAAATGGCTACACAGACACTCGCCGGGATAGGTAAGCCAGCGCTAACGGCCCTGTTATCCGAATTATGTTCCAAAGATGAAAGAAGCTGGAAACCCGCTTCTTTGGCTTTAGCTCAGATGGGAGCTATACCTGTTGATTCCCTGATCGAATATCTGACAGGGACTGATGTTGCGCTGGCTCAGAGAGCTCAAGAAACGTTAATAGCGATTGGGTCTCCGGCAGTGCCTGAATTGACGAGGGCCCTTAGAAAAAAATGACCGTGTAGACACTCATGAAATACGCCAAGTTCTTGGTTAGGGGAATAACCCAATAGAGGAGCGGAAAATGAGAAAAGCCGTCCTGTTTATGTTGATGACAATTTTGGGATTGGGAGTCGTAAGCTTTGTCTTTGCATCTGGGCCAGGCCAACCAGATTCAAATGTTGTCTCCCCGTCGGCCCCACTGGACCCCAACTGGAGAGAGTTCTTGGCTCCTCCTCTAGCTCCTGGGGAAAGGCCTGACGCCCACCGGGTTCAATTTGGAAAGCAGAATTGTCAGGACTGTCATCAACGGGAAACGCCCAACGTGTATAAGCAATGGCTAGGGTCAAAGCATGGCATTAACAATGTGAAGTGCGGAATCTGCCATGGCGACGCCCTTAATTATAGAGCGCGGCCGGACAAAACCGTATGTATAGGATGCCACTCTCAGCAGGTGAACAATATGCCCTCTGACGCATTGGTCACCAACTGCTCATTTTGTCACAGGAGCCATTGGTACACGGTACACAAGATCAATCTCTACGAAAAGTTCTCGCCAGGGAGAGAAAAAAGGTTCAACGTGCCCGGTTTCTGATTAACTCAGATTCCAAGCCTTTTCGGAGGACGAAAAATGGATTTGACAAGACGAGAAATGATTAAGATGTCGGCGGCGGGTTTTGCGGCAGCCGCCCTGAACATATCTCTCCCGACACCGTCGGCGGCAAATGAAGAGATCGTGGTGGACAAGTGGATCAAAGGAACCTGCAGATTCTGTGGCACAGGTTGCGGTATATACGCCGGAGTGAGAAATGGACAACTGGCAGGAATCAGGGGAAACCCTCAAGCTGCGACAAATTTCGGCTTCCTTTGCGTCAAAGGTTTTAAGGGCTATATCAGCATGTATCATCCGGACCGGCTAAAATTCCCGATGGTGCGAGGCGTAGATGACAAATTTCACAAAGTGTCGTGGGATGACGCTCTCGACAAAGTCGCAAACAAGTTCAAAGAGTTACAGGACAAATTTGGAAAAGATTCCGTAGCCTTCTATGGATCAGGGCAATGTATGACAGAGGAGAGCTATACCTTCAACAAGCTGTGGAAAGGAGGATTCCGGTCCAACATGGTGGAGGGGAATCCAAGGCTTTGCATGGCGTCTGCCGTGGGGGGGTACATAACAACTTTTGGAACGGACGAACCAGCGGGATCTTACGCCGACATTGAAAAGGCAAGAACCATTTTTATTGTGGGATCCAATATGGCGGAGTGCCATCCTATTCTCTTTCGCAGAGTTGCCAGACACAAATTGCAGAATCCCGACAATGTCAACATAATGGTCTGCGAACCCAGATTGACCCCAACAGCGCGTATAGCCGATGTATGGTTACCAGCGGATCCTGGCACAGATTTGGCGGTGTTTCATTGTATGGCCAGGGAACTCATAAAGAATAACTGGACTGACGCCTGGTACATAAATAATTTATGTAGATTTTCAACCGGTGCGCAAGATGTTGATTTCAAGGCATACGTGGACTTTTTGGAACAGTTTACACCGGAAGCGGTTGAGAAAATTACAAGGTGCCCAGCGGGGAATATAAAGGAAGCCGCACGGCTATTTGGGTCGCACGGTCCGAGTATGAGTCTTTGGACCATGGGGCTCAACCAGAGGACGCGAGGGGTTTGGGCAAATAACCTGATACACAATCTGCATTTGATTTCAGGCAATATATGCAAAGAGGGAGCTGATTCGTTCTCAATTACCGGTCAGCCTAACGCGTGCGGTGGGGTCAGAGAAACAGGATCCTTGTGTCAGTTGCTTCCTGGGACCAGGTCCGTAACCGATGCCGCAGCGAGAGCCGATGTTGAGAAAACCTGGAAGCTGCCACCAGGGACAATTGATCCCAAACCCGGGTTTCACACCATGGAGATGTTCGCGAAGCTGGGAGCGGAAAATGACCAAACCAAACCGCTTAAAGCAATGCTGACGTCTACTACCAATCCGGCGCAATCTCTACCAAACGCGCCAAAATATTTTAAGGGTATGAAAGAAGGGTTCCTGGTTGTTCTTGACATATTCCCAACACGAACTACTCAACTTGCGGACGTCATACTTCCAGCCGCCTTCATCTACGAAAAAGGTGGGGTATACGGCTGCTCTGAGAGAAGAAGCCAGCTAACTCAAAAATGTGTAGATCCTCCGGGAGAAGCAAAATCTGATGTCTGGATAGCCGCTCAAATTGCCAAGAGGATGGGAATGGAAAGACTCATACCCTGGAATGGCGATGACCCTCAAATCGCCTACCAGATGGCATGGGACGACTACAGGGAGTGCGTCAAACTTACTGAACACAGTCTGTACGGGATGACCTACGACCGTCTGAAACAATTGGAAGCAGGGCTCCAGTGGCCGTGCCCGGATGAAAAGAGTCCAGGGACGGCGCGTAGATACGTCAGAGGTTATGATCCAATAATGAACATGCCTGAAATTGTTAAAGTGCCCTCCAGCGCTTTGATCTATTTTTATGGAGACAAAAAGCATGAAGGAAAAGCTAATGTCTTCCTGAGGCCGTACAAGGGAGCTGAAGAACCTCCCGACAAAGACTACCCATTCTTCCTGACCACTGGGCGAGTCATTGAACAGTGGCATACTGGAACAATGACCATGAGGGTAGCTGAAATCGCCAGGTCAAAACCCAACGCCTATTTGGAAATCCACCCATCCGACGCCAAGGAATACGGTATCAAAGAAGGAGACATGGTCAAAATAGCGAGTAGACGAGGATTCAATATTCTGCCCGCCCGAGTTGTAAAGAATTCGTTGCCAGGGATATTGTTCGTCCCCTGGTTTGATCAGGAATGGGATCGGATGATCAACAGGGTTACTATAGACGCTTTTGACGAAGGTTCAAAACAACCTGAGTTTAAGATATGCGCAGCCAAGATTGAAAAATTGGGGGAACCCAAAGATGTTTCCGACATGTACATCATATCTGATCCAAACGCAGCTTTTCCTGAAAAAATATAATTCAAGACTTATCGGACTTAGCAACGGGTAATGTTGAAGAAATGATCGAGACCAAGAGAACCAAAGGATGATTATAACCGGCAGCGCCATAATGGTCAGGTCTGGAACAGACAAGGCAGTTGAAAAAAAACTTGAGGCCTTTCCACAAGTAACGTTCCACGGAAAGTCAAATGGCGGTACGGATCTGGTAGTGAACTTCGAGTGTGGGGATCAGGAGGAATTGGAAAGCCTATGCCGGACAATAAGAGATTCCATCCCGGAAATTGTTGATATTGGTCACATATACATCAATTTTGAGGACGAGATTGATAAAATGAAAGGAGAGTTATCTTAACGCCCCTGAATTCTCATTTATTTTCACCGTCAAGAGTATTTAGAAAGAGTTTAGCAGGTTGCCATCAGATAATCTTTTTTCAACCCTCAAAAATTGGTTCATCAATTCGGAAAATCCTCTGAACAGGAATTTTGCGGTCAATCGTTTGAGGCCTCCGGGGGCGGATCAGGAAACCAAGTTCATGGCCCTTTGTATCCGATGTAACCGCTGTCTTGAGGTCTGTCCTTACGGTTCGATAAAACGTGAAGGGGTCGGGCTCGCAATGGGGACCCCCTACGTCTTCCCGGAAAAGAAAGCTTGCTACCTCTGTATGGCCTGCTGTCGCCTGTGCCCCACT
>Ga0194044_10001621_pt1 | contig 11402 bp, 4 predicted proteins | sample JunL4417m_MetaG_FD_155460 | JGI IMG/M metagenome (GOLD analysis project Ga0194044, IMG submission 155460) | Anoxic zone freshwater microbial communities from boreal shield lake in IISD Experimental Lakes Area, Ontario, Canada - Jun2016-L442-17m | ecosystem: Environmental > Aquatic > Freshwater >...
GAAATATATAGAATATATAAGCGCCGAACAAAAATTTAAAATCAGAAATATAGAAATAGAGGAAAACACAAAACAGACTATAAGGATGAGAGATACTATCAAAAAAAAATTATCGGAATTCGGATTCACCAAATGAATCGATATCACCGTACTTTCAGAGAATCAAAGAGGGACAGGTGTCGCTACAGCTACGATCGAAGCGATGTTACTCTCACTCACCATACATATACTCTGAGGAAAGTTACTTCCAGAGCAGTTTGATGACTATGAAAAATTTATGAAGAGCAAAGAATATATAAGCATCTCAGCCATGACCCAAGAATTAATCTCCACAATCACATGAATACCCAAAGAAGATATAAACAACACCGTAATATTCACTGCAGCGATATACAATGGGAACTTATGTGTCTGATACGACAACAAAAGACATATAGAACATATTCACCCCAAAGTGCTACATATAGACAACAACATATGCGTACAACATATAAATCCAGAAGCCGAATATGCATTAGAATGTAGCATCATAAACATTGGAGCATTCTTCGATGAATTCTACAACAGAGAGACCTACGCTAATTTAGAAAAACAATACCTTGACGCATGCGAGAAATTTCAGATAGGACATAATAAAACATCCATATTTCTAGATGAGACCAATTTCTTATATCTCAATATACTGGAAGCGGAGAAGGAATCTTCATTACATCCCACGGACGAAGAAAAGAGCACCAATCTCTTTAATCAAATAAATAAGTTATGATTATATCAGACATTCATAGAGAATTACATGACACTATATAAAGAGATAATGACAACATTCCAAAATAATATCACATTCGACGACGAACAACTATGACTACTCCCTATTTCCAGCTGTAAGCCATGAGGGACATTCAAATGTTTCACCAAAAAACAGAAAAGCAGGGAAACACTAAAGAAGACAGTAGATGAATTACGCAAAAAGTGATTTCCGACAGCAAATCTGCAACGGATGTCATGGGAAGATGGCATAAGCAAAGAAAAAATACAAATAGAGCAATATTTGGAGAAAGGAAATGTTTCTAACTATATACATGACAATGATGCAGTATTGGAACTATGATCGGATGAAACAGAACAGAAGATAATAGGGAAACATAGAGAACTTATCAGACAAAAAGAAGAAACCATGATTTTCGACTGCATAGATGGGAAAATCTACATCAATAATGAACTAACCAACCACAAGGAGATACTGAGTCAATCCGGAACCGTAGAAATCATGAAAGTGATATTCGAAAATATGGGGAAATATGTAAATAACTCCAAGTTACCAGTTTCCAGTTACACCAAAAACAAAAACGAGATGGTCGGAAAGATTATCTGACCCTTGCAAGAACTAGTCAAAAAAAGATTTAATGAAAAATTAAATCTAGAATGTACGGGGAATATTATGGACTTTGATCTCAAACTCACGCCAAACAAGATACACATCTGACTACTCAAGAAAATAATCAATTAAAAAAAACGGTTTTATCTCATACTATAAGACATGACCGATAAATTGATTATGAATTCATTCCATCTCAAAGAAAGATTTCCCGAAATCTATGAAGACTTTTTCACCAAAAACAATCTCATCATCAGTTGCCCGCAAGTCATCAATCGGTGACATATAACCCATCTTGCAGGGATCAAACGAAAAATAGCACAGAAGATGCCTACCAAGATGTATCTAGGGATCAATCTAAGAAAAGACGATGAGATAATATTCCAGGAATATACCGAATTTTATAATAAAGAACAGAGATTCGTCAAAAGAGAAATGGAAGTAAACAAAGGGACAGCGGTATATATCAGAATGAAAGAGGTAGTGAGAAAGATATTATCCGATTTCTGAGTAAAACAATGAATCGACATCACAATACTCTCAGAAAATGAAACAGGTACAGGTACAGCCATAGCTACAGTGCAAGTGTTGATCGTATCTATAATGGCACATATTCTTTGAGGAAAATTACTTCCACAGGAGTTCGAGCAATATGATGAACGGCTCATAAGCAAAGGATACAAAAGCGTTTGTTCCACAACGACTGACATACTGGCAATGGTAAAAAATATAGATAAAGCGGATATCAATCAGACTATCATGTTCACTGCAGCGATAAGCCATGGAAATATGTGCCAATCATTTCCCGCGGTATCATTTTTGGAAGAGAAACATCCGAGACTTTTTAGGATAGATAATAATGCATGCAATGATCATCATAACCCAAGAATTATGGATATGTTGGATTTTTGTATCATAAGCTTCTGATCAAGTTTCAACGAATTCTACAATAGGGATGTTTATATGGATATGCAGAAAGAATACGATAATATAAATACATATTATCAGATTGATAATCCGAGTCCATCCATATTCATGGATTACCAAAATTATCTCTATGCGAAAATCACCGAAGCAGGCAAAAATATAATGATAAATCCCACAAACGACGAAACATTCAATTTATTTCTAGATCAAATAAATAAAGTATGATCACAACAGGTGTTTATCGAAAATTATATGGATCTCTATAGAGAGATCACATCTACATTCAAAAAAAATAAAATCTTCGAGAATGAAAGATTAGGGATGATACCGATTTCAAGCGGTAAGCCCTGAGGGACATTCTTATGTATCTGCAAAGCGCAGATAAGCAGAAATACCATACAAAAAACGGTAGATGAATTACGAGCACATGGATATCCAACGGCACATATCACCTATATCTCGCGAGAAGATGGCATAAGCAACGAACACCCCGAGATAGAACAATATCTGGACAAAGAGATTATCTCCCAATACATACAAGATAATGATGCGATATTGGAATGCAGATGATGAGCAGAAACCAATAATGGGAAAAGGATTATAGGGAAACATAGAGAATTACTCAAACAACCCGAGAATAGTATCGTTTTCGACTGCATCGATGGAAAGATATACATCAACAACGAACTAACCAATCACAAAGAAATACTCACCCAATCTGGTACCGTAGAGATTATGAAAGTGATATTCGAAAACATGGGAGAATATGTAAATAATTCCAAATTACCAGTATCCAGTTATACCAAAAACAAGAATGAGATAGTCGGAAAGATCATCTGACCCTTACAAGAACTCGTCAAAAAAAGATTCAATGAAAAACTGGATTTGGAATGTACCGGTAATATAGTAAATTTCGACCTCAAACTCACCCCAAGCAAGATAAACCTCTATCTGCTCAAGAAAATCATGCAGTAGATACACAATAAACAAAACAATAGATATACCCAGAGGACAACAAAGATTTTTGCTCGAAATTTTTTTATTTCTCCTTTATTTTGAAAGAGTTTTAACTATGCTCTTAAAAAGATAGTTTCTATAAATATATTGGACAAAAAAATCTGTAAAATACATGATTACAAGAGCAAGATGAATTTTACACCATAAGCCAATACAATGACAGAAAGACTAATCATGAACTCATCAAATCTTCAAAAAACTTTTACAGAAGAATATAAGGAGTTCTTTTTCACAAATAATCTTATTGTAAGTAGTCCTCACGTAATCAATCGATGAGACATATCAGCTCTTGAAGGGATAAAAACAAGAATAGCCCAAAAGCTGCCGACAAAAATGTATATAGGAGTAAATAACAGAAACGATGAAGATATAAACTTCAAAACGATTACAAGATTTCTAAATAGAGAACAAAATTTTGAAAAAAAAGAGATTGAGACAGAGCTAAGCAGAGAAAGTAACGAAAAATTGAAAAAATATATAAAAAAAAAATTATTGGAATATGGTTACAAACAATGAATTGATATAAACGTTTTATCAGAGAATGAAAGAGGGACAGGCATTGCATCATATTCGATAAGAGCATTGCTCATAGCATTTATAATTCATATATTATGAGGAAATATCTTACAAGAAGAATTAGATGAATATACTGCGTTTACTAAGTCCAAAAAAATCAAAGAAATATATACAACAGCACAAGACATTATAACAGCAATCTGGGACATACCAAAAGAAGAGATAAACACTACAGCTCTTTTTATTGCTAGCATAGATAATGGGAATATCTGAATAGGATTGGAAAGCAAAGACTATCTCAAAGAGATGCATCCAAAAGTAGTACAGATTGAAAACAATATCTGTTTGGAACATGTGTATGGAAATTTCCAGAACCCGATAGAATACAGCATTCTAAATTTTGGCTGATTCTTCCATGAATTTTACAATAGAGACACATATATTCATGCGCAGAGATGATACGATAGTATTCTCAAAGAATATAAAATGTATCAGAAAAAAACGAGTGCAGATGTAGATATGATGAATATCCTCTATCTCAAAGCATTCAAATCTGCAAAAGAGACTATAATAAATCCGAATGATGATATCCTTATAAAGGATTTTTTTGCTAATATAAACAGAATCGGCATCTATCAGACATTTATGGAACAATATATGAATACCTATAGAGATATCGCAACAACTTTCCAAAAAAATATCTCATTCAAAGATGAAAAAATCGGAATCATACCAATTTCTAGTGCCAAAACATGAGGAACATTTTTGTGTATCACGAAATCAGAAAAGAGTAGAGAGACCTTAAAAAAAACAATAGATGAACTTCATGCTATCTGACACACAACCGTAAATTTTCAATATCTTTCATGGGAAGATGGTATAAGTGAAGAGCACATGAACATAGAACAATACATAAACAAAGGAAAATTTTCTTCATATATACAAAAGGATAATATGTTTCTGGAATCTGGATGATTAGCTGATCTTGGAAAAAAAACAATAGGAAGCCACAAAGCCTTGCTTGAAAAAACAGAAAATACCATTATTTTTGATACTATAGATGGAAAAATATATATCAATAATGAGATAATGAAGCACAAAGAGATATTGACGCAGTCAGGAACCGTAGAGATAATAAAAGTATTGTTTGAACATATGGGAGAATATGTAAATAATGCTCAATTGCCGGTATCTACGTACACAAAGAATAAAAACGAGATGGTAGGAAAAATCATCTTACCATTACAAGAACTCATCAAAAAAAGATTCAATGAAAAACTGGATTTGGAATGCACGGGCAATATCATGAACTTCAATCTCAAACTCACGCCAAACAACGTACATATCTGACTACTCAAAAAAATACTCCAGTAGTTTCAATCTCTTTACGTTTACTGTATGAAAATCAGACACAGAATACATAAACACACACAAAAGATTGGCCAACACATAGTCAAACATCACAAAAAGTATATGCTAGCTACTATGTGATATTTACTTGGTCATCTTTTTTTTCTCAAGATATTCATTTTCAAAGTAGTAATCCTCAAACTTGTCTTGGCCGTACTCGCTATTTTCGGTATCTATACCCAACATACCACATTTGCAGCAGCTCAGAGCATATGTATCAATAACGAAAAAATTATCCCGCTCTCGAACTGTGAAATAAACTTCACCACCCTCAAGGATGCACTCGCCTATTTGGAAAACAAAGTAAATATCACCAATGCCACCATCTATGATCCCATCGACTACCAGATACTCAAGGACACCTTAAATCATTATTGTCCGGAATATGTTAGCAAAAATATAGACCAACGCATCCAAGAGATAATAGCACAGAATCTCTCTTGAATTTCTCAACAGAAAATAAAAAGATTATCTGCACTCTCAAAAATTTTTGACATCTACAAGAAACATGCAATGCAGACAGGAGAAACAGAGATAGATACTGATAAATTATGCCAGCAGAAGTATATAGATTATGCACTGACTGCAGAAGCGAAGAAACAATTCACTGCCATCTTGGACAAAGCAGATCTGAGCAAGACAGAAAATTCAGTCTTTGAGAGCACAAACAGAAAAAACGACACTATACTCTGACCTCTGCTTGACGGACAGATTGCTGCAGCAAAAAGCGGAAACAAAACACCAATAGATCTCAATATCACAAACCAAAAACTCTATGCTAGCTATTACAAAGACGGGAGTTATAGCAAGGATATAAGCAATAAAGTAGTCCAACTGACCGACGCCGTAATCGCTGCAAGTATCCAGAGACTCCAAGAGAAAAATGCTCTAGACGCATCAGATATCACTGCACTCAAGGGCAAAATAGCCGTAAAATACACCCCGGACTGCAGAAAAACACAAGGATACTCGATTATCACCCAGAAGATAGGAGGAAAAAACAACGTGGTCTGAACAGATATCCAAACTATAAATCTCAATATCAATATCTGCTTCAACTATCAATATACTGAAAAGCTCACTTCATATATCCAAGACATCACCATCCATGAAATTGGCCATTATATCTATTATGCCAAAGACAAGAATCCCAAATCTTTCGAAAAGATATGCCGAAAAAATAGTAAGATAGCCTGCCCAAAAACAGAATTCATGTCACAATACGGACAATCCTGACCAGAAGAAGATTATGCAGAAGCATTCCTACACCGGTCCCTAGGAGATAGTGCGACCAAAAATATCTATACCGGATATTATTATTCAGGGAATTATTATTCAGGCGGATATATACTGCAGACCAAGAATATGCTTGGAGCAAAGCTGGAGCATTTCGCTACGCTCTTCTAAAGGGAAGACAAAGAAAAGTTTGATAAAAAAAAGACAGCCCTAAAGGGCTATCTTTTTTGCTTTATGTTTTTGTTTGATTCACGGGATATGGAATATTCTGATCATATTCATAACGTATGCTAATCGCATGATCATCCAAAACACTTACCAATCTACGTTGAGTATCTTTTTTCCGTATCTGCCAATCAGCATATGTCATATACATATCTTCCCATCATTCATCAATCAGATCTTGTTTCTCCATACATATAGATACTACATGATAAATTTTTCTAACATGATGAGAGGATAATAATTCAATAATAGAATACAACAAAACCTGGGACAACAAGGGTAGTAATAACGAAATTAGCTATGCATATATTTTGGTAAAAGCACAAGAACTATCTACCGGCTGCCCTCATCAACATAAGCATCACATACCCTCTGAGTTCATTGAGTGTAGGATTGGTATTGCTTATGATAGCATTTGTCTTGAGCGCACGTAGATGATTGAGATAATACGGTATACCTCCGTCATAGACACTACCATAGAGTATCCTAGAGAGTACGGTTCCAAATTCTGCCCTTGTCACCGTTCCATTAGGATTGAAGGTCTTAGCTGGAGTTCACCCTGATGTAATTCACATAATACCAAGCTGACATGCTAGTGTTGCATAGAATTTCGCCTCAGTAGTCTGATTAATCATATCGACAAAGGTACAAACCAGTCAGGTATTTGGAGCCTTATTCATGATTCTGACTGCATAATTCACCATCATCTTGGCCATATCTTTTCTAGATAATAATCCATCCAGATTAGCACTTTGTATGGTATTCATAGTCGTGATGCCATTGGTGAATGCATAGAGATAAGCGGAATTGAGTTCTGCAGAATATGATGAACCAATAATAGTTCATGAAGTTATTCATATTCATGCAACCTCACCGGACAATCCTACAGTTACGATATCACATATTCAGTCATAGTAGCTCGAAGTATGATCTCAATTTGGACAGACATCTTTAAATGTAGTGGTTGCTCATCATCATCCACCGCCGCCGATTGATGAGGTTGTTTCTTTAACTCCTGCAAAATACGAGAGTGTATCAGTAAGGAAGGAACACATAAGCGATCCATTGAGAGTACAAGTCGCATCTGGTGTATTAGCTACCCGATTATTACCATCCTCTGATCTATAGAGTTTCAATACCTGACCTACTGTTCCTGATGGAACAATAAATGATATCCTGAAATAATTTCATGCATTAGCACTGAGGGAAGCTCAACTTGCTCATGCCTGGATAGTTTCGAGAATAACTCTCGTAGTAGTAGTACTTCATACAGTTTCGGTCTGTAATGGGATTCCTGTCTCTCAAAATTCAGCGACTCCGGTCTCTGATTGTGGAGCCAGAAGGATCTTGTTCCATGTACCACTTGCCGTAATCTCAAGTCATCAGAGATCCAACTCCAGTGTATTTGATCCACTCGTAATAATCAAGGTTCCTGTAGTCGTAAAGGTAGCTCAGGTAGTAGTAGCATCGACAATAGTGGCTGATCAATCGACAATGACCGTTCAGGTAACATTGTCAGTAGTTATAATCTTTGGTGTAGTGAATGTTCCCGTAGCGGAAAGATCTCCAGTAGCGGTAGCTGTAGTAGCGAACACCCTATAATTATACGTAGTATTATCAGTTAATCCATCCAAGGTGATAGTATGAGTTGTACCTGTGCTTCCTGTCTGAATAGAGGAAAGCGCACCTATACCATAACGGACAAATCCTAATGCCGCGATATTGGTAGTAAAGTGTATTTCAGCTGATGTTCAACTCAAGACAGTGTAAGAGATAGCACTTACTACAGGGATAGGATTGACAACATTGACGATTCTCTCACCTGTTACGGCAGCATTGCCATGAGAATCGCTAACAGTGTAATATACGCTATACGAACCAGAGACGGATGTATTGACGGCTCATGAATCTATCACAATGAATGATGAGATATCGCCGCCATCACCGGTATCATACGCTGTAGCACCGAGTTCTACATAGGGACTTCAGATCACTATGCTCTGTGGATTATCACCAAGCAAGGTAAGGGCGGGCGCTGTAGTATCTACGACATTAACAGTCCTGATGACTTGCACAGCGGCATTACCGCTCAGATCCATGACATCATAGGTGATATAATAGGTACCGATGATATTCGTATCGACAGTTCCGCTGGTGACGATGCTTGAAGTGAGATCGCCATCCTCAGTATCGTACGCAGTAGCTCCAGCATCACTATAACTCGAACCGACTTCGATAGTTCCAGAAAGAGTGCCAAGCAAGGTAATAACAGGGATGCCGACATCTACGACATTGACGATTCTCTCACCTGTTACGGCAGCATTACCATGGGAATCACTGACAGTATAATATACGGTATATGGACCAATCACAGATGTATTAACTGCTCAGCTATTGATCACTATGCTTGAAGTGAGGTCACCATCACCAGTATCATACGCTGTAGCACCGAGTTCGACATAAGGATTTCAGACTACTATGCTCTGCGGATTATCACCAAGCAAGGTAATAACTGGCGGTGTAGTATCTGCTACATATGTTCACGTTCATTTCGCTGCATTGAAGGTAGCCGTAGCTCATGATAATGTTGCTACCGCGTTATCTACATCTAGCTGCGTAGCTCATGCGTCATCATAGACTAATTGTGCGGTCTCGATCGCTCCCGTATAGGTCGCCATATCTCATGGAGTTACTCGTTGTGTTCATGATGCGACACCGGCTCCAGTCTCACTAAGAGTTACTGATAACGCGTTACTATTTGCGCTTGCGATATCTCATGATAATGTTCATTTATCTACGGCTAAAGTTCCATATGCTTTTGCTGTATTGAAATCATCTGTTGCTCATGAAAGATTTGAAGTCGCTGCATCTACTGCTCATTGGGTTGAGATCAAATTATCAAAGACTCATTGTGCAGTTGCGATTGCTCATGTATAGGTAGCCATCACTCACGAATCTACTCGTTGATTAAACGTATAGACGTCAGTTCCATCTACACTTACTGTTACTGATACTGCATTACTATTTGCCTCAGCTAATTTTCCTGAAAGCGCTGATTTATCTACAGCTAAAGTTCCATATAATTTAGCTGAGTTGAAATCAGCTGTTGCTCATGAAAGATTTGAAGTCGCTGTATCTACTGTTCATTGGGTTGCACTCGAATTATCATATACTGCTTGTGCAGTTGCGATTGCTCATGTATAGGTAGCCATCACTCACGAATCTACCCATTGATCAAATGTGTAGATATCAGTTCCATCTACACTTACATACGTTGATCATACGTTACTATTTGCCTCAGCTAATTTTCCTGAAAGCGCTGATTTATCTGATGTAATATTTAAGGTAAATGTAGCTCATGTACTATTTCATGCAAGATCGATTACTACAAACTCATACAATCCGTTTATTGAGATAATTTCTCCACTCGCATATCCTGTTCCATTTAATGTAGCTCATGAAAGATTAGCGTCATCAAACGTGATACTTAAAGGTGCGGTATATGTTATTCAACTATCTACTCATACGAAGGTTGGCATAAGTTTATCTATCCAATTTACCTCACCGGTCGCATATCATGTATTTCCTGCTAGGTCGTAGAACTCGAAGACGAATGTTCCATTTCCTGTAAAGGTAAATCATGTAGCGTTCAATCCTGTAATTGCTTCATTAAATCATGTTATCGTTGCAAGTACATCTGTATTAGTCCATCATGTGATATCGTAATCGATACTTGCTGTTGGAACTGAAGTATCAATTCGCGTTACCGTAGCAGTAGTTACTCATGTATTTCACACAGCATCTTGATATTCAAAATCAAAACTTCCATTGCCGGTAAATTCATATGTATCAGATCATCAGTTATTGGTGATTGTTACTCATGTTTTATTAAATCCTGTAAGCGTAGCAATTACGTTTCCACTAGTAGCTGTTGCGGGATTGTAAGTCACGCTTGCTGTAGGTACAAGTTTATCTATCCAATTTACTGTAGCGGTTGTTACTCAGGTATTTCCTACCGCATCTATAAATGTATACATAAATGATCCATTTCCTGTAAAAGTATGATCAGTAGATCATCCATTATTTGTGATAGTCACACCTGTTTTATTAAATCACGTCAAGGTTGAAATTACATCACCACTGGTAGCTGTTGCAGGATTGTAGGTAACGCTTGCTGTAGGAGCAGTTTTATCTATCCAATTTACTGTAGCGGTTGTACTTCACGTATTTCATGCCAAATCAGTAAAGGTAAAGATGAAACTTCCGTTTCCGGTAAAGATATGTCCTGTCTCGTTAATTCATGTCAGTGATTCAGAATATCATGTGAGTGTAGCAACAACACTTCCACTGGTTGTACTTCCTGATATTGGTACATAATCAACACTTGCGGTAGGTTTTGTAGTATCAATCCAGTTCACGGTTGCTGTTGTTGATCACGTATTTCCTAAACTATCTACAAAATTATAGGTGAAACTTCCGTTTCCGGTAAACGTGTAGTTCGCTAATCATCCGTTATTGGTAATCGTTACTCATGTCTTACTAAATCACGTAAGTGTTGAAATTACATTTCCGCTGGTCGCTGTTGCAGGATTATAGGTCACACTAGCGGTAGGTTTTGTAGTATCAATCCAGTTCACGGTTGCTGTTGTTGATCACGTATTTCCTAAACTATCTACAAAATTATAGGTGAAACTTC
>Ga0194044_10001623_pt1 | contig 11395 bp, 15 predicted proteins | sample JunL4417m_MetaG_FD_155460 | JGI IMG/M metagenome (GOLD analysis project Ga0194044, IMG submission 155460) | Anoxic zone freshwater microbial communities from boreal shield lake in IISD Experimental Lakes Area, Ontario, Canada - Jun2016-L442-17m | ecosystem: Environmental > Aquatic > Freshwater...
TTATATTATCTACTAAAAATAGTCTTAGTGTCCGGGAAATATCAGCACTACCTCTGTTGAGATTAATGAAATTTAGAGGGTGTCCTAAGTCAAGAGTCCCAAATAATAAAAATTTGCAAGTTATCGAGGCTGTTGTACCTTTGATAATTTAGCGCATCAAGATAAAAATGCGTCCAAAAGCTTTATCTTACTTTGTCGGCACAAAGTAAGTAAGAAAAAGTGTTTAATTTAATAAAACAATTAACTCATGTTCATTCTAAAATCCAGCGTCTAATACTCTAAAGCTTGCCTAATGCGTTCGGCGCCTTCGTCTGGGCGGTAATCGTCAAACCATAACACGTGCCAGCCCAAGCGTTCGGCAGCCATTAAATTGGTACGGCTATCGTCTATCAACAAAATCTCGTTGGCTTTTACGCCAGCTAATTGCGCAGCTTGCTCATAAATTGCCGTCTCTGGCTTGATCACGCCGACCTCTGACGAATCAATAATGGCTTCATATTTAATTTTTGGTAACAAATCTTGCTCGATCATTGGCCTTACTAGCCCTGGCATGATGTTAGTCATTAAACCAACACCGTAATGCTCTGAGGCCCATTCAACAATTTCGTGCGTACCTTGTACCGGGTCAACATTATTTAAGTAATAAGTGGCCCAAGATATTTGTTCTATGCCGACTCTTTTGGCAAGTATCGAGTCAAACTCCTCTAAGCTCATCTCGCCGCGACAAATAGTGTCGTTATAGTGCCAAAATATTGCTTCTATAGCATCAGCCGAAACACCAGTATCGGCAGCAATAGTAGTAAAAGCCCTTTGGAAATAGCGGACTAATACCCCGTTAACATCAAAATAAACAAACTTAATGCCAGTTTTAGAAGTTTTGTAGTCTTTCTTAGGTTCTTCTGGCAAAATAGTGTGCGGCACATCCAAGCCAGCTAACTGCTCTACGCTTGTGCCAGTTGCTTCAGCAATAGCTGCAACCGTAAAAACACTAGGAGTTTTAATAGCTCCACGCTCAATTTTTGCAAGTGTCGAATAAGACAATTTTGCCTTAGCACACAGCTCTTGCTGAGTCATGCCAGCCTTACGCCTGGCATTAGCAATAGACTTGCCCAATACTAGTTCTTGTTCAGCGATGCCCACCCCAGTCATATCTAATTATTCTAGCATGATAAGGCTAGCAAGGCAGTACTTTATTTATTTTACTAGCCAAAAAAAGCTAGAAACGTCTATCATTTACGTTGCTGATTGCTATTTATTAGTGCTCAAAGACTTGATGCTTACGATGGGCAATTTAAAGGGCCTGGCTAGTAATTCTGGCCATTAGGTAGGCAAAAGCTCAATTCGCATACACAAAACGGCCTATAAGGCCCCTAATCGCTCCATAAACACAATTTAATAAAAGGGTACTACCGAAAATATATCCTACGCTTATTCACTGCTAGGCAATATCAGCCCCAAGACAATGAAGATCAAGATAAACAATAACACACCACTAATTACCGCTACCGTAATACTGCTAGGCTTGTTATTGCCAGTTTTATGCAGCATTTTATTATATATCCAAGCTATGGCTGCTATGGCTGTTATAAACGCGATTACACCGCTACCCATTTAATTATCTCCTTTAATTTCTAATTTTTTGGCCATTTGTACTAACGCCGGATAATCTGGCTCGGCGTTCATATCTGCAAGGTTGGTAAGCTCTGAGGTTTTATCAAAAGGAATTAGATGTATGTGGGCGTGTGGTATACCTGTGCCATCGACGATGACACCAATACGTGCCCTGCCTAGAATCTTTAAATGATTAGCGATTTTTTTAACAGCCAACCAGAGGGCAGCGTACATTTTTTCCGGCAAATCTTCAAAATGGTCTACCTGCATCTTGGGTACTACTAATATGTGGCCTGGCTGTACAGGATGGATATCTAAAAAAGCGATTGTGTTTTCGTCTTCGTAAATTTTATAGCAGGAGATTTCTCCGTTGATAATCTTTGTAAATATTGATTGCTCCATAATAAATAACAATATCAGTTATAGCAGGTACAATAAAGCTATGAATTTTAGGCGCTTCGCTGTATGGCTGGCAAATTTTTGCTTAGGTCTGTCTATTTGCTTGCTGGCTACGATAGTTTCTTTGGTTTTTACGATAGGTAGCGCAAATTACATTAAAAATAACTTAACAGGTAGCGGCTTTTATGACAAGTTTACTGGCAGCGTGCTAAAACTGGCGGTTGCTCAATCCGCTAACGACACAAACAACCAACGGGTGATTACCGAGCTTACCCCGTCAATACAAAAAGTTCTTACACCTAATTTCGTTAAAACCAACTTCGAAAACGCCATTGATGCCTTTGATTACTGGTTGGTCGGAAAAAGTAAAACACCTAGTTTTGATTTAGATTTGAGCCAAACAAAAAAAGATTTAAAGGCAGAAGTCGCCACTTATTTGAAAAACAAAGTAAACCGACTGCCTTTGTGCCAAAATTTTAATGACAGCAGTGAATTCGACCCGATAAACGCTACTTGTCGATACCCTATCAATTTGACGGAGGCCGATTATCAATTAACAGCCGATAATTTTGTAAGCACAGTACCACTGTTAGATAAGCAAACAATTAGTTTTGATTCTTTAGACCAAACAAATACCAAAAAAACAGCTTGGCAAAAAGCTCCTTTGTATAATAAATTAATCCGAATTTCTCTGTGGTTTTTAACTATTATCATTTTGTTGGGTATTGTTTTGATTTTCTTGTTGAGTCTTAGCAGGGCTAGCGCGTTGAAGGTAATTGGCCATACTTTTGTATGGAGTGGCGGCATGCTTCTTGTGTCTGGAGCTTTGGCCATTTTTGTACTAGGACGAAATTCTGCAAGTTTTATGGGAAGGGGTAGCGCCGAACAAGTGGCGTTTGTACAGGAACTTTTAGCACCACTACTGAGTAAACTAACTGTATCGTTTGGTAATTGGGCTTTGTATTTTGGGGCAGGCTACGCGCTATTTGGGGCTCTATGTTATATTTTGAGCCATAAGATGAGATTAAATACTATACAAAATGACAAAAATGATGCCGAAAAAATTATCTAAAAAATTATCTAAAAAATTATCGAAATATCTTCGACAATTTAAAATTTGGCGCGCCAAACATCCTTGGATTGTCATGGCTTCCAAGCTTTTGATATTATTCTGTTTTTTTCTATATTTTACCTACAGCAGGCTAGATCCTGATTTTGGCTGGCATTTGCAGGCTGGTAATTATATCCGAGCTCACGGTATCCCTTACTACGATGTTTTTGCTTACCCGTCACAAGGCTTTAGATGGATAAACCATGAATGGCTCAACGCCGTACTCATGTCCAATATCTACGCCATTGGTGGTTATTTTCTTATGTCGGTATTTTACAGTGTCTTATGGGCTTTAGCTCTAGTTATAGCAGCCCCAAAAGCTCGTTTGGGAATATTATTTATCGCTGCCATATCAATTTTACCGTATGCCGTAAATAGACCAACAGCTTGGACGGTTTTGGGATTGGTGATACTAATTAAACTGCTCAATTACAAATCAAAGTGGCTACTGGCAGTTATTCCGTTGATGTTTTTGTTTTGGGTAAATTTACATGGTGGGTTTTTTGTAGGTTTTTTAGTTATTGCCTTCTTGGCAGTTAAACGAAGATCCAGGCTCATTTTGTTGATATTACTATCCTGTTTGGCTATTAGCTTGATAAATCCGTATGGTATAAATTTATACCAAGAGCTATTCAGAATAATGTTCGATCGTTCTATGCATACCTTTATTAGTGAGTGGCAATATTTCAATTTAGGAAAACTTTCTTGGGGGTACATTGTTTTTTGGGGTGCTGGTTTTTGGATATTTTCTAAAAACAAACTTAGCAACTGGCTCGACCTAGGCCCAATATTCCTGGCAGCTAGTATATCGGCTTCGCGTCACTTGCCATTGTTCGTTATTGTTAGCCTAGAAAGCCTTGATGGCTATTACACCAAAGCCAAAGCCCTGATGCCAAAAAATTATACCAATAGACAAATACTAGTGATAGCAATTTTTTATCTGTCGATAATTGCCTGGTATTCTTTTACAATATATACAGCATTCAACTTTAACTTCCATACAAGTTATGATGCTGGATACCCCAAAAAAACAATTGCTTATTTACGCGACCACAAATGCAAAGGCAATCTATTTAACGATTATAATATCGGCGGTTACGTAATCTGGAAATTACCAGAGCAAAAAGTATATATTGATGGCCGTGGGCCAGTTTGGCACGACAAATCTGGCAAAACATACCTAAGTCGCTATCTAGAGATTAAAGATGGTAAAAACTGGCAAAAGGAGTTTGACAATTACAATATTACATGCGTGTTGATTTTTGACAAATCTAAACTCAAAAAAGAATTGGTAGATAACCATTGGCACAATACGATGACCGAAGGACGCTATATACTACTGACCAAACCCTAGCCTGGCTGGTTAAGAGCGTATAATCCAAATATATAATAGCTTTAGTTTTAGGAGGTTTTATGAAATCCAAAAAGTTTGTGATTTTACATTCTAACGATATGCACGGGGATTTTTTGTCTGAAGCACAAAAAGGCAAGGGCCAAATGATAGGCGGACTGTCACTGTTGTCTGGCTATATCAACCAAGTCCGCAAAAACGAAGAAAACGTTTTGTATGTTATTTCTGGCGATATGGTTCAAGGCTCATTGATAGATTCTGAGTATAAAGGCATTTCTACAATGGAGATAATGAATTATTTGGCGCCTGATGTGGTAGCACTGGGTAATCACGAGTTTGATTATGGTTTACCACATCTGTTATTTTTAGAAAAAATGGCCAACTTCCCAATAGTAAATGCCAATTTATATATCAAAAAATATAATAAACGCTTGATGCGTCCTTATGTGATACTCCAAAAGGCTGGTTTCGATATTATGTTTACCGGGATTTTGACCGAAAAAGTGATGGATTCTATTAAATTAGACGAGTTAGTGGGCAGTTTTGTAACCATGCAAGAGGCAGCCACCGAAGTCGGTAAAATAACCAATGCCTACAAAAATAACGATATCGATTTGACAATTATACTGACCCACATCGGTTACGAATCAGATTTAGAACTCGCTAAAATGCTTGACCCAGATTGGGGTGTAGATTTAATTATCGGTGGGCACTCGCACACAATGCTTGATAAACCCGCTAAAGTTAATGGTGTTTATATTGCTCAAGCAGGAGTAGGCACTAACCAAATTGGCCGTTTTGACATCGTTGTCGATGATGACACTAACAGCATTGTCGATATGAAATGGCGGCTGATACCAATCGATAACAATCTAGCTAAACCAGATAAAGAGCTAGATAAATACATCCAGTCGTTTAAAAAGGATGTTGACCGTAAATACAATACTGTTATCTGTAAATTTAGCGAAAAGCTGGTTCATCCTAAGCGCGAAGCTGAGACGCCACTAGGCAATTTGGTGGCCGACATTTTGGCCGAAAACGCCCAGGCCAATGTAGCTTTGGTGGGTAGCGGATCAATTAGAGTACAAGAGATGGGGCCACTCGTAACGCTAGGTAATTTGATGTCGTGCTTCCCTTATGATGATTCTTTTGCCAGGTTCAGCATATACGGCAGTAAATTAAAAGAGATATTCGCCCATATAATGCGCATCGAAAATCGTGACGGCGAAGGTGAATGCTATCAGGTGAATAAAGGTGTAGAGGCAATTTATAGCGATAAAACAAAAAAACTAGAATCGCTCAAAATCAGTGGTAAAAAGGTCGACGATAAGTGTAAGTACATGATAGCCCTACAGGGTTATCATGTTAAAAATTCGGCCGCTTATCTAAATATTACAAACGCCGAGCTTTTACAATTAGGCGAGCCAAAGATTGTGACAACCTCCGCACAAGTCGTATTAGAAGAGTATTTACGAAGCCATCAAAACCTATCTAGTAAGGTTGAGGGCCGATTAATTTATAGATAGTTTGGATGTAAATTTCGTCGCACTATTTTTTGGTTTTTTAATAAAGTCTTTTTTGTTGATTAAATCTAGCCTACAAAAAGCCCAAATCAACAGCTCAATTAACAGAATAGATTTAATAATTATTAGAAAACCACCGTACCACTGGTTGTTAAATAGCCCAACGAGTCCGAATGAAAGTATCGCAAAGATAACTAGACCTAAAACAAATAGACGAATAGCCAATAACCCTTGGTTTTTTTTAGATAATTCGTTCATGGATAGGAGGGCGGTAAATATAACTGGTACAAAAAACTGCGGCGAGCCAACTTTAAAACTAACTGTGTAGATTAACAATAAAACAAGGCAGCTAGTAGCTAGCTTTATGGGTTTTTTAGATTTCATAAGCAAAAATGTAACTCCAATAAAAGCACCTAGCCCCATAAGGCCGAAAACGAGTCCGACTAAAAGACTGTTAGGGAAACTCAGTGCCCAAGTTTGATTAGCATGATTAATACCCACATCAACCCCCATTATATGAATGATGTGACCGACTGCAGCCGGTACTGACTCAGCCTGGATGGGACGAGAAAGATGATAATTTACAGCATACGACATACCTTTTGGCGCAATAACCAAAAAAGGTAGTATACCGGCAATAATCGCACTGACAAAAGTAAACGAAAATATTTTTCGCCTAGATGGTTGTATTGCAATAATTAGTGCTGGCAAGCAAACAATTGGGTATCCTTTTACAAGCACCGAAATAGCAAATAAAACTGCGGCGAGTTTAATTCGTTTAGATTTAAAGACTAACAATATACTGCCATACAGTGCTGTTGCCGCAAAAACATCGAGTAAAAAGAAAATATAAGCCAAAACTGGCGCAATCAATATCACTGAGAGAGCGAGAGCTTTTTTACCACCCCGCCTAAATTGATCCCAAAGCACAATGCTAACAGCGCCGACAGAAAGTATTAAAAAACCGACTAAGTATTGGTTAAAAGTTCTACCAACGATCTTAGCTAATAAAATAAAGGGCAAAACCCCAGGTGGATATTCGACTTTTACATCCCCATACGGCATTGCACCACCCCATATCAAATTGGCATAATGATAGTAAAGTCTTGTATCGCCTATAGGTATAGCGCTCCAATAAGACATAACTAATGCGACGATCACAAGCAAAAAAGCAACTAATATAGCTAATGCCCATTTGCCATAGTCGTGTTGATGCTTTTTTCTATTCATACAGGTGAAGATGATTATGATCTAGCTAAGCGATATAAAGTTTTAAAAAATTCTTTGGAATCTTTAGATGATAATTTGGATTTTCCATATTTGCGATCTGTAAAGATCACCGGTATTTCTTTGATTCTCATGCTATGTGTATATATCAGCCACAAAGTTTCTTCCTGGAAGGCATAACCTCTACTCTTAACATCATTTTTTAAAATATAGTTAATGGCACATACACTATATGCTCTGTAACCTGCAGTAATATCTTTTACGGGTATTCTTAAAACAACCCGTGATAGCATTGTCGCAGCCCAACTTAATGCATGGCGATAGCAGCTCCAACCTACAATCTTACCGCCTTCAATCCGCCTAGAACCGATCACTAAATCAACGCCATTTTCAATTTCTTCTAGCATTTTTGGCAAATCTTTTGGGTCGTGGGATCCATCGGCATCCATTTGGCATATAATGTCATATTTTTTTCTGACAGCCCAGCTAAAACCAGCTAAATATGCCGCGCCAAGACCATTTTTTCGAGTCCGATGCATCACATAAACTATGCCAGGATATTTATTGGCTAGCTCATCGGCTATCTTACCCGTGCCATCTGGAGAGTTGTCGTCCACAATCAATATGTTAAGATATGATACTTTTAGTAGCACTAATTTTTTAACCATATTGTTAATATTTTTTGCTTCGTTGTATGTCGGTAATATTACTAGAGTCTTCATCTGAAACTATTGTACCAGCCAATCAGATTACAGTTTTATATTGTTATAATTGGGCAAAGGATTAGATTGTGAAAAAATATTTGTTATTAATTATGATAATCGCTGTCGCACTAATTAGCTCTGGGCTATATTTAGCAACTCGTAAGCCTAACAAACAGCCATTGACCAATAATAGCCAGGTCAATACACAGACGATAATCGATAAAATGAAACTTGATAATGGACAATTAATTGATGTACGCACCACAGAAGAATACGCCACAAGCCATGCCCAAAATGCAGTAAATGTTCCTATAGCTACAATCCAAAATGGTGATCTATCAAAAATCGATAAAAATAGACCCGTTTACTTATATTGTCGCACCGGTCACAGAGCTGGATTAGTAAAAGCAATATTAGAGCAAGCAGGATACAATAATGTCACAAATATTGGCGGTCTAACAGATTGGCAAAAACAAGGTGGTTTAGTCGTGGTCAGTTGATTTGCCCAATTATCGCTGTGTAATTATGGCCATATTTTTTAGCGCATTTGGGGCAGGTGGTGTACCACATATAGGTCTTTTTTAGCTTATAGTCTTTGCCTTTGGCATACGCCGCTAAATCTTTACGCCATTTACTAGTATCTTGATATGAACCGTCATAGACTTTGCATATAAATATGCCCGATATTGCAACATTATCGGTATCCTCAATTTCTTTGTCGACTGCTAAATAAACATCCATTTTCCATTTTGAGATATGGTCTGACAGACAAAGCCAATCTGGCGTAGATGCATCGGCCTTATCTACCTTAGTTTGCAGCCGTTTCATTAACGCGCCAAAGTTAAGCGGCATATACATAAAAGTCTTTGTACTATCTTTGATAAATTTCTTATCTTGCCATTCAAATTCTTTTTGATCCCAGTTTTTTGGTTTAAATTTGGGGCAGCATATTGTGTTATCGGTAATGTTGTTGTCCATAATTCTATAATACTCCCAAATAATGGCGGAGAGGGAGAGATTCGAACTCTCGATAGAGTTGCCCCTATACTGCATTTCGAGTGCAGCGCACTAGACCAGCTATGCGACCTCTCCAACAGGGGTAATTATAACATTAATTTTATCTAGCTAAGGCGATAATGATAAACGCGGTTATTGCAAACATTATGCCTATATATACAGCAAGCGAATATACCTCACCAAAAAACAAATACCCAGCCAAATTAACCGTAATTAGCCCTAGAGCGGTAAACATAGTCATCGTTTTACCTAACTCCAGTTGCGATAAGATATAAAGCTGGCCAATAGTAGCAATAAACCTAATTGCCTGATATGCCAAAAACCACCAAGTTATAAAATTCTGCCACACAAATCCGCCAGATTTCATGTAGTGGCGACCGATAATATCGCTAGTTACAAATAGTAACTGGCACCCAATAATTATTAGTATTTGCGTCATATGCTAGGGCAATTATAACAATTTAAATATGGGTGCTAACATATCAATAAATGTTTATTGTTAGATTCATTATCGGCGGGCTATTTATTGCATCTTTGCCATTAATTGCAGAAAAATTTGGTAATAAAATCGCTGGGTACATTACCTTGTTCCCGATAATTATGTTTATTAGTTTTATCGTCCTTTACCTGAATGGAGGTAGTAAGGCGACTTCCCAAGCGTCAAAAGCTTATTTGATTGGTATACCTGCTGTTGCACTAGCGAGTCTGTCGATACTTTTATTAATCCAAAAAGGTTTTAGTATTTATATTTCAGTAGCAGCAGGTGTTGTGAGCTGGCTAGTTGTAATATTGCTTACTGCAAAATACATCTACTAACAAAATTTGCATTAGTAGTGTACTTGCTGTATACTACCCGTGTAGTAACCGATACTACTACATACAGCAAGGAGATTATTATGGATAAAAAGCAAACCATGGACGATTTGGTGAACAGGTACGGGATGGATATGAAAAAACTTATCTATCCTCTGCTAGTATTGCATGTTATAAAAAGCCACAAAAAAGCTTCTAGTCAAGAGATTAAGTCAGAAATTAATAGGATCGCCGGTAAAGAGGTCGAGTATCAGTACACTTCTTATTATCGATTAATGAGCAACCTGGAGCATGACCGCGAATTGATAGAGCCAGTGGAGCTGGTGAAAGAAAAAGGTCCTGCCCGCATTTACTACAGCCTAACCCCCAAGGGTGAAGAATTGCTAGGTAGAATACTGAACGAAATCATCTATCCGGTAATAGAAATACTGCCCAAACAATAAAAGCTGCTATTTTTTTAGCTTTTTAGGTTTATTCGATTTAGATTGCCTTTTTATGGCCAATTGTTTTCGTAAACCCTTTTTGCTGTAAGTGTACATCGGATTTAATAGTGCAAAAAACACACCAAATATTGCAATAAACTTAAATATCTCAGTCCAATTTAAGCTTATTGGTATTGTTTGTTGAAGTATTAATTCTAAAGGCTCATCGTAAGAGCCGCCAGTAGCCAAACTAAAACCGATTTTAGAAAACACTATTATTGACATGCCCACTAACATGCCCACAAAAAAACCTACGCATGCATCTAAATAAAGTTCCTTTTTCATATATTCCTTAATTTTTAAGCTTATGCTTAGATGTTATGTTTTTTGCAATTGTTAGTCAACCAGACACCGATATAATCTAACAAATTAATAACTTATTAAAACATCTCAAAAAGAAAACCCCAAATAAATGGGGATCTCTTTGGTACAGCACGATTGCTGAGGTTAGAACTTTCTTCCTTGATCAAGACTACATTTAGTTTAATAAATATCAAAAGTTAGAAAGATTATTGCACGTTAGTTAAACTTGAAGGTCTCGATTATTTTAGAAACTAAATTATCTAGACTTTTATCATCACTAGAATCAGGAACAGTTATCTTATAGTAATAGTTGTTATTAACAAACAGATACGTATCATACCCAACCATTCCCATAGAATAATATTTTGTACCAGTTTTGCCATCTATCTTAAATTCACCGAGTTGTTTGGTCATTTCTGGATAAAGTTTTTGGTCATCAATAGCTTCTTGTAGGCTAATAGGTCGCTGTCTATCAGCAGCAACTATCGAAACGCCGATGTCTCTTGAACTAATATCAGATGTCACGTTATTGACACTTAAATTGCTTACACACAGGCCTTCACACCATACGCTTTCTGCAACAGTGTATCCATATGGTACATCGAACGAATATTTAAAAAAACTGTTCACAAAAGTTCTCTGTTTGGATGAGCTGTGATTGTTATTTTTTGCATCCTGAGAAATATTTTGTGAGTTTGATGTTTTCGCCAAAGTATTATTTTTTTTGGTTGAATTATAAATATACCAGCCAGTAAAGCCGATAATGCCAAACAAAACTACAATTAGTACTACTATAATTAGAGAAAAGCCACTTTGATTACTATTTTTCATTAATCACTTTCTAAGTTTATATA
>Ga0194044_10001624_pt1 | contig 11391 bp, 10 predicted proteins | sample JunL4417m_MetaG_FD_155460 | JGI IMG/M metagenome (GOLD analysis project Ga0194044, IMG submission 155460) | Anoxic zone freshwater microbial communities from boreal shield lake in IISD Experimental Lakes Area, Ontario, Canada - Jun2016-L442-17m | ecosystem: Environmental > Aquatic > Freshwater...
CAGCATCCAAAAAGCCGTCCACAGCTGACCATAACCAAATTTGGCACCGGTTTGAGAATAGGTCGCTATCCCCGATGGGTCATCATCTGCTGCACCTGTTATAATGCCGGGTCCTAAGATTCGCATAAATCGGCCAAACGCCCGTTTTGGTTTTCGGATCAAAGACATTGGGTCTTTTACTACCTCAACCACCTTGTCAGCGGCTTCTTTGACCTCTTCTTCAACCTTCTCAACTGTATCCATAAATTTAAAATACTTAATTATTACTAAAAATGCAAAAAAACCAATCGCCCCATCCCCCTGAGGCGATTAAATCATATTCATAAACATTCTTTAGCCTCATCTTTTCAGGAAGAAAATATGCTCTAGTTTTTCCTTTTCAGGAAGAAATATCGAGTTTCTGCTTTATAAAAATATTATAAATAAAATTTTAGTTAAGGAAATTGTGTCTCTAGGAACCTGGCGGAAGCCGAGCGGGCATGGTCGAAGAGGAGCGAGGCTGAGCTGGAGAACCGAGTGCACGCTGGGCACGAGAGTTCGTTTCCGAGGACACAATTTCAAAGAAGGTTTTTATAAAACGCTTTTCTTGAAGAAATATTTTCGAAATTAAGCCCCCTGTCCTTAACGAAAACAATAACTGAATATCACACTAGAGTGATACGGGTATAATAAAAATTAGTGTCTTCGAAAAGTCTTTTCCTGCGAAGGATATTAAGGATTTGAACTTTTGGCTGTAGCTGGTATATTAATTTAGATGAATGAGGTTTTACAAATTGGCTCACCTCTGCCGAAATCTGCCGAGAAGCCCAAAAAAACCGAAGCAATTATTGAGTTCAAGGAAGCCGGTAAAAGTTACGGGCATACTTGGGCATTAAAAGATGCGACTTTGGTTATCAATGATGGCGAATTTGTTTCAGTCGTTGGCCAAAGCGGCGCCGGCAAAACAACCTTAGTCAAACTTCTTGTTTGCCAAGAGAGGCCGTCTCACGGTAGTGTTTTTGTCGCTGGCCGAAACCTAGCCGATTTGAAAGATAAAGAACTTCCATATTACAGACGCAAAATTGGCGTAGTTTTTCAGGATTTCAAACTTCTACCCCAAAAAACAGTTTATGAAAACATCGCCTTTGCTCTTGAAGTCTGCGGCGTCACCAATGTTGAGATCAAACGTCGTGCCGATAAGGTTATTGACCTAGTCAATTTAGGCAGAAGAATCAAAAACTATCCTGATGAGTTATCGGGTGGCGAAAGACAAAGGGCAGCAATCGCTCGCGCTCTTATCCATTCGCCAAGGATTCTAATAGCCGATGAGCCAACGGGTAACCTCGATCCCGTCAACACTTTTGAAATCATCGAGCTTCTAAATAGGATAAACCAAAGGGGCACGACAATTTTACTCTCAACTCACAATCGTCAAATTGTCGATAGGATCAATCGCAGAGTAATATTAATGAAGGGCGGCAAAGTCGTCAGCGACCAGCAAACAGGTAAATATGTAATCTAATGGAAAACTTTCTTCGAATCATTAAACTTGGTTATAAAAATTTCGTTCGCAACCGCGGGCTAACTCTTGGCGCGACACTCCTTATGACCCAAACCCTGATGATGGTTAGTGTAGCCCTAATCGTAACGCTTTTGATAAGAGATACCGTCGAAACTTTTAGGTCCAAAATAGATGTCGCCGTATTCTTCAGAGACGATGCGGTCACAGATGCCAAAATCCAAGATTTAATATCCAGAATTAAAACTGACTCTAATGTTAAGTCAATCGAGTTTTATGATAAAAACAAAGCCCTTGCTATCTTTGGCGGATTGGCGCTCGATGAATCTATCAAAAAACCGATCAGCCAAGACAATAATCCTCTGCCTCGCAGTGTCCAGATAAAAACAAGCAATCCGGAACAGCTTCAAGCTTTTGCTGACAACCTCAAGACAAGCGACACGGATAATATAATTTGCGATTCGTGTATCCATTTAAACAAAGATTTTGTTTCAAGTTTTACTCAGGTTACCAAATCAATACAGCAAGCGGCCATCGCATTGAGTATCTTTTTTGGCATCATCGCGATATTTAATGTCCTAAATATTATTCAAATAACCATCAACGCCAGACGCGACGAGATAGAAATTATGCGCTACGTCGGTGCCTCGAACGCTTTTGTTCGTGGGCCATTTATAGTTGAGGGCATACTATACGGTATATTTTCAGCGATTCTAACTACCATATTCTTGTACTTTGCTCCGATGCTCGTTACCAACCGTCCCGATATGCAAGATATCTTTGGTAAGTTCGGTGTCAATATAGTAAGTTACATTCCTGAGCATTTGGTGCTATTGATTTGCGTCCAGCTAATTATAGGTATTGTAATAGGGGCCTCAGTCAGTATATTCTCAGTTAGGAAATTCCTAAAAGCATAAGTCTTAAAAAGTGGTATATTAGATATGAAAAATAAATGAGAGGGAGATTATTAGTAAGAGCTTCTGTGCTGGTTTCGATTGTCGTAATGATGTTTACGACAGTACCAGTGGTTAAAGCCGAAACTCTTCAACAGCTTCTCGATAAAAAAGCCAAACTTGAGGCTGAAGCGAAAAGATCGCAACAAGTTATCGACCAGAAAAAGAAAGAAGCCCTCACCATTCAAGATACAATCGAAGATATTAGCGGCGATATCAGTTATACCCAAAATCGAATCAGTAATACCGAGAATCAAATTAGTGTCACCAATAATGTTCTGGGAGAACTTGATTTGAATATCAAGGTATCCACAGAACAGTTAAACGAACTTCAAAAAAGACTTCGCTCAGCTTATGTAGGGCTCTACGAGCTCTCGCAGACAAGTACTCTTGAACTTTTATTCCAGGGCGACTCCTTGTCTGAGATGGTCTCTCACGCTCAATATGTCCAAACCATCCAAGACGGCCTCCAAAAAGATATTGTTAATATGAACGCTATTCTTGCCGATTTAGACGCCAAGAAAAAAGAAAGCGAAGCCCAAAAAGCCAGTTTGGTTGGCCTAAATACCAAACTTAGCTCCGAAAGAACCGCCTTAAGCCGACAAAAAAACGAAAAAGATCGCTTATTATCTGTGACTCAAGGCCAACAACAACAATACGAAGCCTATCTTGCCGAGATAAAACAAGAAGCTACCCAAGTATCGGAAGAGATATATGTGTTACGTTCAAAGCTCAAAGACAGTATTACAACCGGTGGTACCGGTGGCTATCCTTACGCCAATTCTACACCCGATGTTCCTGACCCATGGGGATTCTTAACTCGTGAGTGCACTTCATATGCGGCGTGGAAGTTCAATGCTATGGGCAATCCTTGGTATCGCGGAAGTGGTCCTGCCGGTTACGGCAATGCCAGTAACTGGGGTGCATTGGCCTCAAGACAAGGTTATGCGATGGGCTCAAGCCCAAGAGCCGGTGCGATCATTTTCTGGGGTGCAGGTCCTTATACCAGCCCATATGGGCACGTTGCCTATGTCGAAGCCGTCAATGGTGACGGCACGATAGATATTTCAGAGTACAATTGGGTTAGATTTGCCTATTCGTACCGCAGCCGTATTACTCCGTCAAATTACGGCAATTACACCTACATTTACCCTTAATTAAGTTTTACCCCTCGTAGTTTCCGTAGAATATGTTTAAATAAATATATGAGTGGAATGGGCATTGCGGCAGTCGTCTATGGGATTTTCCTCCTTATTATTCTAATAATTAACCTTTTATATATTTTTCAGATTCTCAAATTCAGACTACCGGGCGATGCTTCGTTGACAATTTTATCCATCCATATACTAATGATGATAGGTGTAATAATTATAAGCAGCATTTTCGCATTAGCTTTATAAAATGATAGAAATTGAAGAAAAATTCAAAGCCCCACCAGATACCGAGTCTTTTTTGTATCTGAATTTGGAACCAGAAGAAAAAATTCTGATGGTAGTCAGGCATCACTGGGCTGGATTTTTACCTTTCTTGGCGCTTTTTGTCGGTATGATTTTGATGCCATTTCTTCTTTTGGTAATAATTGGTGTTGCCTTTCACGGCATATGGCAATATGGGGCATACATATCACTTATTCTTTCAGGATATGTATTGTTTTTGTTAACATTTCTACTTGGTGAATGGTGCAACTATTATTACGATATTATATTCATTACCAACAGGCGTATTATCAACATCAATCAAGTTGGGTTATTATCAAGACAAAGTTCCGAGGTAAATATTGTACAGATTCAAAATGTTAGCTCAGATATTAATGGGTTCTTTCGTTCAATGTTTGATTTTGGAAAGCTTGTTGTTGAAACCGCAGGTGAAGGTACGTCTGACGAACCTAAATATCATTTAGGACAGGAAGGCTATTTCACGATAGAAGATGTTCCAAACCCCTCAAAATTAGCCAGATTGATCTTGGACTTGCACAGAGAGGCAATGGACAAAAGAGGACTAATATCCTCTATCTCAGGTGCACCGCAACCGCCAATATCTGAGACACATACACCGCCTCCAGCCTAATGATCATATCTTTAGCACTGGCAGGGCTTCTTTCATTCTTCCTCCCCGCCCATGCTAAAGCCGAGGATTCGTTTATTCAGCAATCCCCAGAAATAGTTTGGCAAAGTCAGGATAGTATATATCGTTACCGAGAAAATGCTCTCTGGCAAAAATCGAATTTACCGGCTATTCCTACCAAGTCAGTTGTATTCAAAAACAATATTTACACCCTTGCTGAGAGTAATTTATATGTTAGCTCAAATGGTGTCGGTTTTGAGAAATATAACATCGGGTCAAATATTTCAGATGTTAAATCTACCTCAAACTTTCTTTTGCTCTTATCGGATGCAAATGAATTATATCTCTCAAAGGATGGCAATAATTACTCTTCATTTGAATACACAGGTATACTTGCTGGCATTGCGGAGAATAATCAGGTATTAAATTGGTTCGAAACGTCCCTAGGCGGTGTTTCCTACTTTTCATTTATTAATAATTTGGTTGAAGAGCGTAAGATATCGCCTTGCACAACTGCAATGACATATGTTACACCCAAGCCTTTAGTCAGTTGCTTGGAAGGCACTTATTACGGCGAGAGCTTTACCAAGCTTGAATCACCCGGTATAAATTGGCTCTCGGGTAAAACCATTTATGCCGGATTCATCGGCAATACTATTTATACTCTAGACACAACCAATAATATCCAAAATAAGTACGAAATTAATATCAATATAGCTGAAGTTAAGGTTGTCAAAGATAGAATATTTATTAAATCTACTGACGGTTGGTGTGAACTCGACAAATTAAACAGCCAATTATATAAGATAACAGATGACACTTTATCGGTATTTTCCGATAATGAGTCCGATTATATTTTGATGAAATCAGCCAAAAATAGTTTTGTGTCAAAACAATTAAATACTTGGGTCCCACTATCTAATTCAAGCAAATTCACATTAACGACTCTATCTATTCAAGATTATTACATTGGTCCGACTTTTACCCTGCTCGAAGTCTTAAATAGCAGTAAGATTCCTGTTTTATACAAAGCCGATGGCAACAATTATGAAGCTTGGAAATTAATGACCTTACCCAAAACACCGACTATTATTAATAATATTTCCGAAATCAGAAAGCTTCCAGCCGCAAGTTTGGTCGAAATTACAGGCGTGGCGATATCCTCTATCGGCGCAACGCACTCTCGCGAATTTTATATTTTAGACGACACTGGAGGGATTCAAGTTTATCTTGACTCATCAATCGACATCACAAAGATACAAGAGTTGAAAAATAGACAGCTAAAAATAACTGGCGAAATTAGCTCAGCCCAAGCCAAAAGAATTACTGTCGGCATCACCGATATCTTTAATATTGGCGAAACTAAATCCATTGTTCCAAAGATAATCGAAGTCACAAAAATTAACGACAATCTCGGAAACCTTGTTTTAATTAACGGAACAGTTGAAGAATTAGGTACTGACTATTTTATCCTTAAAAACGGTGAAACATTAGTCAAAATTCATTACCCAAGCCCCAAAGATACTTATATCAAAGGAGATGAAGTGAGTATAACTACAATAATTGATTATAATTCCAGCTCCAAACAAATCGAAGGCTGGAGCGTTGTTGGCCAAGTTCAAATAACCAATCGCGCAGAAATAGTTACTCAAGATACAGAAGAAAGCGCTACGACGGTTGTTTCTGCAATAAAATCCACCGCATCTACCAAAAAAGTATCAACCTCAAAAGCAAGCATCCAGCCATCGCAGCCAACTGTCATCAAATCGTCAGCCATAATCACAGACCCCAATAACACAATCATCGAAGAAGGACTTGGTCAACCCGTCAAAAGTGAAAAGAATAACTATTTAACAAGCCTAATAGGATTGATAACAGGCGCCTTAGCAATGCGCGGCAAAAGATTCCAACAGATACTACGACTCTGACGCCAGAACCGTCATTGCGAGGAGTCTGCTAACTAGCGGACGACGAAGCAATCTCTATAAATCCATATCACATAAATGTGATAATGATCTTTATGTCGCTACAGACATAAGAATCAGATTGCCGCGCTCTCTTTCGTCGCTCGCAAAGACGAAGGTAGGAGTTCTCACTAACGTTCGAACGATATTCTTCGAGCGAAGTCCTGCACCGAATGGTGCGTGACGAAGCGAGAAGTTCTCCCCTGGCGTCATTGCGAGCGATAGCGAAGCAATCTTTAGTCAAAAACTAATCGCCCCATACCCCTGAGGCGATTCATACTTGTTGATAACATTCAAAATATCTGCCATTCTTTAGGTATGAAGAGGGGCTTTACAATTGTTGAACTGATGACGACCATCCTTATTGTCGGGATTCTCTCGACAATCGGTCTTGTCGGTTACAACTCCGCGATGCAACGCAGCCGGGACAATCAGAGAAAAGCCGACCTCAACTCACTTAAAAACGCCTTAGAGCAGTACTATGTCGACAACCGCCAATATCCTTATGTTGATGGTGGGGATATCAATAACACCATACCAACTGCCGATTTTCAGCTAGGAAGTTGGGATAACGTCAACTCAAATTCTTGTACTCGAGATATCACAACTTCTAAAACCTTAGTGCCCAAATATATTTCAAAAATACCAGAGGATCCAAAATTCAAAGCGCCCACAGATTTTCCTCCATCAGTAACATGTACCATAAGCTCAATTAACGGACTTTATCTTTATCTATCTAAACCTTATGATTCGTTTCATTATTCAGGTGGAGGTACTACTGAGTCCAAGGCTACAGGATACTACCTAGGTGCAAAAATGGAAAGAAGCAACGACACTTCAATACTCACAGTCCCTGATGCAACTTACAATGGCATAAAAGCTGCTCGGAATATAAAAATAGTTAACGCTACTGACGATACAGCTACCCACAACTACTTCATCCAGAGTGGCAAGAACGATTAGCTAAGACTTTACAACTTCCGGAGCGACGGGTAATTTCTTTGAAACGTTAAATACAGTAAACGGTTTACCTATCATCATTCTAATTTGCGAATCAATTGCCGGCATCGATGAGAACACCCAGCTGGTAACAGGTAGTAGTATCGGCGTCAGAATCCACATTACCGCCATACTCTTGATGTAATCGGCCTTTGTTCCGGGTCTTGGTGGCACTAATATTGTCGATAATATCAACGTTACGACCATCCCAACTGATGCCGAGGTCAAGATTATTGAATAAACAGGCTGGAAATTAAACCCTAAAACTGAGCTTGAGAACGAACCGCTGATAAAGAACGGCAGCCAACCAACCGACAGTAGAAAAGAATATACTGCCAAACTGAAATTGCTATCCAGGAGCCTTGCAAACCATAGCCATTTATGGATAAACGGAATCGATTTGTCACGCAAGGCGTTTGTAAAAACATAAGGAATATCCGAACAACCCCAATACCATCTTCTTCTTTGCAAATATTGGTCGATCGATGTTTGCAGAAGATTCTCGCTCTGAATTGCGTCCATATATATCGGTACAAAAATCGGCACAACCCAGTGATTGCCATGAAATGTAAAAAACGATCGCCAGTATTGATGTCCGTCTTCAACAACGGTTTTGGTAGACCAGAAATCAGTCGCAATTAAGGCGTCAAAAGGTTGGGCATGCGCCGCAAAGTTACGAGCATAATGAGGTTTGATGGCGACACACAACTGCCAAAAAGTTGACCCTAGAGAAATAATTTTAATAGGCAAAGGTACCTGCCAGATATTATTAAAAAACATCGGAATCGGCTGAAAACTGGTATGAAACGGGTCGTCGCAATTCAAATAATGCCATGTCAAATTGGCCAAATAATTTGTATCTACTCTATTGTCTGCATCCAATGTTGTACAAATAACCTTAGAAAACGGAATATTGTGGTCTTCAAAAAATTCTTTGGCTCGGCGTCCAGCCCAAGTAATATTTGGTCCCTTCCCCCTAACCTCACCAACAATTCCTTTTGGATGAATCGAGTATTCAAAAAATTCAAATTTGTCTTTGTACTCTTCTGTCAAAATTTTGCTATATTCTTCGGCTCTCTCCTTGTCGCTTTCTTCAAACGCCATCCAAACTATTATTTTCTTGGACGGATAATTACACGAAGCAATTGCGTTAATATTTCGTCTGAGGATCGAGATGTCCTCTTTGTATGTCGGGATTATCATCAAATGATGCAGGCTTTCCCACCTGTCAGCATATTCATTTTTGATTTTCTCGAGCCAGTTTACTTTTTGGTCTCGTTTATATCGGGTTGCACCAAGAACAAGCAGCCAGTTGATTCTAAGAATTTTAGCAAACCAATATAAGGTAAATACCAGCATAAATAATGTCAGCGCTAACGGGTTTGTAAATGCCAATATTAAGGCAGTAAGTAGCGTTCCAATCGTTAGTGCCCCCGGGATTATTTCCCAAATTCTATACCAGCGTTTCATCAGCTTCTTTGCAACGCAATAAATAAGGTTAGATAATACCAACCAATTGAAAATTCGAGTATCACCAAAGACGCCATCATGATTCTGGCGATATCTTTTGTTTTAAAAAAAGTAAAAAGTAGGGCACTATTTAAAATAAACATACTTAAAAATATTAAGAACACTCTTCTTGAGCCAACCGCCATCCCTTGGTCAAGAAAATATAACACTATACTAATTATGACAAGAATTACCCAGTAAGTTAAGAGGGAGTGTTCTTTGGCAAGCTCAAGGGCTTTATTCATCGAGCTTTTCAAAGATATAACTCAGTGGAATTTTAACCAATCCAACAACCGTATCGGCAGCACCGTAATAGAGCCAGAGCATGTCGTCTCTTTGAACACAACCGGTAACGAAAATGACATTATTTACGAAACCATTCTTTTCCCAAGCCAATTCCGGCTCAAGAATCGGGTGTTTGGTGCGTTTGATGACATGTGCTGGGTTTCCCAGATCAAGTAGTGCTGCACCCATCCGGTAGACTTTGTGCTCATCAACGCCGTGATAAATCATTAACCAGCCCTTATCTGTTTGAATCGGCGGACAGGCGATACCGACTTTTAATTTTTCCCAAATATGTTCAGATCTCATTATCTCCAAATTACCTGTCCATCTCTTTAAATCTTTTGAATATGACAGGTAAATATTGGGGTTTATCCTATGGAACAAAGCAAACTGTCCGGCAATTTTGTGCGGTAGTAGCGCCGCGTTTTTGGAATCAATATCTTTAAGTAGTATCCCCATATAATTAAATTTATTAAAATCAGTGGTTGAATATGCCGAGACTCTGATTTTCCACGGCACTCCCGGTGTATTAAGCGATGGCGCACAAGGGCCAACGTGATCAGCCAAATATACAGACACGCCAGTATATGTAATATAGTATTTGTTATCTATCTTAGTGAGCCTTGGGTCTTCTATACCCAATCTTTCACAAATATTATCATCCCCGGCTTCAAGAACAGGATTGTCAAAAACCTGAAAATGCTCACCGTCCTCGGATATAGCCAAACCAAAACGCGAAATATGGTCAAGCCCGACTGCTCGATAAACCATATATGTCTTATTGTTGTACTCGCTAATAGCCGGATTAAAGACGCCGTTTTTCTCCCACCAAATATCTCTAGGTTTCAGAATTATCTTACGAGAGAATTTCATAACATAAGTGTACCAATTTTTCAGAAACCTTGAAGAGGTAAAAGTCAAAGCCGACCATAATTTCTAAGGTCGGCTCGTTGGTTCTTCGTAGTTGCTCGCCTCTATTAGTTTAGCGAGACAACTGACAATAATAACTTCTTGTAACTCTTTCACAACAGACAGGGCTTCTTCGGCCCATTCTTGGAGATGTCTTATGTCTCCGAACCCCTCAATATTAACGACTTGCTCTCTCAACGTATTGGACTTGTACTCGAGCAAACGATAATCGCCTCTCCCCAGTTCGTGGCATGCCCTTTTGATGACGATATATCTACAAACGCTGTCGAGATCGTCAAGTGCTCGCATAAACCGTGAGCGTTTTACAGTAGAACCATAGAGGAGTTCGCAAATAAGCCAACCAAGTTTTTGGATTGATTGCCAAATACAACCAATAAGATTCATCTTAGCCTCCAAGGTACAAATGTGTGGATATATTTTAGTAAAAATATACTAATACTTCAAGATACGACAAAGCCACCGTCAAGGGTGGCTAAAGGGTTAAGGTCTGACCGATTTGTGATTACGGTCTTTGATGAGTAGTTTGTCAGCGGCGGCGATATGCTTGCGTGCCTCTTCGGGCGAGACATTGTTGGCATATTCACTTCTAGACTCAAGAAGCTCTTCGAGCTGGCTCTTAAGCTCAGTAAGCTTCTTTCTTTCTCTGTTGGATAGCTCCACATATTCGGTAGGAACGCCGAAATGCCCGTGGATCGCTTTGCAGAAGTTTAACAATCGACGTGTCGTCCAGACGATCTTTTTATCGAGAAAATATGCTTCGTCTTTTCCCAAAATAAAAAAGAAAAAGCAAGGCACAAACAATAAACGAAGTTCGAGTGTATCATGGATTGACCTAAGCCCTCTTAATTGTCTACCGTTTTTTGATTCCACCACATACTCCTTGAGGTGCAAAGTACAAACTCATCCTACCAGCGGCCGTAAATTAAGTCCAGACTCTCGAAAACAAAGTCTATAAATGGTATAATTTCTATTAATGGCCTCGTAGCTCAAAGGATAGAGCGGAGGGTTTCTAACCCTTAGGTTACAGGTTCGAGTCCTGTCGAGGCTACTCTCTCCGACTAACGTAGGTTACAGGTTCGGGCTTCGCCCCTGGGCTTGGCACAAATGTCATAACAGACATTTATATCCACGCCCGCCTGACTTATTTAAGGAGTCAGGCCCTGTCGAGGCTACCACGCACTCTCTAGTG
>Ga0194044_10001627_pt1 | contig 11386 bp, 9 predicted proteins | sample JunL4417m_MetaG_FD_155460 | JGI IMG/M metagenome (GOLD analysis project Ga0194044, IMG submission 155460) | Anoxic zone freshwater microbial communities from boreal shield lake in IISD Experimental Lakes Area, Ontario, Canada - Jun2016-L442-17m | ecosystem: Environmental > Aquatic > Freshwater >...
GCCTTCTTAGCAGCTGCCTTCTTGCGACGCTTTGGTGCTGCCTTCTTAGCAGCGGCCTTCTTACGACGCTTTGGTGCTGCCTTCTTAGCAGCGGCCTTCTTGCGACGCTTCTTTGGTGCAGCTGCTTTCGCAGCAGCTTTCTTACGGCGCTTTGGTGCTGCCTTCTTAGCAGCGGCCTTCTTGCGGCGCTTTGGAGCAGATTTCTTAGCTGCAGCCACGTACTTCTCCAATCGGAATGGTTCGATCCGTCACCGAACCTGTTCAAGGAGAAGCGTGTCAGTAAATCGAGGAAAACACCAGCATTGTGTGACAAATATTTGGGTGCGTGTCGCGAAATAGTTTTTCATTATTTTTGTGCTGTCAAGAGTTTTTAATAAAAAATAATCCAATTTTCTTACTCGAAATTGCGAGATTCACGATTTTTTCGCTCTTGAATCGCAAATTCGTTGGTTTGGAGGTCATATTTCCGAAATTTGGGCAAGAAACCGGCCAGTAAAACGACCATAAAGACGCAAATTAATCCGCCGGAAGTTACCGAAAATGACAATGAAGTAGCAGATGCAATCGATGCCGCGCGAAGTTGGCCTGCAAGGGGTCCTACTGAATACGAAAGCAATTCGATCCCTGCCAATCGGCCCCGGAGTTGATCTGGGATTGTTTGATTCCAAATGGCGGATCGAAAGAGTGCACTGACCATGTCAGAAGCCCCAGCAATTGCCAGAAAGAGTAAAACCAATGGCAAGGAGTGGACGATTCCGGCACAGGCAATTGCCCCACCCCACCCGATTGCTGCAATTGTGATGGCTCGCCCATGGAATCGGTAACTTTTCATCCAGCCACTTGTCAAAGTTATGACAAGTGCTCCAACAGTTGCTGCGGCATAGAAAAATCCCAGAGCCCAAGGGGCTCCAAGTGCGTCAGCCCAAAACGGAAAGAGTGCATTGGGCATTGCAAAAAACATTGCAGCTAAATCTATGACGTATGTGCCGAGTAAATCTTGTCGACTCATCGCATATCGCAAACCTTCAAATAACGCTGCTAGAGATGGCTTTTCGGCTAGCTCGTGCGGAGGCACCGAACCTACTTGCCACAAAAGAATCAACGATAAAACAAATGAGAATACATCGGCACCGTAACCAACTGACACTGACGAGGATGCGATGATCACTCCTCCAATTGCAGGTCCAACGATGACGGCAAATTGCCGGCGAAGGCTCATCAGCGCACTGGCCGAGGGTAAGTCGGAATGCCCAACTAATCGGGGCAACATCGCATCAGCGCTCGGGCGTTGCAAACCATCACATGCAGCAAAGAGCCCTGCCACGATGTAGATGAGCAGAAGGCTGGGGTGAGCACGCATTGAATTTGCCAGAAGAGTTGAGGTTAAAACTAGAGCGGCTGCCTCGGTTGCCCAGACCATCTTCTTTCGATCGACAGCATCTGCAAGTACACCGCCATAGAGACCAAAGAAGATCAGAGGAAGTAGCTCAACGGCTCCACTAATACCCACAGCGAGATAGGAATGTGTCAGTTCTTTGATCTGAAATGGAATCGCCACATAGGTAATGAGCGAACCGAGGTTGGAAATGAGCCCAGAGGTCCACAAGAATCGGAAATCTCGGTATTTTTTCATCGGACCGAGGTCGATTGTCATGCGCGCCATTAGTGAAAGGTGTTCTCCGGCCCAGGAAAGGTTTGAGTAGCGACATCTTTGGCCCATTGCGCGGTTGCATCAAGCATCTCTTGGCGCATGTTGCGATACGCCTTTGCCAACTTGGGCGGATTCTTCGTTATTCCCATCAAATCAGTCCAGACCAAGACCTGGGCATCGCATTGATTTCCCGCGCCGATTCCGATGGTGGGAATAGTCAAAGCGGCAGTGATCTGCTGGGCCAATTTCGCTGGGACCAATTCGAGAACAATTGCAAAAGCCCCTGCCTCTTGCAGCGCTAGGGCTGCTGTCACAATTACATCGCCATCTTCTTGCCTGCCTTGAACTCTGTAGCCACCGAGTTGATGGAGCGATTGCGGAGTCAGGCCAAGGTGTCCCATCACGGGAATTCCGGCAGCAACCAGAGCGCGTACTTGTTCTAGATGGGCGCCTTCAAGTTTGACCCCATGGGCTCCTGATTCTTTAAAGAATCGAACCGATGTTGCCAATGCTTGTTGGGCCGATGATTCATAAGAACCAAATGGTAAGTCGGCAATAACAAGGGCGCGTGATGAGCCGCGAACAACTGCGCGCACTAAGGGCAACATTTCATCAACGGTCACAGGGATCGTGTTTTCTTCGCCGAGAAAATTATTTCCGGCGCTGTCGCCCACGAGCAAAACTGGAATCCCTGCTTCATCAAAGATTTCTGCAGTCATCTGCTCGTAGGAAGTGAGCATTGGCCATTTCTCACCGCGCATTTTGGCTGCTGCCAAATCGCGAATAGTCACGCGCTTATGGGTGGCTCCACCGTATAAAGATTGGTCGGACATGAAAATCCTCCTCGCCTCAAGGCCTGCCAATCAGGTCCCTGGGAGCCATGAGTTTAGCGCGCCCGTTAGACTTCTACCTATGCCAGATCTTGGATCAGGTCAGCTTCGATTAGCACTTGCACAGATCAATCCAACAGTGGGCGATCTGGCAAAGAACGCTGAACTCATTGCATCGGCGGTGGCTACCGCTCACACGGCCAATGCCCACATTGTTGTATTTCCCGAAATGGTGGTTACGGGATATCCGGTGGAGGATTTGGCGCTTCGTCGATCTTTTCGAAGCGCGAGCAAGGCTGCTATTTCGCGCATTGCCACTCGTGCAAAAAGCGATGGTCATGGTGACCTCGTTCTGGTTGTCGGTTATCTGGATGAAGTTGCGGGCTCGGTGGGCCGACTGGGACAACCCGAAGGCGCCCCACAAAATGCGATCGCCATTATTCACAATGGAGAAATAAAGGCCCGATACATCAAGCATCACTTGCCCAACTACGGCGTCTTTGATGAGTTTAGAAATTTTGTTGCGGGGGATTCATCTCTGGTTGCTCGAATCCACGGGGTAGATGTGGGCTTTGCAATTTGTGAAGATATTTGGCAAGAGGGTGGAAGCGTTTCTCATTTAGTAGAGCGCACTCCAGGTTTGGTATTGGTTCCCAACGGCAGCCCTTATGAGCGAAATAAGGATGATGTGCGTCTGGCACTTGTGCAACGCAGGGCAAAAGAAATCGGCGCCCCGCTGGCTTATGTCAATATGACGGGCGGACAAGATGATTTGGTATTTGATGGCGACACCATTGTGGTCGATGCCAAAGGTGGAGTTATTTCGCGGGCCGCCCAATTTGATGATGAAATTGTGATCGTTGATGTGAAGGCAATAACACATTCTTCGGCCCCAGATATTGTGATCAGCCAAAACCCGATGGCTACATACCCTGCTGTGGCATCTAGTATCGCCCCGCGACTGGAGGATATAGCAGAGGTGTGGAAGGCGCTGGTTGTAGGCCTTCGCGATTATGCAGCAAAGAATAATTTTACCTCTGTCGCACTTGGAGTCTCTGGTGGAATTGATTCTGCACTTGTTGCGGTCATCGCCGCAGATGCCCTGGGTGCCACGAATGTCCACGGCGTTGCGCTACCGAGTAAGTATTCATCTGATCATTCATTGACAGATGCCAAGGCCCTTTGTGCCAATGTAGGAATAAACTATCGAGTCATTGAGATTGAACCGATGGTGGCTACGTTTATTTCATCAGTAAAACTCAGCGGGCTAGCCGAAGAAAATGTTCAGGCGCGAGTACGGGGTACTACTTTGATGGGACTTTCTAATCAGGAGGGACATCTAGTTTTAGCAACAGGAAATAAGAGCGAGTTAGCAGTCGGGTATTCCACTCTCTACGGCGATGCCGTGGGCGGCTTCGCCCCAATTAAAGATATTTACAAAACCGATGTCTGGGCACTTGCTCGTTGGAGAAATGAGCAAGCCCTGGCCAATGGGCAGGTGATACCTATCCCTGTGAGCTCGATTGAAAAAGAACCTAGTGCAGAGTTGCGCCCTGGCCAAAAAGATTCTGATTCGTTACCGGAGTACCAATTGCTCGACCAAATACTCCTTCGCTATGTCGATCAAGATCAAGGAAGTGCAGCTCTGATCGAGCAAGGGTTTGATCGCCCATTAGTAGAGCGAGTTATTGCAATGGTAGATAAGGCTGAATACAAGCGTCGCCAATATCCGCCTGGCACCAAAGTCTCATCTCGCGCCTTTGGCAAAGATCGGCGCTTGCCTATTACTTCTCGTTGGAATGAATCCAACGGTAAATAACCCAAGCAGGATTGGCTATCTGCGAGGAATTCGCAAGTAGCGCTTTAGAAATTACCCGCTAAAATTTACTCATGTTAGAAATCAATGATTGGTATTTCACACGTCGACGTGTGATTGATTTCGGCCGCGCTTGCACCTGCGCATGCAGTAACTAAAACTGCTTCACAAAAGTTTTAGTTTCTAACCCATCCGCAGAATCAATAACCGAAATACCAAGGAGCAGTCATGAAGGTTTATAACAACATCACAGAAGTTGTAGGAAATACACCGCTTGTTCGCCTCAATCGCATCATGGATGGCGCTAGTGCCAATGTTTATGCAAAGTTGGAGTTCTACAACCCCACCAGCACTATCAAGGACCGAATTGGCGTGGCAATGGTGGATGCTGCAGAGAAAAGCGGCGAGCTCAAACCCGGTGGCACAATTGTTGAGGCAACATCAGGTAATACGGGCATTGCACTTGCCATGGTGGGAGCTGCTCGCGGATATAAAGTTATTTTGACGATGCCTGATTCCATGTCGAAAGAACGCCGAATGCTCCTGCGTGCCTTTGGAGCAGAGCTTGTCTTAACCCCCGCTGCCGAAGGTATGCGCGGGGCGGTAGCAAAAGCTGAAGAAATTGGTACAAGTGATGGAGCAGTATTGGTGCGCCAATTTGAAAATGGCGCAAACCCCGAAATTCACCGCCAGACAACGGCTGAGGAAATTTGGCGAGATACCGAGGGCACAGTTGCTGCCGTTGTTGCTGGCATCGGTACAGGTGGAACTATCACTGGCGTTGGGCAAGTATTAAAAGAGCGCAATCCCAAGGTGAAGATATTTGCAGTCGAGCCAGCGGCATCGCCATTGCTTACTGGCGGAACTCCGGCTGGACATCCATTGCAAGGAATTGGCGCTAACTTCATCCCAAACATTTTGGATACGAAGGTTTATGACGAGGTATTCGATGTTGCCAATGATGACGCCATTGCATACGCCCGTCGCGCTGGTGCAGAAGAAGGAATCCTCGCGGGCATTTCGTCAGGTGCTGCACTCTGGGCAGCATCCCAAGTAGCAAAGCGTCCCGAGTTTGCAGGCAAGAATATTGTCGTCATCATTCCCTCTTTTGGTGAGCGTTATCTTTCAACAATCTTGTATAAGGACTTGGTGGAATAAATGTCACTGCGTATTTTCGAAGATCTCACTAACGCTCTCACTCGCGATCCTGCTGCGAGAAATCGTCTAGAGATTTTGCTTGCCTATCCTGGGCCACATGCTGTGTGGGGACATCGAATGGCGCACTGGCTCTGGAACCATAAGTTCAAGTTAGTTGCTCGTATCTGGTCAAATTTAACGCGAACTGCAACAGGAATTGAGATTCACCCTGGAGCAACCATTGGTCGTAGATTCTTTATCGATCACGGCATGGGAGTAGTGATTGGCGAGACATCGGTCATCGGTGATGATGTCATGATGTATCACGATGTCACACTTGGTGCCCGCTCCTATAAGAAAGGCAAGCGCCATCCCACAGTGGGAAATGGCGTTGTGATTGGAGCAGGTGCTCGCATCATCGGCGATGTCACCATCGGAAACAATGCGGTGATCGGCGCCAATACATTGATTACCCAGGATGTCGCTGAGCGTGCAAACCTTGATCTGTCGGAGTTTTTTACGATCTAAGGGCAGTTAACACGGCCGTAACGCGGCCTTGGCACGATGTACCCATGAGCACATCTGCAGATTCCCAACTGCGCAAACAACAAGAGTTTGTTCTTCGCACTCTTGAGGAGCGCAATATTCGTTTTGTGCGTTTATGGTTTACCGACGTACTCGGTTTCCTCAAGTCAGTAGCGATTGCACCCGCAGAGTTAGCAAATGCCTTTGAAGAAGGAATTGGTTTTGATGGTTCTGCTATTGAAGGATTTGCTCGAGTGAGCGAATCTGACATGTTGGTAAAGCCAGATCCAGCTACTTTTTCTATCTTGCCCTGGCGCACTGAATCTCCAGGGTCTGCCCGTATGTACTGCGACATTGTGATGCCTGACGGGAATCCATCTCCTGCTGACCCACGCCATGTATTGCGTCGTACTTTAGAAAAAGCAACTGCGATGGGATATACCTGTTACACGCATCCAGAGATCGAATTCTTTTTATTTAAAGATCGGCCAGAACCAGGTAAAAGTCCAGTCCCTGTTGATTCGGGTGGATATTTCGATCACACTCCAGCGGTTGTTGGCCACGATTTTCGTCGCCAGGCAATCACCATGCTGGAGGCTATGGGAATTAGCGTTGAATTTAGCCATCATGAAGGAGCACCTGGTCAACAAGAGATCGATCTTCGATATGCCGATGCGCTGAGCACTGCAGATAACATCATGACTTTCCGCCATGTTGTGAAAGAAGTCGCTCTGGAACAAGATTTCCACGCATCTTTTATTCCTAAACCTTTTACTGACCACCCTGGCTCTGGAATGCATACCCACGTTTCATTATTTGAAGGTGAAAGAAATGCTTTCTACGATGCCACCGCCCAGTACAATCTGTCTAAGGTCGGTCGCTCTTTTATTGCCGGACTTCTGCGCCATGCTCCAGAAATAACTGCCATCACAAATCAGTGGGTCAATTCTTATAAGCGTCTGCATGGCGGAGGAGAGGCACCAGCTTTTGCTAATTGGGGTCATAACAACCGCAGCGCTTTAGTGCGGGTGCCGATGTATAAACCAAATAAGGAAAACTCCACCCGTATTGAATTTCGTTCTCCGGATTCCGCTTGCAATCCATATTTGGCCTATGCCGTGATGTTGGCGGCAGGACTTAAGGGTGTGGCGCAAAAGTACGAGCTTTCGGATTCTCCAGAGGTGATTGGTCTACCTAACAACCTCAATGAGGCCATCTTGGCGATGGAAAAAAGTGAGCTAGTGCGGGAGACCTTGGGAGAACACGTTTTCGAGTATGTCTTGCGAAATAAGCGCGCCGAGTGGGATGACTATCGCCGCCAAGTCAGTGCCTATGAATTGGATCGCTACCTACCTATCCTTTAGTCTTACCCAGGTTTTCTATCGAGAGGCGTAAAAATGGCTACTGAACTTCGTTGGGGATTGTTATCTGCTGGAAAAATTGCACTGACAATTGCCAGAGATTTTCAGATTGCAGGGATGAAGATTCAGGCAGTAGGTGCACGAGATTTAGCTAGCGCCAACGCATTTGCCGACAAGTTCAATATCCCAAATCGCCACGATGGCTACGCAGCGCTAGTGGCAGACCCAGAAGTAGACATCGTCTATGTTTCCACGCCGCAGTCGATGCATATGCGCGATGCTTTGCTTGCTATTGAAGCTGGTAAGCATGTACTTCTTGAAAAACCCTTCACTATTAATGCAAAGCAAGCCAGTGCCATTGCCGAGGCAGCAAAGCGCAAAGGCGTTTTTGTTATGGAAGCGATGTGGACCCGATTCCTTCCTACGATGGATGCTGTTTTTGAAGTGATCAAATCAGGCAAGATTGGTGTCCCACATTATGTGCACGCCGACCACAGCCAATTCCTCCCTATTACAAAGGTGCCACGTCTATGGGAACCATCTCTGGGTGGTGGAGCGCTACTTGATCTTGGTATTTACCCAATTTCATTTGCTGTACGAGTCCTTGGAATTCCAGATGTCATCAATGCGCGCGGGCTTGTCAATGATCGCGGACTTGATGAGATCACTTCAATGCTCTTCGAATACAAAAATGGTAGCCATGCAGTCTTGCAAACTTGTATGACGATGGCCGGAACTGTAATTGGCTCGATAGTCGGCACGCTCGGTCGCATAGAGCTGGATAAGAATTTTTATGAACAGACCTCTTTTACTGTCTTTGATAATGATGGCAAAGTTGTCCAACGCTATGAAGAGAAAGTCCAAGGGCGCGGAATGCAATATCAAGGCTTACACGTTGAAAAGTGCGTGAGAGAAGGCCTGCTCTCTAGTCCCGTGATGCCACTCAACGAATCTGTGGAGATAATGAAAGTGATGGATGCAATTCGCGCTCAAACCGGGGTTGTTTTCCCCGGCGAGTAGCGGTTACCCTTGCACTATGAAGTTACGCAGCCTCCTCCTTCGCTGCCGTGGCGGGGCCCTCTAACCGGTCCCCTCGTCGCGGGGTTTTGACATACCGGTAAAACCCTTAAACCCCGCGAATTAAAAGGAGCAGTAAGAAATGAATTTCCCACAGCAAACTCCGAGTTCAATGGCTTTTGATCGCTATGCCTCGTTTATCCCTGTGCATCTTCCTGATAGAACGTGGCCCGATAAGAAGATGACACATGCACCGCAGTGGTGCTCTGTCGATCTTCGCGATGGAAACCAAGCACTAATTGATCCTATGGACACTCAACGCAAATTGGCGATGTTTAAGTTGCTCGTTTCTATGGGTTACAAGGAAATCGAAGTGGGCTTTCCAAGTGCGAGTCAGACAGATTTCGATTTCGTTCGAAAGATTATTGAAGAAGACTTAATTCCGGATGATGTCATCATTCAAGTTCTGACTCAGGCACGCGACCCATTGATTCGGCGAACTTATGAATCCATTAAGGGCGCCAAACAAGTGGTTGTACACCTCTACAACTCGACCTCTACTTTGCAACGACGAGTTGTTTTTGGGCAAGATAAAGATGGGATCAAAAAGATTGCAACAGATGGAGCAAAGTTGTGTCTGGAACTTATAGACAGCGTCCCTGAAACAAAGATCTCTTTCGAGTATTCACCTGAGTCTTACACCGGTACTGAATTAGAATACGCGCTCGAAGTTTGTAATGCTGTCAACGATATTTGGAAACCAACTCCAACCTGGAAAACTATTATGAATTTGCCCGCCACGGTAGAAATGGCAACGCCAAATATTTATGCCGACTCTATTGAGTGGATGTGCCGTAACCTCAACAACCGAGAGAGCGTTATCGTTAGCTTGCATCCACATAATGATCGTGGCACTGGTGTCGCAGCAGCCGAGCTTGGATATTTGGCAGGAGCCGATCGCATTGAAGGAACGCTTTTTGGGAATGGAGAGCGCACCGGAAATGTTTGTCTCGTAACTCTAGGTTTGAACTTAGTGAGCCACGGTATTGATCCGAAGATTGATTTTTCAAATATCGACGAGATTCGTAGAACTGTTGAATATGCCAACCAATTACGTGTGCCAGAGCGCCATCCCTACGGTGGAGATTTGGTTTTCACAGCATTTTCTGGCTCACACCAAGATGCCATTAAAAAAGGTTTGGACCATATGGAGAAAGACGCTAGCGCGGCAGGCGTCCACGTAGATAAATTCACGTGGGCTGTGCCGTATTTGCCGATCGACCCTAAAGATATTGGTCGCTCTTACGAAGCTGTTATCCGAGTCAATAGTCAATCGGGTAAGGGTGGCGTTGCCTACATGATGAAGAACGAGCATCACCTTGATCTTCCACGCCGCTTGCAAATTGAATTCAGTAAAGTTGTGCAAGCCAAAACTGATTCTGAAGGCGGAGAAGTTTTACCCGATGCAATGTGGAACATATTCGAAGACGAATATCTGCCAACTCAATCTGCACCGTGGGGTCGCTTTCGCCTCAAAGGACTTTCACAGACATCTGTTTTGGATGAGGATGTTCACTTGAGCGTTTCGGTGCTTGATCGTGGAACCCTGCACGAATTAAAGGGACAAGGCAATGGTCCTATCGCAGCATTTTGCGCCATCATTCAAGAGCACGGGGTTGACGTTCGAGTACTGGATTATTACGAGCACGCACTTGCGGCAGGTGGAGATGCCAGTGCTGCTGCATATCTTGAGTGTTCCATAGATGGACACACATTCTGGGGCGTCGGAATTGACCCCAACACAACAACGGCTTCGCTCAAAGCAGTTGTGTCGGCGATTAATCGCGCTATTCGCTAGTACTGCCATTACGGTTGGGCCATGAGCCTTTATCGTGATGAAGCAATTGTGCTTCGCACGCAAAAATTGGGCGAGGCAGACCGTATCGTCACGATGCTCACCCGCGATCACGGGCGAATCCGTGGCGTCGCCAAAGGTGTTCGCCGAACTAAATCTAAATTTGGTGCACGGCTAGAACCTGGAAGCCATGTGGATATTCAGCTCTACGTCGGGAAAACTTTTGACACTGTGACGCAGGTTGAAGCAATCATGAACTACGGCGAAATCATTTCTCATGATTATCAACGCTGGACTATCGCATCTGCGATTTTGGAAACCGCAGAGCGTTTCACATCACAAGAACATGAACCAGCCCTTCAAGAATTCTTGCTTGTTGTCGGGGGCCTCAAGGCGCTGGCTGAAAATCGTTACGATTCATCACTCATCCTGGATGCATTCTTATTGCGCTCTCTAGCTATTGGAGGCTATGAACCATCTATGACAACGTGTTCTCGCTGCGAAAAACCTGGCCCTCATAGATATTTTTCGCTCGTGGGTGGTGGAAGTGTATGTATCGATTGCCGCCCATCGGCTTCGGCAACACCTGCTCCCGAAACATTGAACTTGATGTCGGCGCTATTGAAAATGGATTGGGAAGTTGCCAATTCGAGCGAAGGAAAGCATCAACGTGAGGCGAGTGGGCTTATCGCTGCCTACCTACAGTGGCATTTAGAGCGCGGACTTCGTAGCCTTCCTCTTGTGGAGCGGCGATGAAATCGATGAAGATGCCCAAGATTGCGGCAGAAAAAATTCCTGCGCACGTTGCCATTGTGATGGATGGCAATGGACGTTGGGCAAAAGAACGTGGATTGCCCCGAACTGCCGGCCATGAAGCAGGCGAGGCTGCACTATTTGATGTCATCGAAGGTGCTATTCAAATTGGCGTGAAAGAAATAAGTGCCTACGCATTTTCTACTGAAAATTGGCGAAGGTCACCTGATGAAGTGAAATTCTTGATGGGTTTTAATCGTGACGTGATTCGCCGCCGCAGAGACGAGATGCACGCGATGGGCGTGCGTGTCCGTTGGGTAGGCAGACCTAAGCGACTGTGGAGTAGCGTCATCAATGAACTCGAAGAAGCTGAAACCCTTACGGCTAAAAATAAAGTTCTCACACTCAACATGTGCGTCAACTACGGAGGCCGATCTGAGA
>Ga0194044_10001629_pt1 | contig 11370 bp, 13 predicted proteins | sample JunL4417m_MetaG_FD_155460 | JGI IMG/M metagenome (GOLD analysis project Ga0194044, IMG submission 155460) | Anoxic zone freshwater microbial communities from boreal shield lake in IISD Experimental Lakes Area, Ontario, Canada - Jun2016-L442-17m | ecosystem: Environmental > Aquatic > Freshwater...
GAACGACGTCGAGAATGAGGTGTCCTAACAGTGACTCGACGGAGTGTGTGGTGTGTCCGATTGTTATGGGTATCGGGTCGCCAAGGCGTCGTTTGAAGTCGCGCGCAGCAAGGGACGGATTCCCCATGGCTTCTCGTTCGGCTGCATCGCCAACGAGTACTTCACCGCTTTCGCGGATGAAGACAACCGACGGCATTTGGGCAACGCGGCTACCGAGGTTCAGTGGCGTCGAGTTGGTTTCGCGGGCGACGGAAGCAGCAGTGAAGCATGTGCCAAGGTCGATGCCCAGTGCATATGCGCTCATCTGTTTCTACCCGTCACCAAGGTTCCTTTTGTTGCCCGGCGTAATCTAGCCCGCGTTGCATCTCGCAGCCCGCCGCATGATGCACCGCTGTAGGCCCGGCTGGGTTCGATCACCATGGCGAGGCACTGGAAGACTCACACGCATCGCGGTCTCGCGACAAGAACTGGGGGACTCATTCCATGGCACTCGATATTGCATCCGATCCGCGCATCGATCCGAGGGTCAAAGCGCTTCTCGCCAACATGCCTGCCTTCGCAGCCGGCGATGTAGCGAGCCGCGATGAGTTGCTTGCCGAGGCCGAATCTGGAGCGGCGAAGGCTTCGGTAGACATGTATCGGGCGATGATGGAAATCTGCGATGTCGACGAGATCGCGCCGTCGGCAGGTTTGCGCGTGACCACTGAGCGAATCGTGTCCCAGCCAGACGGCAACGAGATCAACCTGCAGATCATTCGTCCCGACAACGACCACGTGTTGCCATGTGTGTACTACATCCATGGCGGCGGCATGCAGGCGTTGTCGTGTTTCGACGGCAACTATCGGGCGTGGGGCAAGATCCTTGCGGCACTCGATCTCGTGGTCGTAATGGTCGACTTCCGCAACGCGTTGACGCCCTCGTCGGTTCCAGAGGTGGCGCCGTTCCCGGCCGGTCTCAACGATTGTGTGTCTGGTCTCAAGTGGGTGCACGCCAATGCTGCTGCGCTGAAGGTAGACACCACCCGAGTCGTTGTTGCGGGCGAGAGCGGCGGCGGCAACCTCACGTTGGCTGTGGGCTTGAAACTCAAGCGCGACGAAGAGTTGAACCTCATCAAGGGTCTGTACGCGCTGTGCCCATACATCGCTGGCCAGTGGCCGCTTGCTTCGAACCCATCGTCCATTGAGAACAACGGAATCCTGCTGGAGCTACACAACAACCGTGGCGCTCATGCCTACGGCATCGAGGCATTCAACGCTCGTGATCCGCTCGCGTGGCCAGGCTTCGCCGAAGCCCACGATGTGGTGGGTCTACCCCCAACGGTGATCAACGTGAACGAGTGCGACCCATTGCGCGACGAAGGCATCGCGTTCTATCGGCTACTCATTGCCAACGGAGTGAGCGCTCGTTGTCGACAGATGATGGGCACGATGCACGGCACCGAGATCTTTCCCATCGTGTGCCCCGACATCAGCCGCGATACCGCTCGAGACATCGCGGGTTTCTGCAGGAGTTAGGTGCGGTCAGCGCTGCGAGGTGATCGCAGATAGACGAACCAATAGGTGAGCCCAACTAACAGCGCCCCACCCAGAATGTTGCCCGCTGTGACGGGCAACAGGTTGCGTACCAAAAAGCGCGACCACGTGATTGACCGATACGCGTCGGCGCTTGAACCGGTGGTGCTCCAGAATGCGTCGCGCGCGAACAGGCGATGGAAGAGCGCCACCGGAATGAAGTAGAGGTTGGCGATGCTGTGCTCAAACCCAGCAGCGACAAACGCGGCTACCGGCGGAACAATCGCGACAACTTTGTCGGTCACTGATCGCGCCGAGAACGACAGCCATACGGCGAGACAAACCAGCATGTTTGCCAGCACGCCGGACACAAATGAATCAGGCATCTGCAGCTGAGTCTTTGCCTTGGCGATGTCGAGTGCGCGAATGCCGATCGAGCCGTCGCCGGATTCGAGTCGACGCGAAAGAACCACAAGCGCAGCGATACCAACAGCTCCAACCACGTTGCCGAGATACACGATGCCCCAGTTGCGCAGCAGTTTGGTGAAGCGAACACGCTTGCTCGCGAACGCGATGATGACCAACGTGTTGCCCGTAAACAGTTCGGCCCCAGCGATGACCACAAGCACGAGGCCAAGCGAGAAAACGACGCCGCCGAGCAGTCGGCTCACGCCGGGCGATGTGCCACCGCCCGCCGTAACAATGGTGGAGAACAGGGCGCCGAGCGAGATGAAGGCCCCGGCGAGAATGGCCAGAACGAAGAGTTTGGCGAACGGCATCTCGGCCTTCGTAACGCCAACGTCTTCGGCTTTACGAGCGATCGCTGATGGCACGAGTGCGTCCAGAGTCGCGACACTTCGGTCGGGCGCGCCCAACGGTTCTGGAACATCCATGGGGGTCATTGTGCAGTAGGCGACGCCGCGGCGGTAGGGACCTCGGTCACCAATATCGCTTGCGGGTTCTTGCCGAGAAGAACCACGACAACGATCACGACAGCGGCTGCGTAGCCCGTAGCAAGGTAGGTGGGTGAGAACCCTGGAAACGCTGTGAGGTCGAGATAGGCAAGGCCCAATGTGCGTGCCAGTAGGACCAACAAAGCGAGCGTTAGTGCGGCGAACATTGGCCACGACGGTTTGCGACGTTGGCGAATGGCTGCACGCGCGCGGGTCAAGGCAGTAATGATGGCGATGCCAATCAGCAGCTTGTACAGCAGACGTAACGCGCTGACCAGATGCACGCGAAGGCGGGTGAGCGCACTGCTGGGACCGGGTGCGAGCGACTCGTTGGTCATGTCGGCGAACAACGCTCGTTCTGCAGAGGTGCCGTCGCCAGCGGGGGAGATGGCGCTGAATGCGTTGAGGTCGATGGTCTTGCGCAATCCTCGCAGCGTGCGCAGCGCGAGTGAAGGGGTTCGGTTCCATTGCCACGCCGGAGCTATTCCATCGTGAGGAGCGCCACAGCGAAGTCGTTTGCTTGCGCAGGTTGCGTCTATTTCGTGGCCGATAGATCGAAAGGTGTCATCTAGTTGAGTAGCGGTTGATGCGAGGCCAGCTCGGCCGATGGCATCAAGAACCACCCACTGAAACACTTGGCCATCGAAGTCGCGTACGCCATCGGGTCGAGTGCTGAAGTATCGCTGGTCGGTGTTCCGTTCGATCTCGTTGCGCAGCGACGCGAAAGTTGGGCTCGCGGTGTATAGCCGTACCCGGGTCTCAGCAGTGATTGGGTATCGGTCGATAGTCGTAACCGGCTCGACGCGGAACATCGGGCCGATACCCGCCGACATTGAGGTTTGCTCAACATTTGTAATCGCAAGCCCGTAGTGGGATTTGTTGAGTTGCTCAAGGGTGTAACTGCTCGTCACCACCGATACCGGCACGAGGGCGATGACCAGAATCATCGCTAGCCGTCGCGACGTCGGTAGCGACCAACGGCGCACCCGGACAATGGCAAGCAGGAGTCCCACGATTACGGCTGGCAACACAAGTAGCCACTCTTCGCGGAGCCACCAGATGCAACCAAGCGACGCTGAAGCACCCGCCGCCCACGCTGGCGTAAAGCTGTCGGGCTTGCCCGAAGACGCAACAAGGCCCACCAAACAAGCAAGCAACAGCATGACCATTGCCGGATAGACACCCGCACGATCCACCCGCGCTGAGATGGCGGTGTTCATCGTCATTGGGTTGAACAACAACAGAGCGAACGCGATGAGGCGCCGACGACGCGAGTGCAGCAACGGCCGTAGCGCAACGATCAGCAACCCGGCGGCCGCGGTGTAGAGAAAGTGCTCGGCGAGCAAGAGTGGGATGCGCGTGAAATGCACAGCGGCAATGAACAGTGGATAGCCAGGCTGTTTGATCAACGTGCGGTACTCAAATGGCCCAAGCCAGTTGCCCGCGCTGATCGCAGCGGCGCGACGGACAAACCATTGGTCATCGATGGTCAACGAACCGTACGCGGTCAGCCGCTGGCCGTCGACCAGCCAGAGCTTTGCGATTACCAGCGTGAGGTACGCAACGGGATGGGGCCGGGCTCGACGTGACAGTCTCGACTCACCAACGATGCTCGCGACCATTGGCGACACAATACGGCGATCAGGCGAGTAGAGGCGATCTCCTTGAGACGGGTACAGTCGTGCCGTGTTGCTGTCTGAGCAAGATCTCGATCACTTCCGTCGTAACGGCTGGCTGCTGACCAAACCCTTCTCCGCTCATCGCGTCAACGAGATTCGAGACTGGGTCGACGATGTGCAGTCGTGGCCCGACGACGGCGATTGGTTGCATTACCGAGAGCGCACCGATCACGGCCCTCGCTTATGCCGCACCGAGAACTTTGTTCCGTTCCACGCGTCCCTGCGTGAGTTGCTTACCGCAGGGCCAATCATCGATATCGCTACGGCGCTCCTCGGCGAACCGGCGGTGCTCTACAAAGAGAAGATCAACTACAAGTTGGCAGGCGGTGCGGGCTACTCGCCGCATCAAGACGCACCGGCGTATCGATTTGTCGATACGCATATCTCGTGCATGATCGCGGTCGACGATTCGGTGCTTGAGAACGGTTGTCTGCAAGTGGTGAATGCTCGGCATCAGCAACTACTTGAGATGAACGATCGCGGGTGCATCACCGACGAACTTGTGCAGCAGATGACCTGGGTGCCCGTTGAACTCAAGGCCGGCGACGCGCTGTGGTTCCACTCGCTCACGCCGCACCGAAGTGGGGCGAATACGTCGAGCGTCGATCGCCGAGCCATGTATCCCACGTTCAATGCCTTGCGCGAGGGCAACCTGCGCGATGCCTACTACGAGCAGAAGCTGCGCGAGTTTCGCGACGCCCCGAGCTCGGGCGAAACCGTGCAGGTTTCACTCATCAGCGACTTCGAAGGCAAGCCAGTATGAGGCAGTTCGAATCGGTCGCCGAAGTGGTTGACCTCTACACGCGTTGGGGTAACGACAACTACGACGAAGACATCACTCAGCTCTCGCACGCGGTGCAGTGCGCGTCGTTGGCGCAGGCATCTGGAGCCTCTGATGAACTGGTCGTTGCAGCGCTCCTGCACGACATTGGTCACCTCATCGACCTTGACACTTCCGGCGCGCACGAGGGTTCGCTCGACACCGATCTCAAACACGAAGCCGTTGGTGCGCAAGCTTTGGCCAAGTTGTTCTCTGCGGCGGTGACCGCACCTGTCGCGTTGCACGTAGAGGCGAAACGCTGGCGGTGTGCCGTCGACCCCGTGTATCGCGATGCGCTCAGCCCCGCCTCTGCAGCGAGCTTGCTGCTGCAGGGAGGCCCAATGAGAACCTCCGAGCAAGCTCGGTTTGAGACACATCCACAATTCGCAGCGGCCACGCAGCTGCGCACGTGGGATGACACTGGCAAGAGCGACGACACGGTCGATCCGCCGTTCGAGCGGTTCGTCCCGCTGCTGCATCGCGTGGCCAACGATCGCTCAGCGCGGACCGGCGCATAGGTGCACGCGCTCACCACTGCGGGCCTCGGGTTCTTACTCGCCGTGTTGTGGTTCGACCTGATGTTCGACGTGCAGGCGATCAAACATCGCAACGCTGAGCACTTGCCTCAGCCGGTGGTCGAATCCATCGCCACGTATTATCGCCGGGTCACCACCGACGCCTCGCCAATGGGTCGCTTGGTGGTGTTGGCAATGCTGGCGAGCATCATCGGATTCATCGCGCAGATCGTCCATCAGGGTCCGCGCTGGTATCTGTTGGTGGCGTTCCTAATCGCGGTATTCCCGATGGCACTGGCGGGCGGCCGCGTGGTGCCGATGGCAGTGAGACTTGGCGCTGAACGCGACACGCCAGAGATGCAGAGCCGCATGGCTCGAACGATCTTGCGAGACCATTTGATTTGCGTAGCGATGATCGCTACGGCCTTGGTGTTGCAGCTCGCGAGCTGACCGAAGTGGTCAACTCAACTCGGCCGGGTTCAGGCCTTTGGATGAGCCAGCAGGAAGTCGATGATGGCGCCAATAAATGCTGGCGACACCGACGGAATGTGTTGACCACCTTCGATGCTCCAGAGCTCAACGCCCAACCCTGTTGGGCAACCATCGAACGCTGCGATCGATGATTCTGCGCCGTCGATACCGGGTTCGAGATCGACCTTTGTAGGCGACGTAGTAGATGTTGCCGCGCAGCCGTCGTAGCCAGCCCACGTTGCGGTAGTGGTCTGTGCGCCTGGGTAGCCGCGGCCCTGAATCTGGTCGCCGGCGTACTTGATGGTCTGGTCGCCGGTGCCGTGAATCTCAAGGACGCTCACGGGTTCGGACGGTGCGCACTTGCTGATATCACTGAACGTGGCTCCGGCCAAGCTGGCGATAGCTGCGATTTTGTCGGCGTGATCACAAGCCATGCGATACGACATGAATCCACCGTTTGAGTGCCCCATCACGTAGATGCGCTTGGGGTCGACTTTGTAGTTCTTTTGAACAGACTCGATAATCGAGGTGATGTAGGCCGAGTCGTCGACTGTTGCCGCAGGACCACCGCAACACGCATCGGTTGCGTTCCAGAATTGGCTACCAGTGGCGTTCTTTGTGCCGTCGGCATGCACGTAGAGGAAGCCGTGTGATTCAGCAATTGGTTGAATTTGAAAATAGGCCTCTTGGATCGCGCCCGATGCGCCGTAGCCGTGCAGCAGTACAACCAACGGAACTGCTTTGGTGCCGTTGTAGGTGGAGGGCACGAACACGTCGAAGGGGCGGGCAATGGTCGGGTCGATCGTTGTCGATGTTGGAGTATCGGCTGCGGTTGGCTCGGTGGCGGCCGGAGCCGAAGATGTGACTGCGGCTGATCCGGACGGGGCGGCATTGGTGGACCCGCCGCTCGTTCCACATCCGGCAAGGACGACGCACGACAGGACAAGAGCACTCAGGGAAAAACGCATTGAGTCAATGTACGGCGCATCACGTGTTGTGCCACCGCTTGAATTAGCTGCAGAGCACCAACATGAATTGGCCGCCGCCGGGCTCAACGTTGGCTGTTACGTCGAGTTCGGGGCGCAAGCGAGAGAGCCGATCGAGTAGCCAAGCGGCCGCGTCGTTGCCGTCGACCAGCGTGGGGCAGCGACCCATCACGACGCGCCCGCCTTTGCGCTGCAGTCGTTCGATGCTTGCCAAGATGGGCGCCGGGTCGAAAACAAACAAGCTGCTCGGCCAGGGAATCACTGGCGCAACGGCGCCCTTTTTTGTGTTGCAACCGCGATGCGCAAGCCGACCCGCATGTGGGTCGGCGCCACTCGACTTGCTCTTGGCCTTGGTGAGGATGCTGTCGATGCTGGGCCCGCGCGAATCGTTCACCGACATTTCGGGATCGACGGGTTCGTCGCAGAGCCAGCAACGCCATCCGTCGGCGGTGCCAATGTCGACGAGGCGACTCACTGGAATCGATGGAGTTCGGCGGAGTGGCAACGCATCACAGCACCGTATCGGCCAGATTTCGGCGCTCAAGAAATAGTTCGATGAGAGGTTGGATTTGGTCGAACGAGTGCAACACCTCCCAAGGTGGGGTAGGGTGACAAGCAGTCGCCGAGGGCGACTCGATTTTGTATATAAGGAAAAGTAATGGCCACAGGCACAGTCAAGTTTTTCAACGCCGAAAAAGGTTTCGGCTTCATCTCTCGAGAAGGTGGCGCCGACGTGTTCGTGCACTTCTCCAATATCGAAGGCAGCGGCTACAAGTCGCTCAGCGAAGGCGACACTGTCGAATTCGAAGTTGCCCCAGGTAAGAAGGGCGAAGAAGCCCAAAAGGTTCGCGTTATCTGATCTTCTCCGGTCCGTATCGGATCGGAACTTGACGTGTTCTGAAAGAACAGCGGGTTGGGCGCGTCCCAGCCCGCTGTTTCGCGTTCAGGGCCAGGTTTACGAGCGAATGTCCTTGCGCTTGAACCAGTACAGCGCGGCCGTGCCGAACACCACGAGGTAACACAGTTGCACCACGACCCCAGCGATCATGTCGCGTGAGTAGGTGTTCTGGGTGAACATTGCCTCCCATGCGCCGAGGTAGTGCGTGGGAAAGCCATAGCGGGCAACGCCAAGCTGACTGATGCTGTCGAGGATCTCAGACACGATGTACACGCCGATGGTTGCTCCGATAGCGCTGGCCGCTGTATCGGTGAGCGTTGAGAACAACGTTCCCAATGCCAGGAGGGCAGTAAATCCGAAGGCGACGTATGCAGTGCCTGCGACCACTCGCACCAAGAGGTCGCCGGTCGTGAGGGTGAACCCGCCGCCGAGACCGCCGATGCCCCCGATGCCGGGCACAGTTGCCGCATGCACGCCAAACATTGCGATGCCCGCTACGAGGCCAGCGACGGCAACCAAGATGGTTGCCGCCCAAATGAGCGTGGCCGCCACAAATGCTTTGGCGGCGAGGAGTCGGCCTCTGGGCACAGGCCGCATGAGAACGTAGCGAAGGTTGCCCCAGCTTGAGTCGCTGGCTACCGAGTCGCCTGCGAGAGTGCCGGCAATGATGATGAGCAAGAAGCCACTGGTCACGCTGAGCACAGCCGCAGGCACTAACAATCCACTTTGGCTGGCAAGCCGGAAGAGTCCGTCGCCTTCGCCGCCGCGACGGCTTGGTCGATCGCCTCGCGCGTTGATTGCCACGACGATGAGCGTTGGCAGGCCCACAAGCAACACAGCGATGATGAGCGAGCGCATCCGCACTGCCGCCTTGGTGAACTCTGTTCGAATGAGCGAGATCATCAGTTGGCCCCAATTGAGTTGGCAGGCGAGGTGCCATGCAGTTGTGGTCGTGCGGCATCGCCTGCAGCGAGTAGGTCTAAGAAGGCATCTTCGAGTCGTTGGGTCGGCATGATCGTCTCAAGCTGAAGCCCGGCGCTCACGATTGCGGCGGCGACATCAGAACGTTGTCCGCCAACCAACTCCATCACGAGTCCGTCTCCCTGCGTCTGAACGTGGGCCACTTCAGGCAAGCCCGACAGCACAGCAAGGGCGCGTTGGCGATCATCGACCTCGACATAGATCGAACGGGTGGTGCCGACAAGTTCGCTGACCGTTCCGCTGGTGATGAGGCGGCCATGGTTCATGACCAGCGCGTGGCTGCAGACCTGCTCTACCTCGCTGAGATGGTGGCTCGACAGCAACACGGTTGCGCCGTGACTGGTGAGCCTGCCGATCAGTTCGCGGATCTCGCGGATCTCGCCCGGGTCGAGTCCGTTCGTTGGCTCATCAAGTACCAACAGTTCGGGTCGACTGAGCAAGAGACGAGCGAATCCGAGTCGTTGCTTCATCCCTTGCGAGTAGGTCTTCACCTTGCGATGCACTGCGTCGCCAAGGCCAGCAATGGCGAGCGCACCATCGAGGTCGGCGTCGCGCATGTGCTGCCCGGCGGCTTCCCACCACAGCGCGAGATTGCGCATACCGCTGAGGTGCGGCACAAACGCCGCTTGCTCAACCAGGGCGCCCACTCGGAACAGTTCGGGACTGCTGGGTGTCACCGTGGTTCCGAACAACCGTGTTGATCCGCGGGTGGGTCGTTCGAGACCCATCAGCACCCGCAACGTGGTGGTCTTGCCAGCGCCGTTGGGGCCCAGCAAGCCGTACACCTGACCGCGTTGGATGCTGAACGAAAGATCTTCGACGGCGCTTACGCTGCCAAAGGTCTTCCAGAGTCCTTCGACTTCGACGACCGGATCAGTCATCACCGCCTGCTTTCAGTTGTACGCATTCGACCGAGAGTGGTCGGGGAGAGGTTCTTGACCGTGGTCGCAGCATACGTTGCTGGTTGGGGCGTTCGCGTTGCAGGTACTCTTGACCCATGACTCGAACCCCGGGCCTTCGAGGTTGGGTGCGAACGCACGCTCGTCTGCTCGGTTCCCTTGGCCTCATTTCGCTTGTTGCTCTCATTGCTGTAGCCCTGGCGCTTGCGCTGCGTCCATCCGCTCGCGAGAGCGCAGTCGCCCAGCCAGATGCCTCGGTATCCACATCAACATCTTCGGCGCCATCACCGACCACCGTGGCACCTGCGATTGCCGCGGCCCCTCTCGCTACAGGCGACGGCAAGACAAGCGCGCAGCGTCGACTCGAGAGTGCGTTCGTAGTAAGCAACGCTGACCTTCAACCGAAGAGCATTGTTGCGTCGGGCACTGGACTCTTCTTCGCGCAGAACATGATGTATCGCCACAACATGATGGTGTTCGATCGCACGGGCACGTTGGTTGCCAAGATTCCCGACAACGTAGACCTCGCTGCGTTGGGCGTAGCGGGCGGCGTCAACGCGAAGGGAGCTCCGGTGGAGGCCGCGTTCGCCCACGATGGACTGTCGGTCTACGTATCGAACTACAAGATGTACGGCCATGGCTTCAACCCTGTTGCCGACGACAATTGCAACCGCGGCCATTGGGATGACAGCTATATCTACAAGGTCAACACCAAGACATTCAGCATCGATAAAGCCATCCCTACTGGAGCTGTGCCGAAGTTCATGGCCATCACGCCCGATGGCGCGCAGCTGCTCGTTTCAAACTGGTGTGGCTTCGATCTCACCATGATCGATACCGCCAACGACACGCCGATCACGCGCATCAACATCGGCCGGCATCCTCGCGGAATCGCCATCACCAAAGACTCGCGGTACGCCTACGTCGCGGTAATGGGCGAGAACAAGATTGTGAAAGTAGACCTCGGCAAGCAAGCGGTTGTTGGCGCTGTAGCCGATGCCGGGGTGACACCGCGTCACTTGTTGTTGTCGCCCGACGATCGCTACCTCTACGTGTCGAACAATCATCAGAACTCGGTGCGCAAGATCGACCTCAGCGCTGATCGCGAGGTGGGCACCGCCGCAACCGGAACCGAGCCTCGCACGATGGCGCTGTCTGACGACGGCGAGAGCTTGTACGTGGTGAACTACCAAGACGGAACGGTCAGCAAGGTACGCACGGTCGATATGAACATCCTGCAGACCGAACCGTCGGGGATGCATCCGGTTGGGGTTACCTACGATGCGCCAACCCGCCAAGTCTGGGTCGCGAACTACGCCGGCTCGCTGCACGTGTTCATCGACAAGTAGCCGCTGCGCGGCGCTCGAGTGGTCGCCGAGGTCTGCGATGCATTGCATGGCAAAGCGACCAACGTGGTCGCTCGATATTTGACAGACTGGGGTTTCTTCTTTGGCGAGACCGTGGTCAAGCCTTCCCCTCGTAGAAGCTTGGATTCATATGCGCTCAGCCTTTGTTGTGTTGCCGGTTCGTCGTGTCGCTTCGACGGCGTTGTTGCTCGGGTTGTTTGTCGCGGGTACCAGTTGCAGCAGTTCATCGGGCAGCGCAACCGTGGTGTCGGCGCCAGTGACGATCGCGCTGGTGCCCACATCAACCGTG
>Ga0194044_10001630_pt1 | contig 11369 bp, 15 predicted proteins | sample JunL4417m_MetaG_FD_155460 | JGI IMG/M metagenome (GOLD analysis project Ga0194044, IMG submission 155460) | Anoxic zone freshwater microbial communities from boreal shield lake in IISD Experimental Lakes Area, Ontario, Canada - Jun2016-L442-17m | ecosystem: Environmental > Aquatic > Freshwater...
CGCGATACAACTCGGTGTGACCTTTTTGACGGCCAAAGCCTTTAACTTCAGTGACGGTAATACCCGAAACTCCCACTTCCGAGAGAGCTTCGCGCACTTCGTCAAGCTTGAAGGGCTTGATGATTGCAGTAATTAATTTCATATGTTTCTCCGTTCAGAAAGGAAAATTAGAAAGCCTTTGTTAAGGAAATCAAACCAGTAGATCTACCCAAGTTCTTACCTTGTGGATTGGAATAAGCGTAGCCGCCCCCATAAGTTGCTGCATTGGTACCAACATAAGATATAGCGCCAGATAAACCGCCGCCGAAATCTTTAGTTACACCCAATTTCCAATCGGTATAGCTATACAAAGTACTATTGCTAGTTCCATTAGCAATGGCCATCCCAGCATATGAAGTCGAGCCATTATTTAAATTACCCGCAATATACTGATACCCAATGTGGCCATTTAATGACAAGCCCCATACACCAGTATCGTAGTTCAATGTTAAGTCAGGATAGTAAGAACCAGATGAGTTGGCAGTTCCAAAGATTTGCGTTACTGCATAAGAAAATTTGGCAAAGCCAGTCAATGGGCCAAAAGTAAAGTTTTGAGCAACATAAACTTCACTGGTATTTGGGTTTGTTGCGCCATTCGGCAAGCCTGAGGTTGGGTAATAGTATTGCAAGAACCCAATATCACTTGCAAAACCTTCGCCAATTAACTCTTTCTTAAAGCCGGCATAGAAGTCCATTTCGATGGGCGCAGATACAGTTTTACCAGCTGAACCATTCCCTCCGATGCTACCATTTTGACCATAAGCATCGCTAATCCAGCTAATCGAGCTATTCCAGTTACCAATGTAGAAACCGCTTTCATGCGCGTAATCAAAACCACCTTGAATAGCTGGCTTGAAGTTTGACTGACTAAGACCGCGGTAACGATAGTCGTTAACAACTGTCACGTTCGCCGTAACTGGGCTGGGCTCGGGGGCCTCAGCAGCAGGTTCATCAGCAGCATATACAGACTGCATTGCCACACCGCTCAATAAAGCTACAGCAGCAGCTGATAGGGCTTTCTTGTGCAAAGATTTCATGTGTTACTCCTTACTGGTTGTAATTAAAAATGGGTTAAATGCTTAATGCATGGAGTGATCATGAAGTGCGCCCTAAATTGGGAATTGGCAGCATTCCCCTTAATAATGCCAATGCACTTATTTAGTGCATTCGATTGCACTAATTGGGGGAAATTAGGCTCAATTTGTGGTTTTGGGGCCATTTTTGAGACTTTTGCCCATACAACTTAAAATATGAATGTGTATCTTTTATGCAACTACCGATAGAACTGTGAATCCCAATCATGCAAAAACCAAGCGACATCCTCGAACAAATTCAACGCATCGCAAGCGATATGCAAAACAAAGTGGGGGATGCGATTCGAAATTCACCAGCGCAAGAGATTGAAAAAAATGTTCGGGCAATGATGAACCAGGGGTTTCAGAAAATGGACTTAGTGACACGCGAAGAATTTGAATTGCAAACTAAGGTGCTTGCTAAAACTAGAGAAAAGTTAGAAGTACTTGAAGCAAAAGTTACAGCACTAGAAAAAAGCGCTATTTAGTATTTTTCTAATTCTCAGTCTTAATGAATAGATGCTCTAGGGAAAAATTTGGGCGCAATTAAAAACCAAATATATCCCATGGCCTGCACTATTAAATAAATTCCTAAGGCTAAATCAAATGCACTTTCGTGCGACCAACCAGCCTCAATGCCGATATCCACTAGATATCCAATTCCCCATTGCACTAAAAAAGCACCTATAAAAAGTGCTAAGTTATAAGTGGTGCTGACGCGCCCCGAAAAAGATTTAGGAAAGTTGGAGATAAGTAAAATTTGCGCAAGAACATAAGATGCGCTAGCTATTGCAAGCAACAACCACCAGACCAAAACCCATGAGTTCCGTAGATAAAAAGCGCAAGCCTGAAATATTAATGCTGCTGCAATCATCCAAGTTAAGTAACGTAAGGTACTAATCCCACGCCTTGCCATTTTTGGAAGCAAGGCAGTATTGAGAACATATGCTAGCAACAGAACTCCATTAAACCAAAATATGATTTGAGCAGCACTATTGGATGAATAACCCATCACACTCATAAGCCATGGCCCAAGCCAAAGCGTTTGAATTGCAGTAAAGCCGCCATAAAAAAATGCCCCTATAGGAAACATTCTCCAAAATAAAGCGTTTGTCAAAATAGGCTGGTAGCTAGCCCATGAAAGACTAACAGTGCTACTTTGTTTTTCATCTTTGGAAACACTTGATTTAGGTTCTCTAGTCTTCACTGGTAAACCAAAGTACAAAGCGATAATAGTTAAAGCAGTGAATACGGCCATCACCATAAAAACACCACGCCAGCCTAAATAAGGCAATACGGCGTGTACTGGCCAAGAGGTAATTAAAGCCCCTGAGGTACCAAAGATCAGCATGCCTGAAGCTAACTGTGCCTGCCTTTCTAAGGGAAACCAATAGCGAAAGCCCGAAAATGCTGCCATCAAGCAAGAGGAGACGCCCACTCCAATCAAAACTCTACCAATTACTAGGCTGGTAAAGCCTTCAGCCCAAGAAAAAATCAAAGCCCCTACTACTGCAAACATCATTAGCACTACTTCTGTTAGTCGCGGACCAAAACGATCCAAACCCAAACCAACTGGAATCTGAGCAAAACCAAAACCAAAAAAGTACGCGGCCGACAAAAATCCTAGCTGCGTATTGCTCAGATGCAAATCATTAATTAGTTCAGGTGCAATGACGGCATTAATTGACCGAAATGCATATGAAAAAAAATACGCGCAAGCAAAGCTTAGAAAAACACTCGTAGCCGCCCTAGCCTTAAGCGGCAACTCAATAGGAATATGTGGTTGGGAGCGCCAGTACGATGACATCATTAATTCGGATGAAACTCATCAAAGAAATTAGCGTACTCTTCCGTAGAGAAAAAGGTTCTAACATCAGGTTGCATTAAACCCGTATGCAAAATAGATACTTGATAAAGCCAGATGCCTCCGTTTTCGGTAGGTTTTATTATCCAGCGAACACGCATAGCCTGCTGAGTGGTATTAGTCGACTTAAATTCTAAAAAATAATCTTTTGTTGGCATACGTTGATGATTGGCTGTTTGGTACATGCCATCTGAGTTAACTGCTGTTAACTGATCTACGCCTGCATTTCTAAAAAGATTTTCTTTTAATTGTGCTAACAAGGTTGCTAACAACTCGGTTTGTTGCTTACTTAAATAGATAGAACCAATTGAATAAATATCATCATCTATTTTTACGGCCTCAAGAGTTTGAAGCAACTCTTGATCTTGATAGGGAATGCGTCGCTCTATCTTATCTGGCTTACCAGGAAATAAAGCGGTATAACTTTCTTGGGGTGACTGAACGGTACGCCAGTCTAGTTTTGGACTGCAGGCGGCTAGAAGAATTGCGACTGCTAGTAAGACAACTGCTTTGGCAAAACTTTTAGACAACTCCCGCTCCGTGGGCCTGTTGATCCGCATGGTAACTAGAGCGCACCATCGCCCCTACAGCAGCGTGTGAGAAGCCCATGGCATAAGCCTCTTCTTCAAACATTTTGAAAACATCCGGATGAACATAGCGGCGCACTGGGAGGTGATGGCCTGATGGTGCCAGGTACTGGCCGATAGTGAGCATATCAATATTGTGCTCACGCATATCGCGCATGACTTCTAATATTTCTTCATCCGTTTCACCAAGACCAACCATCAAACCACTTTTGGTTGGAATATGAGGAAAGCGCTCTTTGAAATCCTTTAATAATTTTAAAGAGTGTAGGTAATCTGCCCCAGGTCTAGCCTCTTTGTACAAACGGGGAACCGTTTCTAGATTGTGATTCATTACATCTGGCAGACTATGAGGCGCGTGCTCGGCAAAAATATCTAATGCTTTCTCTAAACGTCCACGGAAATCAGGCACCAATACTTCAATACGGGTATTAGGAGAAACTGCGCGTGATTGCGAAATACAATCAACATAATGCATTGCACCGCCATCTCGTAAATCATCACGATCTACACTGGTAATCACTACGTAATTTAATTTCAATGCAGCAATCGTACGGGCTAAGTTAGCGGGCTCTTTCAGATCGAGTGGGTCCGGCCTGCCATGCCCAACATCGCAAAACGGGCAACGACGGGTGCACTTATCCCCCATGATCATGAATGTAGCGGTACCTTTGCCAAAGCACTCGCCAATATTGGGACAACTTGCTTCTTCGCAAACGGTAACAAGCTCGTTTTCACGTAAGATTTTTTTGATCTCATTAAAACGAGAATTTCCAGATGCCGCTTTAACCCGAATCCAGTCTGGTTTTTTTAATACCTCCACCAAGGGAATAATCTTGATCGGAATACGTGCAGTCTTCTCGCTCGACTTTTGTTTTCGAGAAGCGTCGTAGTTCAGGTCTTGGCGTGCCTCGATAGGCTTTTCGGGATTCGTTTTATTTATGGTCATGATGGCATTAGTTGCTTTTGTAAATGCTCCAAAAGCCTTTGGCTAATAGTGTCTATATTGTCCTTGATCCCAAGAGTTTGCATATCAACCGTCTTTAAACCCTCGTATCCACAGGGGTGGATTCGCCCAAAAGCCTCTAAATCGGTTGCTACATTCAGTGCTAAACCATGATAAGAACAGCTTTTAGAGACTTTCAAGCCCAAAGCAGCGACCTTTGCACCAATCCATTCCGGTGGAATTCCGGACTGATTGGCCACATAAATCCCGGGTGCCCCCGGATGCCTCTCTGCTTGGATCCCAAAATCTGCCAGAGTATCAATCAGCGCCTGCTCAATACGCGAGACCAATTCTTTTACAAAAATCCCAAGGCGCTTGAGATCTAGAAGGAGATAAACAACAATCTGCCCCGGGCCGTGATACGTTATCTCACCACCACGATCAACCTGCATCAGCGGAATTTGATTACTTGGAGAATGTAAATTACTAGCATCCCCGGCAAGCCCCAACGTAAAGACAGGTGGGTGTTCTAAAACCCAGATTTCATCTGGAGTTGCACTGTTGCGTTCTTTGGTAAACGCTTTCATCGCCTCATATGTTGATGCGTAGTCCACCAATCCAAGATGTTTTATCAAAACTGACATCGAGCAATTAAAGAACGATGCTAACTAATGGATGCGTAGATAAAGTTCGATACAACTCATCTAACTGCTCACGACTAGTGGCGGTAATTGGCAGAGTAATTCCTAAATAATTTCCATCCTTAGAGGGTCTTTGTTCAACCTTGCTCTCATCAAACGTTGGATCAAATTGCTTGGCAATGTGAATAATTGCTGGCAAATATTCCGGATTGGCTTTACCCATAACCTTGATGGGAAATTGGGATGGATATTCAATCAGTGATTTTTCTTCAGCCATCATTTTTAGAGTCTCTTATTGTTTGCGATGATCTGGCATACCAAGCCATGCACCAGTAATGATGTTGCGAATGCAATGTAAGCGGCGATGAAAAAAGTGGTCAGCACCAGGGACTACTTGCACAGTCAATTCTTGGGGACGTGCCCAATCCAACACATCTATCAAAGGAATAGTTTCGTCTACTTCCCCATGAATGAGAATGGTATCTACAGGTACTGGAGCCAAGGTCCATTTACCAGCGGCACTGCCAACCATCACCAAGCGTTCGGCTGGACGCCCCAAGTCCGAAAGTCTTTGAACCAAATGGCTTCCAACAAAACTGCCGAAGGAGAAACCCGAAACCACGAGTGGCAAAGTGTTTGAACCAGAAACCCAAGATTGATTCAGGGTTGCCTCAAATAGAGTCCAGCTAGATGGGGTACGCATCCAATCCGTCACATGCAATAAATCTTCCAATTCGCCAACGCCATCATCATGTACCCCTGCGGTGCCACCCACACCACGAAAATTAGGGCGGACGCTTACGTAACCAAGTTGATTAAAAGCACGGGCCATAGTCTGGGCAACTTTGTTATCCATTGTGCCGCCCATGAGCGGGTGTGGATGCGCGACTAAAGCTAAGCCACGAACCACAAATGAAGGATCATTTTTTAATTCATCTGGAAGGTCAATGGATATTTCCATTAAGCCAACAATGCCATCAATCTGAATTACTTTGGTACGGCTATTCATGAGAAAACTTTCAACAATAAAACACTATGCCAACTGCAGACGCTCTACTGGACGTCCTTCAATTAAATGGGACTGAATAATTTCTTCAACATCCTCTTGATCTACCATGGTGTACCAAATACCATCAGGATAAATAACCATTACTGGGCCATCGGCACAATGATCTAAACACCCTGCTTTGTTAACGCGAACCTTCCCGGAGCCAGCAAGACCAAGTTCTTTAACTCTTTTTTTTGCATATTCAAATAATGCAAATGCATTATGGCGATCGCAACAATCTTCGCCATTGCTACGCTGATTTAAACAAAAAAATAGGTGATGTGAAAAGCTCATAAAAAAATTATATGCGTCAATGCTTTGGTTTAATTTCTACGGTATGGTTTTGGAACATCCAAATCAATGCAATAGGTAACCATACCACTGAAACCCATTGCATCAACTCGTTGAAGTGCAATAAGCGGCCTTGATGCCAATGGCGTAAATTCATAATGAAATAGGGGTTATCGGGCAGCACATTGATCGCAACAGTGGCAACGATCAAACAAAATAGCGCCATCCAAAACTTAGTTCTTTGCCTCAATCTCAAGGCCCACCGCAATGAGATGCTGGCTAGCACCATTCCCCATAACGCTCCGGCGGTCAGCCATATCAAACTGAATTCCCCGCCAAATTGGAGTGCAGTAAAGAAAGTCTTCATCACTACAGTTAAGCAGAGTAGTCCATTTAAGATCCGCCATTGAGGGGCCTTTGTCCTTAAGCCCAATGAAAGCAGCAAGGCAACACCAAGCCAACAAAGCGCCGTGATGAATGTCTCTTGCACTACTTGATTGATAACCAGCGTCCCCCAATCAATTGAACCAAAAATGGCATGTCCCCATACACCCGTGCCAAGCCAAGAACTTTGAGGATAAATTTGCGACCAGGGAAATAATAAGAAAAGAGCGCACGCAGCCCAATTTAAGCCAAACCACTGATCAAAACGGCGGCGAATAGCACTGCCTGACAACCATTGTGGGCCTAGTGGAATAGCGAGCAATCCGCCCAATAAGCCTCCAAATACATTGGCCCACCAGTCCATCGAGCTGGGAATACGGGTAGGCAACCAAGATTGCAAGGTTTCCACACTGAATGCCAATAAAGCACTAAGTCCAATAGCGATGCTGAGGGCTACAAAATTACGCCAACGTGGATAGGCAGCAAAAACCAATAGAAATCCAAATGGAATATAGGCCAGAATGTTGACAGAAACATCAAATAGCGTAATAAAACGGGGTAAAGGGGCATCTAACCAGGCTGCGGCTGATATCCCATTACGAAAATCAAAATCAAAGGGATTCAGGCTCACGTAAATGATCAAGAGCGCATAGCTCAGACTCATAGCGCGGGCAAGTGGCATGGCCTGAAGAGGCCAAACAAACTTGTGGGGACGCTGATCTTTTTGATCCATCCCACAATTCTAGGTCAGACCTTTCTACAATGGCGAAATGACTGCCAATTGCATCCTTGAACGTGTTGCCGAAACTAGATCTACCAATGATGACCTTTTGGAGCGCTGGCGGGCTGGGCAGCTCATTGATCCAATCGCCCGCATCGCCCACAAACAAACTGCCGGTAAGGGCCGGGCTGGGCGTACATGGCTCGCCAACTCAGAAGACTCAATCTGCTTTTCCCTGGCCTTTCCATTTAAAAGAAGTCCAGCCGAACTTACTGGATTGAGCCTACTAGTCGGATTAGCGGTTATTTCTGGCATCGCACAAGCCTGTGGACTGGATGAAGAAGTGTTACACCAAAGGGGCATGCGGCTAAAGTGGCCTAACGACTTACTATTGAATGGATCTAAGCTTGGAGGCATTTTGATAGAAGGGGGTCAAGCAAAATCAAGCGAACCCACTTGGATGATTATTGGTATCGGGATTAACTTGCGCAATGCCAATGCAATTGAAGCTAGCTTAAGTAATCTCACTGGATTGAAAATTGCTTCGCTTGATCAAGTGCTGCAACCACCATCAAAGTTTCCTGATATGGAATACCTTTGGCTAAAAATCGTTTCTGCTCTAGAGCATCATCTGAACGAATTTGATCGCCATGGCTTCGACCTTTTTGAAGCTCAATGGAAGAAGTGGGATGCCTATAAAGATCAAGCTGTATGCATCTCTGGCACAGGCCAGGATCCGCTATATGGCGTTGCAAAAGGCATAGACCACACCGGTGCACTACTATTGCAGCAAGAAAATACAACGATTGCCATTCATGCTGGCGATGTTTCTTTAAGAGTTCAATCATGAGTCTTTACTTATTATTTGACGTTGGCAATACGCGCCTCAAATGGGCTGCGGTTGAATCGTCGCAACAGCCATCAGATCGGCAAAAAAAGTTGTGGGCCTACTCTGGATCCATTAGTAGTAAATCTTTAACGTCCCCTGAACATAGAGCAGAGCTGGCCGATTACATCGCCAAAACTCTGCCCAAGCCAGATGTCATTGGCTTTAGTTGCGTGGCTGGCAAAGACGCTATTGAAAATCTCAAATCCCTTTTTCCACAATGGAGTGATGTTTCCTGGAAACAGCTCAGTGGCAACACGGAACACGCCGGCGTTCGCACCCTTTATCAAGATCCTAGTAAGCTAGGCTCAGACCGATGGGCCGCCGTCATTGGCGCACGCGCCCTATCAAGTACCAACACCTTAATCATTAATGCTGGAACGGCCACGACCATTGATTTGCTTGGCTCAAATGGTGTGCACTATGGTGGATGGATATTACCTGGACTCGAACTGATGCAGAGAAGCCTAGAAGGGAATACTGCACAACTACCTCTGGCTGTCCGTGGTGATCTCAATCAAGACTTTGGCTTATCTACCAACGATGCCATTATTGGTGGGTGCGACGCCGCTCAAGTTGGAGCGATCCAATATGCCATTCAATTAGCAAAAGAAATGAATCATCCAGTTGAAAGAGTTTGGATCGATGGGGGTAACGCCAATATTTTGGTAAATGAGATGCATCGTTCTCCGGCAGCAGGTTCAATCGTCATTGAATCCACTGAGGGCTTGGTTCTCCGAGGCATTTGGGCCTGGTTATTGCAGAACCTTTAAGAACGGATCTTGCCCAGCAGGCTTGTGGTGGAACGCTCATAAAGAAATGGAATGGCAACCGCTTTGCCTCCCCAACTTTTGACTAAATGCGCTTCTGCCAAGGCATCAATTTCATAATCACCGCCTTTGACATAAATGTCCGGGCGAATTTGCTCAATCAAGTTGACTGGAGTTTGTTCAGTAAAGAGCACTGTCATATCAACACTCTCAAGAGCAGCTAGTAGGGCCTGACGATCAGCCTCTGAGTTGATTGGTCTGTCATCGCCTTTGCCCAGCATTTTTACTGAAGCATCTGAATTCACGCCAACCACTAAGCTTCCACCGAGAGCGCGCGCTTGAGCTAAATAGCTGGCATGTCCACGGTGCAAGATATCGAACACCCCATTAGTAAATACCAAAGGTCTTGGAAGCTTTGCAAGACGGACTGTAAGCTGATCCAAAGGGCAAACTTTAGATTCAAAACAAGGTGGGGATAAAGAACTCATGGCTCAATATTAATGGCATTAGGCACAGTCCAGCGATATTACCCAGAATGTCTTAGACTTGAAGCACTAACAATTCAATAAAAGAAGGCGCTTTATGCCCCACGAGATAACCCGCCGAGTAATTACTTGGGTTTTTACCCTGCTTGCCTTTCTATCTGGTGCGCAAGTTGTCAATGCGGCGCCTAGCTGTAGCCCCCTGCTATCCCAGACTTTTCCCCGTCTGCAGGATGAGGCACCTCAAAATCTCTGCCAATACCAGGGTAAAGTGATCCTCGTTGTGAATACCGCCAGCTTTTGTGGCTTTACTAGCCAATATGAAGGTCTTGAAAAGATCTATGCGAAATACAAAGATCAGGGCTTCGTAGTTTTGGGGTTTCCCTCAAATGATTTTGGCCAACAAGAACCTGGAAGCAACAAAGAAATTGCTGATTTTTGTAAAAATACCTATGACGTGAAATTCCCGATGTTTGCAAAGAGTTCCGTCTCGGGAAATAACCCTAACCCCCTCTTTAAGATGTTGATTGCTAAAACTGGCACAACACCAAAATGGAACTTCTATAAATATCTGATTGACCGTAATGGGAATGTCATTGACTCCTACGGTAGCATGACCAAACCAACTAGTAACAGCCTCACTAGTGAAATTGAGAAGCTCTTGGGAGAAAAATCCCAGTGATAAAAAAACGTATTGCGATTATTGGGGCCGGTATATCTGGGCTTGGCTGCGCCTATGCCCTAAGACAGCATCCTGAATTCGACATCACCATATACGAGGCGGGCAATCATATTGGTGGCCATAGCAATACCGTTGATTTCAGCTGCGAGCTGAATGGGCAGAAAATCACGCACGGGGTGGACACCGGATTTTTGGTTTTCAATCGCAAAACCTATCCCCGCCTAGTTCGGCTCTTTGAAGAAATTCAAGCTCCTATAGCCCCCTCTGAAATGTCTTTCTCAGTGTCAATTGATACTTCAGAGAAAAATCAAGGGGGTAAAAATATTGAATGGGCTGGAAACGATATCAACTCATTCTTTGGCCAGAGGTCTAATCTGCTATCACCGTCCTTTTGGCGAATGGCTTACGACATTTTGCGTTTCAATCATCTAGCTACTAAGCTAGCTAAACAGCAAATTGATGCCGGCCATCTTTATAAAGAGCCTAATGAAAGCATTGCTCACTTCCTAGACCGAAACCGCCTAAGTCAAAGCTTTAGAGAAAATTATTTCCTCCCAATGATTGGTGCGATCTGGTCTTGTTCGGTAGAGCAAATGCTGGAGTTCCCGATTCAAACGATGGTCCGCTTTTGTCACAACCATGGTTTATTGCAGATCCAAAACCGTCCTCAATGGCTCACTATTCAAGGCGGTTCACGGGAATACGTTAAGCGCATTCTGGCAGCCCTTGAACCTCATCAGGTCAAGATTATTCGCGAGGCAGTGCAGCGCATTAATGCCCCTCAAGATGGGACATCTCAAGTTGAGCTGATTACTCAAGCTGGCTCGGCATTTTTTGACGAAATTGTCATGGCCTGCCATAGCGATCAAACGCTTAACCTGGTTCATGGGATTAATCAACAGGCCAGAAATATTTTGGCAGCGATTCCTTATCAAAAGAATCGTGCAATTCTTCATAC
>Ga0194044_10001631_pt1 | contig 11362 bp, 10 predicted proteins | sample JunL4417m_MetaG_FD_155460 | JGI IMG/M metagenome (GOLD analysis project Ga0194044, IMG submission 155460) | Anoxic zone freshwater microbial communities from boreal shield lake in IISD Experimental Lakes Area, Ontario, Canada - Jun2016-L442-17m | ecosystem: Environmental > Aquatic > Freshwater...
ACGTGCAGTCCGTGGAGGGAGCCGCGCTGCTCCACGACCATCGCAAGTGCGTCGACGAGTCCGGGCGCCATCGCCTCCGCGAACCCGGGTAGGTCGCCGACCGGCGAGATCTTCTCGACGGCAAGAACCTGGTTGAGCTGCGTCTGACTCAACGCCCTCGCGAGATCCTCGCGATACTGCCGGCAGCCGGAGTAGGACGAGTAGGCGCTCGTGGGGATCGCGAGAACGCGCTGGTGCCCGTCCTCGTGGATCTCGCTCAGGACGTCGGCGAAGTACGGCGGTGAGTTCCGATTGCCCAGGTAGAGCGGGAGGTCGAGCTCCCGTGCCGAGAGTTCGGCTCGCAGGGCCTCCGCGAGAGCGCGGTTCTGGGCATTGATGGGACTGACACCGCCGAGGGTCAGGTAGTGCTGCCCGACCTCGAGGAGTCGCTCGGGCGGGATGCCGCGGCCTGCGGTGACGCGCTCAAGAAAGGGAACGACGTCATCGACCCCTTCCGGCCCGCCGAAGCACGCGAGGAGAAGGGCGTCGAACGTCATCGGATGACGTCGGCCGCACCGGTGATCGGGATGCGACGACCGGTGTAGAAGGGGATCTCCTCGCGCACGTGGCGTCGGGCATCGGTGTAGCGCATGTCGCGCATCATGTCGACGAGGTCGTGCAGCACGGGTGACTCGAGCGCGAGCACCCACTCGTAGTCGCCGAGTGCGAACGATGCCACGGTGTTCGACTGGACCTCTGTGTAGTCCCGACCCTTCATCCCATGCTCGGTGAGCATGCGGCGACGCTCGTCCTCCGGCAGCAGATACCACTCGTAGGAGCGCACGAACGGGTACACGCACAGCCAGTCGAGCGGGTCCTTCCCCGACATGAATGCGGGGACGTGGCCGCGGTTGAATTCCGCGGGCCGATGCATCGCCATGCCGGACCAGACCATGGACGTCGATGCCCCGGCCGCAGTGCGGCGGAAGTCGCGCAATGCGTGCTGGAGGCCTTCAGCGGTGGGGCCGTGCAGCCAGAGCATGAGGTCGGCGTTGTCGCGCAGGCCCGAGACGTCGTAGGCCCCCCGAAGGACGATGTCTTGCTCCGCGAGTGCGTCGGCCCAGCCCTGGAGTTCCTTGGCAGCCACGTCGGGATCAGCGTCGAGCCCGCCGCTGCGGGCGAAGACCGTCCAGACGGTGTAGCGGATGGTCTCGTTGATCTCGCGGGCCGTGACGCGCTTCGCCTCGTCCGCGGTGGTCGCGTCGGTCATCTGTTCTCCTCGTGGCGGATGCGGCGGTCAGGCGTCGAGCTCGCCGTGGGCGAGCGATACGACACGGGTGATGATCTCAGGGTCGGCCTCGGGCGGCACGCCGTGGCCGAGGTTCAGGACGTGGCTGCGGGCGCCCTTGCCCTTCTCGATGACGTCGAGGACGTGAGCGCTCAGCACGGGCCACGGCGCGAGCAGAAGTGCTGGGTCGATGTTCCCCTGCACGGGAACGTCCGATCCGAGCCTTGCGATGGCGACATCGAGCGGCGTCCGGTCGTCGACGCCCATGACGTCGGCGCCGCAGTCGTGCATGGCGACCAGCAGCTCGGAGGTCTTCGTGCCGAAGTGCACTCGCGGTACGCCGAGGTCGGCGACGTTGTCGAAGACGGCCTTCGAGTGCGGGGCCGCGTACGTGAGGTAGTCGGGCAGGGAGAGGGCGCCGGCCCACGAGTCGAACAGCTGGATGGCGCTGGCCCCGGCCATGACCTGGGCGCGGAGGAACGTCGATGTCGTCCGCGCTGTCCAGGCGAGCAGCGCATGCCAGGTGTCGGGGTCGGCGTGCATGAGGGCCTTGGTGTGGAGGTGGTCCCGTGAGGGCTTCCCCTCGACGAGGTAGGAGGCCAACGTGAACGGTGCGCCGGCGAACCCGATGAGCGGTGTCGTGTCGAGCTGGTCGACGCAGATGCCGATCGCTTCCTGGATCGGCGCCAGACTGGCGGGATCGAGCTCAGGCAGCGCGTCCACCTCGGCGCGCGTGCGAATCGCTGAGCCCATGACCGGGCCTACGCCAGGAGCGATGTCCACGTCGACGCCCGCGAGCTTCAGCGGCACGACGATGTCGCTGAAGAAGATGGCGGCATCGACGCGGTGTCTACGCACCGGCTGGAGTGTGATCTCGGCCGCGAGGTCGGGCCGCAAGCATGATTCGAGCATCGCCGTGCCCTCGCGAGCGGCTCGGTACTCGGGCAGTGAACGTCCGGCCTGCCGCATGAACCACACCGGCAGCTGCTCGGGGCGCTCGCCGCGATAGGCGCGGATCAGCGGGGACTCAGCCGTGCGTGATGAAGGATGGTCAAGGGGGAGGGGCACCCGGTCACGTTAGCAGGAGGTAAGAACACGCGCCCGTGGCGGAACTGTTGCCTCTGAAGGACGTTTGCCGACGCACTGACGGTCTTTGGTCATCCTTGCGCGGCCTCGGCGGCTGTTAGCATCCCTGATCATGGGCCTTGCACTAGTGGGCGTGAGTCATCACGATGTCCCGCTCTCCCTGTTGGACGACATCAGCCGATCCGCTGCGTCGTTGCCCGAGGATCTGGTTCGTGAGCCGCACGCTGGAGTCTCCGGTGCTGTCCTGCTCTCGACATGCAATCGGGTCGAGCTCTACATCGATGCTGAAGACACGCGTCGCGCTGCCGAGGCCGTCCAGAAGATGTTCGTCAAGCGGCTTGAGATGGAAGTCGACGTAGACGTCCTCGCCCCCAGAGTCGGAACCGATGTTGCCCGTCACCTGTTCTCCGTGGCTGCGGGCCTTGAGTCGATGGTGGTCGGCGAGGACGAGGTGTCCGGGCAGGTGCGTCGCGCCCTCACCCGCGCTCGCACCGACAAGACCACGTCTTCGTCCCTCGAGCGCCTGTTCCAGGCGGCAGCTGCCACCCACAAGCAGGTGACTGCCAACACCGGGCTCGGGGCTGCTGGCAGGTCGATCGCGTCGGTCGCACTGGATCTGGTGGAGTCCGAGGGCGAGAGCATCGCCGGACGCCCGGTCCTGCTCATCGGCACGGGGTCGTTCGCACGGGTCGTGCACGCCACGCTGATGAAGCGCGGTGCCGAGCCGCCCATGGTCTACTCCAGCAGCGGTCGGGCCAAGCGCTTCGTCGAGAGCCACGGCGGCACGCCCATCACGACTTCGGAGCTCTTCACCGCACTGGAGAAGGCCGAACTGGTCGTCTCGTGCAGTGGCGCCCCGCATCCGGTGCTCGATGCCAACACCTTGGCGATGGTCACGCAGAACCGGGTGCGTCCGCTCCCGGTCCTCGACCTTGCCCTGACCCAGGACGTCGAGGACGAGGCGCGCTCACTCACGAGCGTGCGGATCATCGACCTCGACTTCATCTCCCGCCATGCCCCCGCCGAGCACACCGAGGCAATCACCCGCGCACAGCGCATGGTCAATGAGGCGGTCGAGAGCTTCGGTCAGCGCGAGGCCGGACGTAGCGCCGACGCGGTGGTTGTCGCGCTGCGCAAGCACGTCCGCGAGGTGATGGAGCGCGAGCGCACCCGTGCCCAGACGCGACTGTCGCCCGAGGCCGCCGGCGCGGTCGAGGAGGCCCTGCACAGGTTCGTCGGTGAGCTCCTCCACGAGCCGACGATCCGCGCCCGCGAATACACCCGCGAGGGACTGATCGACGAGTTCGAGAACGCTGTGCACGTCATGTTTGGCATCGATGCCAGCATGCCCCCGTCATGACAGGACCCATCCGCCTCGGAACCCGGGGTAGTGCGCTCGCTCGCACTCAGTCACAGACCGTCGCCGATTCGCTTGCCGTCGCATCCGGTCGCCCCGTCGAGCTCGTCATCATCAAGACCGTCGGTGACGTCACGGCCGGGCCCCTGGCCAGCATGCCGCAGCCCGGTGTGTTCGTCTCGGCACTTCGCACCGCGCTGCTCGACGGCGACGTCGACGTCGTCGTCCACTCCATGAAGGACCTCCCGTCGGAGCCGGCGGACGGCATCGCCTTGGCCGCCGTGCCGCCGCGCGCAGATCCGCATGACGCGCTGGTCTCCGCCAACCGTGGCGACCTGGACGCCCTGCCGAACGGCGCCCGCGTCGGCACCAGTTCGCCCCGCCGTGCGGCCCGACTCCGGTCGATACGTCCCGACCTTGCGATCGAGGACCTGCGGGGGAACGTCGACTCCCGGATCGCCAAGGTGCGTGACGGGCAGCTTGACGCAACCATCCTCGCCGTGGCCGGGCTCACGCGACTTGGACGTGCCGACGAGATCGACGCGATCATCGACATGGGCACGATGCTCGCCGCCCCCGCGCAGGGAGCTCTTGCGGTGGAGTGCCGAAGCCACGACGTCGAGATGGTTCGAGCGTTGTCCGCACTCGACGACACGGCCACTCGGGTGACGACCACCGCTGAGCGGGCCGTCCTGTCGGCGGTCGGCGCGACGTGCGCCTCGGCGGTGGGCGCGCACGCGTCCTGGGTTGATGGCCGACTGACGCTCGTCGCCGACGTCTCTGGGCGCGCCGTCGACCAGCACGTGATCGTCGCCAGTGACGTCGTGCTCGACGCATCAGGCCCCTCCGCCGTCGAGTCAGCTCGACAGTTGGGCGGTGAGGTCGGGCGCCAGCTGCTTGATGCGGGTGCGGGTGCCTTCATCACGCCGGAATCCGCCGGTGCCTGACGTCCTTCTGGTGCGTGCGCTTGGCGGCGACGACAAGGATGCAGGCACTCTCCGCGAGCGCGGCCTGACTGTCGTCGAAGACCCGTTTCTTGTTGTACGAGCGTGTGCAGATCCGGGTGCTGGCGAACGCGCCGAACGCGTGCTTGCCGCGATCTCCGACACCGCGGACTGGCTCGTGGTCACGTCGCAGGCTGCCCTCAGGGCGCTCATCGACCTCACCTCGGAGACATCCCTGCGGAGCAGCATCGCCGGTGGCCGCGACCGGGGGCTTCAGTTCGCCACCGTCGGTGAGGTGACCAGCGCGGCCATGACCGATCTGGGCGCAACCCCGGTGCTCGTGCCTTCGGTGAGCACGGCTGAGGCGCTGCGACAGGACCTCGCCACATGGGGGCCCGCGACGATCATCGCGCCGCAGGGCAGCCAGGCGATGAAGGGCCTCGCCGGTGGGCTGCGGTCCCTCGGCTGGCAGGTGGACGAGGTGGTGGTCTACGAGACGAGCACGGTTGGGGCGCGGCCTGAGGCCGCCGATCGCCTAGCGGCCGGCGACTTCGCCGTCGTCGTGCTGCGGTCGCCTACCGCCGTGCGGGCGGTCGCGTCCTTCGTACCGAGACTCCCGGACGGCACGACGGTCGTCTGCGGGGGCCCCACGACCGCGGCGGAGGTGGAGCGGACCGGCCTCGGTACGGTCGTCATCAGTCCCGGCCCGACGGCTGACGCCGTTGCCGACGCGGTCCAGGCCTGCCTCGCCGATGGCATCACAAAGGAGCGACCATGACCTCTCCCTACGAGCGGCCTCGCCGACTGCGCACCACGCCCGCGATGCGTCGCCTCGTGCGCGAGACGAGGTTGAGCGCCAGCCAGTTCGTCCTCCCTGCCTTCCTTCGCGAGGGGCTGACCGCGCCGGTGGAGATCGACGGGATGAAGGGCGTCATGCAGCATTCCCGCGACTCGCTCAAGCGCGCTTCCGCTGAGGCGGTTGCGGCCGGCGTCAGCGGAATCATGCTGTTCGGGGTGCCCGAGTCGCGCGACGCGTTGGGCACGGAGGCATGCAGCCTGGAAGGCGTGCTCTCGGTGGCCGTTGCGGACGTGCGCGCCGAAGTCGGCGACGACGCCGTCATTATCGCGGACCTGTGCCTTGACGAGTTCACCGATCACGGGCACTGCGGTGTCCTCGACGCGAACGGGAACGTCGACAACGACGCGACGCTGATGACCTACCAACGCATGGCCGGCGTACTGGCCGAAGCCGGGGCGCACATGGTCGGCACCAGCGGGATGATGGATGGGCAGGTGGCCGCGGTCCGCGAGGCACTTGACGACCTCGACCGCACCGATGTGTCGATCCTCGCCTACGCGGCCAAGTACGCGTCAGCCTTCTACGGTCCGTTCCGCAACGCCGTCGAGTCGAAGCTGTCGGGCGACCGCCGCACCTACCAGCAGGATCCGGCGAACCGCAAGGAATCGATGCGCGAGGTGCGTCTCGACGTCGCCGAGGGTGCGGACATCGTCATGGTCAAGCCCGGCCTGCCGTATCTCGACATCATCGCCGATGTGGCCGCGGAGGTCGACGTGCCGGTAGCGGCGTACGTCGTCTCAGGGGAGATGGCGATGATCGAGTACGCGGCCGCGGCGGGTGCCATCGACCGTCGTCGCTCGATCCTCGAGGCGCTCACGTCGGTCAACCGTGCGGGCGCTGAAGTCATCTGCACGTACTGGGCAACCGAGGTCGCAGCCTGGCTGCGGGAGGAGAACTGACATGACGTCGCGAGCTGGCTCGGCACAGTGGCACGAGCGGGCCTGTCGGGTCGTGCCCGGTGGCGTGAGCTCCCCGGTTCGCGCGTTTCGCGCAGTAGGTGGGCATCCGGTCTACTTCGCGTCCGGCGAGGGCGCCTGGGTCACCGATGTCGACGGCAACTCCTACGTGGACATGGTGGGCTCCTGGGGCCCGATGATCCTCGGGCACGCGCACCCTCAGGTCGTCGCGGCGGTCACCGACGTTGTTCGGCACTCGTCCTCCTTTGGCGCTCCGACGATGGCCGAGACGCTGCTGGCGGAGGAAATCGTCTCGCGGGTCTCGGCGGTGGAGCGCGTGCGCTTCGTCTCGTCGGGCACGGAGTCCGTCATGACGGCGATCCGCCTCGCGCGCGCCGCGACGGGCCGTGACCTCATCGTCAAGTTCGCCGGTTGCTACCACGGGCATGTGGATGCGCTCCTCGTACAGGCCGGCTCGGGCGTTGCCACGCTCGGGCTGCCCAACTCGCCGGGCGTCACCGAGGGCAATGTGGCAGACACGATCGTGCTGCCGTACAACGATCGCGCGGCCGTGGAGGCATTGTTCGCCGAGCGTGGCGACCGCATTGCGGCCGTGTTCACCGAGGCGATTCCAGCGAACATGGGCGTCGTCCCGCCGGAAGGTGACTTCAACCACTTCCTGCGTCAGATCACCGAGCGCCACGGCACGGTGTTCGTCTTCGACGAGGTGATGACGGGCTTCCGAGTCGGGAGCGCCGGCTGGTGGGGCGAGACCGGACGCGGTGAGGGATGGACGCCCGACCTGTTCACGTACGGGAAGGTGATCGGTGGCGGCTACCCGCTCGCCGCGGTGGCGGGGAAGGCGTCGATCCTCGACCAGTTGGCACCGCTTGGCCCGGTGTATCAGGCAGGGACCTTGAGCGGCAATCCCGTCGCCGCCACCGCTGGTCTGGTCACGCTCCAGCACTGCACCGATGATGTCTACGCGCATCTCAATGATCAGGCGGACGCCGTCGGCCGGATCGTGTCTGATGCCCTCACGCAGGCGGGTGTTCCGAACCGGCTTCAGTCGGCGGGTAGCCTGTTCAGCGTCTTCTTTCGCGAGGGCGAGGTGCAGAACTTCGCCGACGCTGCAGACCAGGACGAGGCTGCCTTCGGCCGCTTCTTCAACGCGATGCTCGACGAAGGAGTCTCGCTTCCGCCGTCGGCGTTCGAAGCGTGGTTCGTGTCGAACGCCCACGGTGACCGCGAACTCGAGCGGATCGAGCAGGCCGCAAGGATTGCCGCGCGGGCAGCCGCAGGCTGACCTACTTCACGCCGAGTGAGTCCTTGGCCACCCGCTCGAACCATGAGTGGGGGAGCAGTCTCTTGGCGACCAGGCCGAACCGTTCGCCCGTCTTCCCGACGGAGATCCTTCGTCGTGGGTGCTGAGCCCGGAGTTGCGCAACGATCACGGCCGCGACGTCGGCGGGATCGGCGCCGTTGCGCTCGTCACGCTCCATGACGCCGACCGCATGCTCATTGGCCTGCGCGTATGGCCCAGGATCTGCAGCGGCCATTCGTCGACTCGCGGTGAAGTCCGTGGCGAAGTTGCCCGGCTGCACCAAGGTCAGGTGGATGTCGAACGGGGCGACCTCGTAGGCGAGTGCCTCGGCCCAACCTTCCAGCGCGAACTTGCTGGCGCTGTAGTACGCCTGGAAGGGGATGCCGATCTCGCCGCCGATGCTGCTCATCATCACGATGCGTCCACTGCCCGACGACCGCATGTGTGGAAGCACTGCCGTGACGACCCTGACGACTCCCCAGAAGTTGGTCTCGACCTGGGCACGGGCCTCGTCCATGGTGGTCGACTCCACCGGCCCCGCGAGTCCGTAGCCGGCGGCGCACACGACCGCGTCGATCCGGCCGTGCTCGTCGATCGTGGCCTGGATGGCCGACGCCACGGAGTCGTCGTCGTCGACGTCGACCACGATGCCCGTCCATCCGCGGCCACCCGTGCCTCGCCGACTGCCCCCGACCACCGTCCAGCCCTGCTCGGCGAGGGCATTGCAGGTGACCTGGCCTAGTCCAGCGGACGCTCCGGTCACCAGGACGACACTTCCCATTTCGCCAACATCTCCTCGTGAGTAAGCCTTGAAGCGGTCATTTCGGGCAAAGCCTTGATGGGCGGACGTTTTGTGCCCGCAAGTTCGTGCTGAGGCTGCTCATGAGAAGGTAGCGTCCGATTCACTCGCACGGGTAGGAGCGGCTGGGTACATGTCGGATAAGGCAACGGAAGTCCTGCTTGGCGTCGTCCTGCCGGTGCTGCTGGTCGGCGTGATCTTGCTGGCCGACGCGATCGAAGGACCGAAGACCGCCTACGTCGGCGTGCTGGCTGTCGTGCCGATGCTGGCGGCAGTGTTCGCCCGCCCTTTGCTGACGTTCATCGTCGGCGCAATCGCTTGGACCGCTGCCTTCACGTTCGGGCACTTCGCGTCCGACGGGAACGTCACCGCGCAGACGGTGCGGCTCATCATCATCGGCCTGTCGACCCTCGCGGCCGTCGGCGCCGCGACGCTGCGCATGCGCCGCGAGGCCAAGCTCGGCGCAGCCCTCGAGGAGGCCGGTCATGCCGAGACACTACGGATCCAGGCGGAAAGTGACTCGCTTACTGGTCTGCTCAACAGGCGAGGACTCCTTCGACTTCTCGAGAGCGGCGGCACCGCGACCACGCGGACGCTGACCCTCATGGACTGCGACAAGCTCAAGATCATCAACGACGAGTACGGGCACCTTGCTGGCGATGAGTTCCTCCGTGCGCTCGCTGGGCGTGTGCGATCGAACCTGGCCAGCCAGGACCACATCGGGCGCTGGGGAGGCGATGAGTTCCTGGTCGTGCAGGCTTTGTCCGTTGACCAGGCCGTCGGCACGATCCTGCGTCTTCGCGAGTCCATCAACGCCCCCGCGATCCAACTGCCCAGCGGGCCGATGCCGGCCAGCGTCTCCATCGGTGTCGCCGAGTGGGTCCCTGGTCAGGCGTTCGACGACGCGCTGGCGGCCGCTGACCGTGCGCTGTATCGGGCCAAGTCCGCTGGCGGCAATCGTGTTGAGGTGTCCGACGAAACCGTGGGCAAGGGACTCGCGGAGCGCTCGTGAGTGTGCTGCGGGAGCCCCTTCGGCTCTCGACCGCTAGCGGAACGGGAGCGATCTTCGACCACGGTTCACACGTCGTTTCGTGGCGGCCGGCCGGGCAGTCCGAAGTCCTGTGGATGAGCGGGACCAGCACATTCGATTCGGGGACAGCGATCCGCGGCGGAATCCCCATCTGCTTCCCGTGGTTCGGATCGGGTCGCGACTCCACCCTGATCCCTGCGCACGGATTCGCCCGGCTGACGTCGTGGACCCTGGTGGACGTGGTGGAGCGAGACGGCGCAGTGACCGCCACGCACTCGTTGCTCGACACCCGGCTCACGCAGAACGCCTTTCCGCACCGATTCATGGCGGTGCACACCGCTCGCTTCGGTGAGCACCTTGACGTGCACCTGAGCGTGGAGAACCTGGGCGACTCGGAGTTCAGCTATGAAGCGGCCCTGCATACGTACCTTCGCGTCGGAGACAGCCGGCAGATCTCCGTCCACGGCCTTGACGGCGTTGACTACATCGACAAGGTCGACGGCGCGAGTCTGAAGACTCAGGAGGGCGACCTAACCGTCGCCGCGGAGACCGATCGCATCTACCGGACGGGTTCTGGTGTCGACGTCATCGACCCTGTCCTCGGCCGGACGGTCCATGTGCGCATGTCCCACTCGGCCGACACGGTCGTGTGGAATCCGTGGATCACTCGGGCGACTGCGCTGGCCGACTTCGACGACGACGGATGGCAGTCCATGGTCTGCATCGAAGGTGCCAACGTCCTGGAGAACGCGATCTCCTTAGCGCCCGGTGAGATCCACTCCATGGGCTACCAGCTTTCCGTCGGTGCGCTGGCCTGAGACTCAGTTCGCGGGGGCCTTCGCGGGCCTTGTCAGCGCGACGAAGAAGTCCTTCTGGAACCGGTGCAGGTAGGCGGATGCATCACGCCAGATCGAGGGTTGGATGCGGTGGCCCACAGGCGGGCTGCTGCCCTTCGGTGCGTCGTACACGAAGCCTGTCGGCCACGACTTGTTCATGTCGAGGATGATCGCGGTCTCAGCGCCCGCGCCCGCCAGAGCCTGAGCCATCGCGGGTGCCGAGACCTCGCTGCCGTAGGCGAACACGAGGGAGCCGTCGGCGAGCTCGCCGAGCGCTGACCTGTTGGCGTGCGGAAGCCCGTGGTCGGCCTGGCCCCAGGTTCCCCGCGCGTCCCCGCTCTTGGCGCGTGCCTGAGAGTGCAGGACTAGGGGCTTCATGTTCTGGCGAACGAGGCGCGTTCCGGCCGGAACGTGGTTCCCGTTGCGCCAGTCCACCACGGTCAGCCGGCCCTGCCTGTCGATGACGATCGAGGAGAGACCGTTGCGCAGCGGTCGCACTGTCTTGTGGTCGTAGTAGTACCCGCCCGCACCGTCCTTGAGTTGGAAGGCGCCGTTGAAGGCCGCGACCATCCGGCTCGTCCACGTGGACGGCTTGTTGTCGATGCGGCGCACGGGTCCGGACTCGGGGAAGTTGTACCCGGGGATGTATCGAAACCGCAGGAGGGCGGGATTCATCCACATCATGCCGATCGAGCCGTGGCCGGTCTGGGCTACCCACACGGGGTGCTGCTTGCGGACCTTGCGCCCCATGGGCTTCCACGTGAGGCCGTTCACCTTCGGCGGTGCCAGGCTGGAGGGCGGCGGTGCTGATGGCACTGGCGCCGACCCTGACGGGAGCGCGGTGGCGACCGCCGATGGCGTCGCGGGAACGGCGGGTCCCGAACTCGCCGCATTCGGATCGGGCGACGACGCCTGTGCGGGCGTCGGGTCGCTGGCCGCCGTCGCGTCGGCAGCCGCGCCCACG
>Ga0194044_10001632_pt1 | contig 11360 bp, 12 predicted proteins | sample JunL4417m_MetaG_FD_155460 | JGI IMG/M metagenome (GOLD analysis project Ga0194044, IMG submission 155460) | Anoxic zone freshwater microbial communities from boreal shield lake in IISD Experimental Lakes Area, Ontario, Canada - Jun2016-L442-17m | ecosystem: Environmental > Aquatic > Freshwater...
CTGTTACAGACGATGCGTACATGAGGGATGGTTGCTATTTCCTCGCCGACCAGCTCGAAGATTGAACTGCGGAAGTATCCGGCAATTCGTTTGTAGGATCTGGCACCTTTGAGCTTGGCGCTGAGGAAGGCATGATCCAGTTTCTGGCGACGCGATGAGAAGCGGTTAATGGAGATCATGTCTTCTTTCATGTGAGCAACCATACGACTGAAAAGAATATTGTTTCAAAACCTTGGCATGTCCAAGGCATTCGTGAAATGTCTTATATGTCCTGTTTATGTCTTGTTTATGTCCTGTTTACGAGCCGCAACGTAATGGACCCTCCGACCTGACTGGCCGACCTTTTCCAGCACCCCTTTTCTCACCAGATCATCCAGATCTCTCGCAACGGTCCGGGAAATGGCCCCTGTCAAATTGCGAAGCTCTGCGTTGGTAAGTAGGCCGTTGGCCTTCACGAGGGTGACAGCTTTTCTCTGCCGTTTATTAAGGTTCAGATCCGCCATAGCGTCCCGTACCGGACTGTTTTCAGCAATCGCATACCGGCGTTCGTGGCGTGCTGTTGAGAGGAACCATTGCAGCTTATCTTGGGAAATGTCGGCCAAGGTCGCTCCCGGACACCCTGCAGCATCAAATGGAGTCGTGCGCAGCAAACCAGTCCTCTCCAAATGTTCCACCAAGCTCGCGTAAAGCCCGGCCGTCAGCTCCGGGACGCTTTGGAACCTCCGGCGAATGAGTTGGTTTACGATGTTTAGCTATTATACCGGCGCAAGACGGGGCGAAATACTTGACCTGAGATGGTCAAATGTCAACCTCAAACAGCGGATGATTACGTTATTACCGGACCAAACAAAAGAAGCTCTTCCCAAGAAGATACCTCTGCATCTTGACGCCATGAAAATTCTTGAACGGCTAAACAGACTTAGAAGCCTCAAATACGACCAAGTGTTTATGATTGATGGACGCCCCATCAACGAAGAGTCTCTCAAGAACTGCTGGCCTCGAGCGATGAAAAAGCTTAATTGGCCAAGACCACGACCTCGTTTTCATGATCTACGAGGAAGTTTTAGGACCAATTGCAGACGGAGCGCAATGAACCCCGAGATTACCGAGCAGATATTAGGTCACGCTGGACGCATGAGGTCGGTTCAAGAAAGATACGGATTTGTGTCAGAGCGAGAACTTATCGACCAGATAGACAAGCTCTCTTGGGACCATGGTGAAAGTCAAATCGTGGTCGCTGGAAAAGGCTAAAAACACTTTTCTTTTTACCCTGCCTGTTACCTTTTTGTTACCTTTCTACGTTTTTTGTTGATTCAGGAATCAGTTTTTTTGGTTTTATCCTAGTTAAAGTATTGTTTTATTTGGCACGCCCGACAGGATTCGAACCTGTGACCTACGGATTAGAAGTCCGTTGCTCTATCCAACTGAGCTACGGGCGCACTAAAAAAAATCCTCCTCCATTAGTTGCCTTGTAAGATGGCTCGCGTCGTCATATAATATTGGCGATTATTCATGCCAGCAATGCTTTTTCGATCTCTGAATGACCGGAATCCTCTTTCTTGGTGGCGGCAGTTGTCCCCCCTCTCCTAAGAAAGGGAAAACGCGATTCGGTATAAGTGCTTCATAACACTTGGAGGCGGACGCTGTCAACAGACGGCAATTCGACAGTCCTTTCCTGAGCATTCTTTAAGGAGGATCAAGCCGGGACAGAATATATACCACCGCAGTGCCGGGGAAAAGCCATCAAGGCGAGTTCGTTGACAGCTTATCTCGGTGTTGATATATAGAATGAAACAAATGAACCATTGATACAGAGGATTAATATATGAACGCTGCGGTCCTTCTGGGCATAACCGGTGGAATAGCGGCGTACAAAACGCCATTACTGGTGCGCCTACTCGTTTCGGCCGGCATGAATGTGCATATTATTATGACCAAGGCTGCAACGCAATTCGTAACGCCACTTACTTTGTGCACCGTCAGCGGTAATCGTGTCTGGGAAGACATGTGGGCCGAAAGATACCAACCATCGGTTGAACATATATCCTTGGCCGATAAGGCTGATGTGGCGGTAATCGCTCCGGCCACAGCAAATATTATCGGCAAGATCGCCTGTGGGATTGCCGATGATATGCTTACCACCGTTTTCATGGCTCTGAAATGCCCTGTCCTGATCTGCCCATCAATGAATGCGAACATGTATCACAATCCTATTGTTCAGTCGAACATCGAGCGTCTCAAAAAGTTTGACTATCAAGTCATGGACACTGAATCAGGCTATCTGGCATGCGGATGGACAGGCGAGGGAAGACTGCCTGATCCGGAGTCAATAGTCGAGAAAATCGAGCAGATGACAGTTCCTCACGATTATACTGGGGAGAGGATACTTGTCACTGCGGGACCCACCGAGGAACCTCTCGATCCGGTGCGATTTCTTACCAACAGATCTTCCGGTAAAATGGGCGCCGCACTTGCACGGAGGGCCGTAGCTCGGGGAGCGGAAGTGACCCTGATCGCAGGTCCGTTGAAGGTGTCTCCGCCACATGGCGTCCGCCACATACCGGTGAGAACTGCCCAGGAAATGTGCGACCGGGTTATGGAAGTGTTTCCCTACGTAAACATTGTGATTAAAGCGGCGGCAGTGGCGGATTTTAGGCCGGCCTTAACAATGGACAACAAGATAAAGAAAGAGGAGTACGGCGAGTCCATCAGTTTGATCGAGACACCTGATATCCTCAAAAAACTAGGAATGATCAAACGCAAGGACCAGATTCTCGTCGGCTTCGCTGCTGAGACAAAGGATGATGTGGGGAACGCCAGAGAAAAACTCAAGAAAAAAAATGTCGATATGTTGGTACTTAACAACGTAAGTCTTCCCGGCGCCGGATTTGATTGCGATACCAACGTGGTGCGTTTCCTGTATCGGACAGGTGAAGACGAGCAGATGGACATAATGTCCAAGGAAGCGGTGGCCGACCGGATACTGGACCGCATCAGGAAATTGAAGAAAGGCAGTTGAGCTGCAGCCGACTAATGTCAGGCAAGTTTACTCAGGAGCCACTTCATTCAGTATCATCCTTGAAATACGTGTGTTACATTGGTTCGCATCAATGGTCACATTCTATCGGTTTGAAGAAACATCAGCAGGAAAAGAACTTTTTTCATTGTGCGGTACAATAAATGGCTGAACAACTTGAAGGCTGGTTGCACCATACCCGCAATTACCTGGATTACCAGGTGCGGCAGGGGTTTGCCGAGATATTGTTACCGGTCAGGTCGCTCGAATCAGAATGTCACAAGGATCTGGAAACGATCCGTGTGCAACTAGGCGAATGCACTCGCTGCCGGTTGAGTCAGACTCGCACCAGGATCGTTTTTGGTGAGGGGAATCCTGAGGCCATGCTGATGTTCATCGGGGAGGGGCCCGGCGCAGAGGAAGACAGTGAGGGGCGGCCCTTTGTGGGCAAGGCAGGTCGCCTTCTTTCAAGAATGATCAAGGCTATGGGGTTGGACCGGTCACAAGTTTATATTGCGAATATCGTGAAATGCCGCCCACCGGAAAACCGCGATCCACACCCTGTTGAAATAGACACGTGCTTTCCTTTCCTGGTAGCGCAAATAGAATCGGTGAGGCCGGAAATCATAGTTGCCTTAGGAAGGATAGCCACGGGGGTTCTCCTCCGGACAAAGGAGCCGATTGGGAAATTGAGAGGCGCTTTTCACAATTGGAAGGGAATTGCAGTAATGCCGACTTATCATCCCTCTTTTCTGCTAAGACAGGAAGTAGACAGGCGCTATAAGGCACTGGCGTGGGCCGATCTAAAAAAAGTCATGGGCCTCCTTGACTTACCGGTATCCAGCTAGGGGAGTCAGGCGATGAATTTGAGAAGAATTATTGTTTTCATTCTGGTTTTTATTTTGGGGCTTGCCCTATTCCTCAACTGGTTCCGAGCCGAAGTTCTGGCTCAAGATGTTGAGAAAAAACCCATTGTATACCTGCTTTCAGTTGACGGCACCATCAACCCGGCGCTTTCAGATTATATAATCAAAGGAATAGAAGAAGCCGAACAAAACAAGGCTGCATGCGTAATCATACGCATGGACACTCCGGGAGGAGTAGTAACGACCACAAAGACCATCATTAAAGAAATGATAAATGCAAAATTGCCGGTTGTGGTCTACGTCGCGCCAAGCGGTTCCTCGGCTTCATCTGCAGGCGCTCTGATCACTGTGGCTGCTGATGTGGCTGCAATGGCTCCGGGAACCAATATCGGTGCTGCGCATCCAGTAGCAGGCGGGGGACAGGAAATAGGCGAATCTATGTCGGAAAAGATCATTAATGATCTTACAGCCTACATCCGTAGTATTGTTGTTAAGAAAGGGCGTAATGCTGAATGGGCTGAACAGGCCATCAGGGAAAGTGTCTCAATTACAGCAAAAGAAGCACTTGATATCAAGGTAATTGAAATTATAGCAGATTCTCTGCCTGATCTCCTAGAGAAACTCCACGGCAGACAAGTCGAGAAGGAAGGGCGTAATTTCACCCTAGAAACCAAGGGAGCACAAATCGAGAAAATACTTCCAGGTCTAAGGTTCAAAATCCTCGACGTGGTGGCTAATCCCAATATTGCCTACATCCTTATGATGATAGGAGGCATAGGGATTATGATGGAACTCTATAACCCGGGTCTTATTTTCCCGGGGGTTGTAGGTGGAATATGCCTGCTTCTTTCGTTCTTTGCACTTCAAGTTCTCCCAGTGAATTACGTGGGGATAATGCTCATAATCCTTTCCGTAATCCTGTTCATCCTTGAACTGAAAATAGCCTCGTTCGGCCTGTTGTCCTTAGGGGCTATTATCAGCTTGACACTTGGTTCCATAATGCTCTTTGACACGGGTGAAACGGCCATGAGGGTTTCCTGGTCAGTAATAATTCCCATGGTCTCAATGGTATCCGCGTTTTTTATTTTTGCACTCGGCCTGGTGGTCAAGGCCTGGCTGAAGCAACCGAGAACCGGTAAGCAGGGTTTGATAGGAGAAGTCGGGGTGGCCCTGACTAATTTGGATACGGATGGAAAAGTCGCGATTCACGGCGAGTATTGGAATGCCAATTCCGATGGACACATACTGAAAGGTGAAAAGGTAAGGGTGATCAGCGTGGATGACCTTTGTCTCAAGGTCACTCGGGACCCAGGGAGGTGAAGTCTTTATCTGGAATACAGATTCTAAAGTCTTCCGAATCCCACTGCTCTTATAGGCCCACTGAGCGTATATTGCGATTCAGTTCGAGGCAAGACGGATTGGTATAGATTAATCCGATTTTTTTAAGGAGAAAACTGATGTACACCCTTGGAATCCTGATTCTACTGTTGTTGATTTTCCTGTTTATGGCCGTTAAAGTGCTCAACGAGTATGAGCGCGGGGTCATTTTCCGTTTAGGAAGGGTAATAGACCATAAAGGACCGGGGTTAATCATCCTGATCCCGGTGATTGATCGGATGGTCAGGGTAAGCCTCCGCACGGTTACCATGGACGTCCCATCACAGGACGTGATTACGCGGGACAATGTCTCTGTTAAGGTAAATGCAGTTGTATATTTTCGTGTCATGGATCCCACAAAAGCGGTGATTGATGTCGAAAACTATCTCTATGCCACCTCGCAACTCGCGCAGACCACACTCAGGAGCGTTTGTGGCCAGTCAGAACTGGATGAGTTGCTGGCTGAAAGGGACAAAATCAATCTGGAGATCCAGGAAATCCTCGACCGCCACACAGAGCCTTGGGGCGTCAAAGTCAGTATGGTAGAAGTAAAACATATTGATCTTCCCACGGACATGCAACGTGCTATAGCTCGTCAGGCAGAAGCAGAGAGAGAGCGACGAGCCAAAGTAATCAATGCGGAAGGTGAATTTCAGGCAGCAGGACGTCTGGCGGAGGCCGCCGTCATCATCGCCAAGGAACCGATTGCTCTCCAGCTAAGGTTCCTTCAGACCTTGGTCGAGGTGGCTGCAGAAAAAAATTCGACAACCATTTTCCCGGTTCCTATAGACTTGCTGGAGCCGTTCATCAGAAAAAACAAGTCAGCCACTGAATGAATGCACTTGCACGACTGCAAAGGGAGTAATTCAAGATGCCTGGAATATTGATACGCTGGATCTTGATAGCCTTGGCCGTACTCATCGTTCCCAAAATAGTTTCCGGAGTTACGGTTAATGACACGGCGGCTGCTCTTCTGGCAGCCGCGATCCTGGGAATCCTCAACGCTTTTGTCCGGCCACTGCTGATCATTTTGACCTTGCCGCTCACCATAGTTAGTCTGGGTTTCTTTATTCTAGTGATCAATGCCCTCTTGTTCTGGTTGGTTGCAAGCTTGGATGTCGGTGTGCATGTTGCCGGCTTCTGGTCAGCGTTTTTTGCCTCAATTATTATTAGTATAGCATCATGGGTAGCGAGTTCTGTCGTGGCCGGAGGGGGCGGTGAGAAGACTGTCATCGTAACGAGATGGGGGGATTCCGTGGATCTCCGCAAAGGAAGGGGAGGCCGGTGGGAATAGTCCTTCACACGAATTCACTTCCGTGACAAATTACAGGCCCGGAGCTGTTACAGAGAATGGCAAGTCGGTTATGGTGGTAACCGGCCTTGAAAGAGTTCTGCGTGAACCGGACATTCTTGCAGGAAAAGGACGCCTTGGGCTCCTTTACAATCAGGCCTCGGTAAATACCTGTTTTCGGGATGCTGCCGAACTTATGAACGCCTTGTTCCCTGGAAGGCTCTCGACTCTTTTCGGACCTCAGCACGGATTCGGGGGCACCGAGCAGGATAACATGATCGAGACAGGCCACCAGATCCATCCCAGATTGGGCCTCCCGGTAATAAGCCTTTATTCCGAGACACGAAAACCTTCGGTTGAGATGCTCGAGTCGGTAGACACAGTCCTGGTTGATATACAGGATGTTGGAACTCGGGTCTACACGTTTGCCACTACTGCACTCCACCTTATGGAGGCATGCTCTAATGCCGGCAAACGCATGGTCGTTTTGGACCGGCCCAATCCCATCAATGGACGTGAAGTCGAAGGCAATGTCCTGGACCCGGAGTACGCTTCGTTCGTTGGGCCTCACCCTATTCCGATGAGGCATGGGATGACTCTGGGCGAGTTGATGACATTTTACAACGAGACGTTTGGAGTTGGTTCCCGCCTTGAAGTCGTCGAGATGGTCGGCTGGGACCGCAACATGTGGTTTGAGGACACAGGCTTACCATGGGTGCTGCCTTCACCTAATATGCCTCTTGTGGAAACAGCGGTAGTCTATCCGGGCCAAGTGATTCTTGAAGGAACGGAGTTATCTGAAGGTCGGGGTACCACCAGGCCCTTCGAGATCTTTGGATCCCCTTACCTGGAACCGGCTCGTGTAGCTGCTGCGATTGAGCCTCAAGCTTTGGATGGAGCTGTGCTAAGGTTTGTAGACTTTAGACCGACATTTAACAAGTGGGCGGACCACCTGTGCCGGGGGTTTCAAATTCACGTGATTGACAGGAATACTTTCAGGCCTTATCGAGCGTCGCTGGCCATGATCTCCGCTATCATCAAGCTTTATCCCGATGATTTCAAGTGGTCTAATCCACCCTACGAATACGTCTCCGACAAGCTGCCTGCAGACATAATCCTGGGGGACCGGAGGGTGCGCGAAGAAATTGAACAAGGGCGATCAGTGCTGGACATGGAAAGGGAATGGCTTGAAGACCTCAAAGATTTTCGCTCTATCCGCGCACGATTTCTCTTGTACCCAGGATAATAACAGGTCTGCTCGACTGTTCTTTACGGATCCGTCTGATCCGGTGCTTGAAACTTGGCTCCAGAAATTGTATGTGACAGGTGTTTCCCCTAACCGAGGGACCACCAGCAGAGATTTGTCAGGGAGGACATTCTTCATGAGGGCTCTAGCGAAACTGCTAATTTTGTCGGCATTTTTTTCAATTTTTGTCAATACAGTCCAGGTTTTCGGAGGCCCTTTGGAGGACGGCCTTTTGGATGCGGTACGGTCCAGGGATCTTAAGAAGGTCGAAGAAATGATTGCAAAAGGGGCAAATGTCAATGCCAAGGATTCGGACGGTTTCACCGCGTTAATGGAGGCTTCTGTCGAGGGAGGAATTGATGTGGTTAAACTCCTTCTTGTGAAAGGGGCTGACATTAATTCCCAGAATGAAGACGGGGATACTGCATTGATAGGAGCGTCATTCGCCGGTCATACCGAGCTGGTTAAACTTCTTCTGGATAAAGGAGCCAACGTCAACCTGGTCAACAAGGATGGGGTTTCAGCTCTGTTCATGGCAGCGTTTGAGGGGCGGCCGGACGTGGTAAAACTCCTTTTGGACAAAGGTGCGGACGTAAATGCCAAAGAGCATAGGAATGGGGCTACAGCCTTAATTGTAGCGTCGTTCGAGGGCCACAAAGAGGTGGTGGATTTCCTTCTGGCTAAAGGAGCGGCCATGAATGCCAAAGACAATGAGGGTAACACCGCATTGAGTCTAGCCACTGCGAGAGGGCACGAAGAATTGGTAAAACTTCTGAAATCCCGTGCCTCAAAATGAACTGAGTGGGATAAAGGGGGGGCGGCAAAAAAGCATATCTATAGTTCGGAGACAGCCGCCCCTACAGGTTCAGCCACTTATCCTGCCTGAGCATCAATCCCGGAAAAGGTCCACGCTTGTTCCCTAGCGAGAATAAGACACCGACGTTTTAGATGGCTTCGCTTTTGAAGAAGTGGACTTCTTTTTGGAACTCGACTTGGAATGCGAAGACTTGTTGGATTTGGCCTTGTTATATCCCGATTTCTTGGAACTGTCAGTCTTCTGACCTGTCAGGCTCTTGTTCTTGGTCTTAGACGCGTACGTGGAAGACTTGCTTTTTGAACCGCTTTTCTTGGAATCCACCTCACTCGCGGATGCGCTCTTTTGGTTCGAGGCCTTAAGGACATTGGCAAGGCTGTCATAAGGTTTTGGGTTGGGCTGCTTGAAATTTTTTGTTGCATCGTTATTAGCGTTTGAGCCCGCAACGCAGGTACCGGCTAGAAAAGCAATGCAACACACAACCAAAAAAATAGCCATTAATAAAGATCTTGGCATAACTTTACCTCTCCAGACTGTGATTAGTAGCCTAATTCTACACAATTAATAGCGATTTGTCAATAGTTTTAGGTTTCTTTCTGGGGTGCCGAAGAGAGAGGTAATTCTAAACATAGGAGACAAAGCTCTCACATAATTGTTTCGCCTAATTCGACAAGTCTTGGAAGAGACAGAATTATCGCCATTATAATGATGACAATGACGGAGAATATGACAAGGAGATCGGGAATTACTGAAAAGACCGCTTCTCCTTTGTTGATATGTCTTCTAACCCTCAGGAACCGCCAGCCCGAAACTACTATCGTGATACCGGCCAAAACGAAACAAAGAATACTGAGACGAACCATTCCTGTCGAAGTGGCCGAGTGGGCTACATCTCCCTGAAGTTGCAAAAGATGCTTCATGAATATTTCGAAACGTTCGATTACAAAACCAAAGGCAAGCAAAGAAATGCTGGTCCGAGACCAAGCGAGAAATGTCCTCTCATTGGCCATGTGGCTCCGTTGCCAGGCCAGAAAAATCCGGTCGTCAGAAGTGATGTCAGGTGGTTTAGGGGCTATTTTTTGCCGGCTAATATAAGTGTCCTCCTCCAGAGTCCAGCTTGCGACATCTTTAGTGGGACCTGCCTGTGCCGACTACATGCTGAAGCCTTAATTTCATCCCCTTGAAATAAGTCTCCTGATACGACAACCAACAAACCCTCTACAAAGTTGGGCTCGAGTCCGGAGAATTTTATTTCTTGTCTTTCTTGTCCTTTTTTTCCTTCTTTTCCACCTTCGGCTTTGTGTCTTTGGCTTTTGCAGCTTTCTTGACGGGCGCCGCACAGGTGTAAACAGGTGCGCAGTAAGGGGCGCAGACTGGTACACAAGTCCGCACGGAACGCGCAGCCCAACCACAAGCAGGGGCACAGAAACCAGGACCGACGGTAACCGTGGCCATAGGAATACGGAAGTACTGGGCCGAGGCAGATTCCCCGAGCATGGTGCCAACAACACCCAGCGATACCAATAAAGCAATGATTAATAAAAGTTTTTTCATCTACTCTCCCTCCATAAAACATCTTTGCTTTTCAAGGGGATGAAAGGCCTTAATTCTCCTACCATAACTTTCGGTAGCTTGTCCAGAGATTGCCAAAAAAAATAACATTTTGAGGCATTTCATCGAAGAATGAACCGATGACTGTCTCAAGAAATCAATACTCCTGAATCTTCGTAACGAATTCTCGTTCGGTAATGTTAAAATAATCTCCTGTCGATAGTAGACTGACATATATTGTGCGGCACTCGTGAGGCCTCACACTGAACAGGAGGTATTCTTGTGATCATAGTGACAGGAGGAGCTGGATTTATTGGCAGCAACATCGTCAGGGCTCTGAATGAGGCCGGGGAAGATAAGATCATCATTGTGGATCGCCTCGGAAAAGCCGATAAATGGAACAATCTGGTAGATGTGCATTTTCTTGATTACGAGCACAAGGACAAATTTCTGACGAAACTGGACCAGGGAATTTTTGACCACGGAATTTGGGCGGTCTTTCACATGGGAGCATGCAGTTCAACGACAGAAAAAGACGGCGATTATCTTATGGAAAACAACTACGAATTTTCGCGCAAGATTGCAACACGCTTCGCTGCTAAGGACGGCCTGCGGTTCATCTACGCGTCGAGTGCGGCTACTTATGGAGATGGATCCTCAGGATATTCCGATGAGCACGAGAGTATCCCCCTATTGCGCCCTTTGAACATGTACGGATACTCCAAGCAAATTTTCGACGTTTGGGCATTGAAGACCGGCTTCCTTAAAAGAGCAGTGGGCATAAAATATTTCAATGTATTCGGACCGAACGAATACCATAAGGGGGAAATGCGAAGCGTGGCAATACGTGCTTACCTCCAGGCCAAAAAAACAGGCAGGGTGAGCCTTTTCAGATCTTATCGCCAAGATTACGAAGACGGTGGGCAGCTCCGGGATTTCATATATGTTAAAGATGCGGTTAAAATTACCGTAAATTTCCTGGAACATCCTGAAATCAACGGCATATTCAATGCAGGTACAGGAACCCCTCGGAACTTCAGAGATCTGGCCCATGCTGTTTTTTCAGCGATGGACAAAGAACCGATCATAGAATACATCGATATGCCGGATGGCCTTGAAAAGCGCTATCAATATTATACCTGCGCCCAAATGGACAAATTGAGATCCGCAGGATTCGAAGGTCGGTTCCTCTCGCTGGA
>Ga0194044_10001633_pt1 | contig 11357 bp, 11 predicted proteins | sample JunL4417m_MetaG_FD_155460 | JGI IMG/M metagenome (GOLD analysis project Ga0194044, IMG submission 155460) | Anoxic zone freshwater microbial communities from boreal shield lake in IISD Experimental Lakes Area, Ontario, Canada - Jun2016-L442-17m | ecosystem: Environmental > Aquatic > Freshwater...
CGACTACCGTGATGATATTCGTATTTCTGATAATATTTTGAATCAACTTAGCGATGCCTACCGCCGAATCCGCAACACCTGCCGGTTTATACTGGGAAACCTGCATGATTTTGATCCTGAAAGAGATGCAGCGCCTTTTGACTCCATATCCCGAATGGATCGCTACATCCTGCACCGGCTGCAAAAGCTGGTTGACAAAACGCAGAAAGGCTATGCCACTTATGATTTTCATATTGTCCACCATGCCCTGTACAATTTCTGCACAGTAGATCTTTCCGCCTTTTATCTGGATGTCCTGAAAGATCGGCTCTACACCTCGCCTGCAGCATCCGCCGAGCGAAGATGCGCCCAGACCGTGATGCACGCGGTGCTGGATGCGCTGGTCCGAATAATGGCGCCCATTCTGCCATTTACCGCAGAAGAAATCTGGCGTTATATGCCAGCGGTTCACGAAAAAGAATCCAGCATTCATCTGGCCCTCTATCCCGCAATCAAACCCGAATGGATGGACCCTGCCCTTGCAGAAGAATGGCAGACCCTTCTATCGGTCCGAAGCGAGGTCACCCGGGCGCTTGAGGAAGCCAGAGTCCAAAAACAGATCGGCCACCCCTTAGATGCGCGGGTGATGATTTCTGCAGACGATGTGCTGTATCGCCTGCTCCTGTCTTATCAGGAAGATATGCGGCCCCTGTTTATCGTATCCCAGATTGTTCTGCTGGAGTCTCAGCCCCTTTCTCCGGCATATATCAGCCAGGAGATCGCCGGTCTCAGCATTCAGGTATCGCCCGCGGAAGGTGCAAAATGCGAGCGCTGCTGGATATATGACACTGGTGTCGGGTCCCACCCCGAACATGCAACCCTTTGCCCCAGGTGTATGGCTGCAATCAATGCTACGGTACCTGCATGAAGCTTAACATTCTGCCGGGTTTTTCCCGTTCCATAGCCACTGCCAAAGTGATAAAATTGCTGATGGTGTCCGGAATCGTAATCGTGCTGGATCAGATCAGCAAAATGATCATCTTGCGGTCGATGCCCCTGTATGAAACGATACCGGTCATTCCAGGATTTTTCAATATTACCCACATTCATAATCCCGGCGGAGCGTTCGGGTTTATGGCCAGCCAGGGCCCGGAGGTCAGAGGCATCTTGTTTCTGGCTATGTCCTCCCTGGCGGCTGTGGTCCTTGTTTTTTTTTATCTTAGGACCCCAGCCGCTTATTCATGGTTGTCCACAGCACTGCTGATGATTTTTGGCGGTGCTGTCGGCAATATGATCGACCGGTTTCGATTAGGTGAAGTAGTTGATTTCCTGGATTTTTACGCAGGCGGCTACCACTGGCCTGCGTTTAATGTGGCCGATAGCGGCATCACCGTGGGAATGTCGATTCTGGTGTATCACCTTCTTTTTGATAAAATGCCGGAATGATGGAACGTATGCACCCAATTATTATCAAGTTCGGAAACGTGGCTATTTATACCTATGGCCTGATGATGGCCATTGCATTTTTTGTCGGAATCACTCTTGCCAGAAAAGAGGCGGACAGGGTCGGACAGGATTCAGAGAAAATCATGGATCTGTCTTTTTATATTCTGATTGCGGCTGTTATCGGATCACGGCTTTTTTATGTTTTTACGGACCCGAGGATTTTTCTTTCCGATCCCATCGAAATTTTTCGCATCTGGAACGGCGGTCTGGTATTTTACGGAGGATTTATCATGGCTTTGGTCGTGGCCATGATCTATATGAAGAAAACAGGAATGCCTATCTGGCAGACCGCGGACATCATGTCTCCGGGGCTGGCGCTGGGCCAGGCCATCGGCCGGATCGGGTGTTTTTTCGCAGGCTGTTGCTACGGCAAGGTCTGCGATATGCCTTGGGCCATTACCTTCAACAATCCAGATAGCCTGGCGCCTCAGGGGCTTCCCCTGCATCCCACCCAGCTCTATTCGGTGTTAAGCGATTTCTCGATATTTGTCGTTCTCTGGCTGTTTCGAAAAAAGATACGGTTTCATGGTCAGCTCTTCTGGCTGTATGTCCTGCTTTACGGAATTACCCGGCCCATTATTGAAATTTATCGGGGCGATTTTCGGGGGCAGACTTATTTTCACATTTTTTCAATCTCTCAGGTCATAGGAATCTCTCTGGCCGTCATTGCTGCAGTCATGCTTGTCCGGTTAGAAAAAAACGGATTAAAGAATTAGGTGATTTCCAATAAAGAATATACGGCCTTGATCAGCGTTTCGGCCAGTTGGGTTTATTTCGTAGGGGCGAATCTTGTATTCGCCCTATCGAAAGGGCGAATACAAGATTCGCCCCTACTATTGCCTGATGGCGGCGCTACACGGATAAATGCCTGGCCGAAACGATGATCAATGCATAGAAAAAATCTGACTCAGACAATGGGGTATTCTTTGTTGGAAATCACCTTAATTCTTCATAACAGGAAATCACCAAACAATTGTCATTGTGAATATCGGGGTGCGGCTGGCAATCCGCCACGACCGTAGATATCCCCTCAACAATATTTGAACACATTTATTTGAAAGAAAGTAAGGAGGCGTTATGGATCAAACCGTCGGAACTATGGGTTTAAAACGCGGTCTGGCGCAGATGTTGAAGGGCGGCGTCATTATGGATGTGGTTACAGTCGATCAGGCCAAGATTGCTGAACAGGCCGGCGCATGCGCCGTAATGGCCCTGGAAAGGGTTCCTGCGGATATTCGCGTTCACGGCGGCGTAGCGCGCATGAGTGACCCGGATATCATTTACAAAATCATGGATTCGGTAAGTATTCCCGTAATGGCCAAATGCCGCATCGGGCATTTTGTCGAGGCCCAGATACTGGAGGCCATCGGAGTTGACTATATTGACGAGTCCGAAGTCCTGACACCTGCTGACCAGCATCACCATGTTGACAAGTACGCTTTTAAAATCCCGTTTGTCTGCGGTTGCCGCAATCTTGGCGAAGCTCTGCGGCGCATCGGAGAGGGCGCTGCCATGATCCGCACCAAGGGTGAGGCTGGCACCGGCGATGTTGTGGAAGCTGTATTTCATGCACGCACCGTATTCGGTGAAATACGCCGCCTGATTTCCATGGGAAATGAGGAACTCATGGCCTTTGCCAAGGAGATCGGCGCGCCCTATGAATTACTCAAAGAGACCAGGGATCTGGGGCATCTGCCGGTCGTCAACTTTGCTGCAGGCGGCATCGCCACGCCAGCGGATGCGGCGCTGATGATGCAATTGGGCGTGGATGGCGTGTTTGTGGGCTCCGGCATCTTCAAATCCGGAAACCCTGAACGCCGCGCCAAGTCCATTGTCGAGGCCACAACCCACTTCCGCGATCCTAAGATTATTGCTGAAGTCAGCCGCAATCTTGGTGAGCCCATGGTCGGCCGCTCTGTCAGCTCCATGCCGGAAAGTGAGCTTATGGCCGTCCGTGGATGGTAATGTTCACAGCGCAGGGGAGTTTGTATGAAAATGGCCAGTTGTCAGAATCCATGCCTGATTTCTGGCTTAATTTCATCGTCAAAACAGGGTGTTTTTTATGAAAATGGGTGTTCTTGCATTGCAGGGCGATTTTGCCGAACATGTTCGAATTCTTGAGCGGATTGGCGTAACCGCCGTTGAAGTCCGCCTGCCGCTTGATCTGGCGGACATCGACGGCCTCATTATCCCTGGCGGCGAGTCAACAACCATCGGCAAACTTGCGGTTCGCTTCGGCCTGATAGAGCCGATCCGCCAACTTGCTTCAACCAGGCCTGTATGGGGAACCTGCGCCGGAGCTATCTTCCTTGCCAGGGATGCTCGGCACTCGCAACCCATGCTGGGGCTTATGGACATTGCCATTAAGCGCAATGCCTTTGGCCGTCAGGCGGAGAGCTTTGAGACAGATATTGAGGTGCCGGAAATATTTACGCAGGAAGATAGCCGAAGTGTACACGCCGTCTTCATCCGCGCCCCGCTCATAGAAAGCGTGGGCGCGGATGTTAAAGTGCTGGCCAGGCTTTCGGACGGACGCATCGTCGCCGCCCGCCAGCGCAATCTGCTGGCGACTGCTTTTCATCCCGAGCTGACCGGTGACGACCGTTTTCATCGCTATTTTCTGACTCTTGGGCGTTAATTGCATTATCTTTTTGTTTAAATTCACTCTCCTTCTGACCATTCCTGTTAGTAGATATGACGACTGACAACACCTTGAAAGCCCGGAAAACGCCGAATTACATACGGTTTTTTGCGCCATTGGCGCTTCAGGCCACATCTCAAGCACTGAGCTACCCGCTGGTCGCTATGGTTGCCTCCAGAGGGCACGGCGGCCCACTGAATCTGGCAGGTCTGGCCCAGTCCAACGCGCTTATGTACATGCTGGGAACCTTCGGATTCGGACTGATCACCGCTGGAATGATGTTCGGAAAGACTCGGGAGGGGTATCACCAATTTCGGGCCGTCACCCTGAGCCTCGGCCTGCTGGTCACGTTGGTTCAGGCCTTGCTGTGCATACCAGCAGCAGCCCATCTGCTTTTTGGAAGGCTGATCGGTCTGCCGCCTTCCATCGAACATCCGGCAGCGCTGACGTTTCTGGCCACCGTCCCTCTTCAGTTTCTGTTTTTCCTCAGAATTCCCTTCCAGGTGGTCATGTATAACGCCAGCGCGACGGGTAAGGCCAGTCTGGCGACCATTATGCGGATACTCTTAACGGCAGTCCTTTCTCCCTTGTTCTGTTTGGCGGATGCGGTCGGACCCCTCTGGGCTGTGGTTTGTCTCAGTTTTCCCGTGGGACTGGAGGTTGCAGCTTCGGCATGGCTGGCCAGGCCGTATCTGGCCCGCCTGAGGGCTTCTGCGACAGCGCCAACCAAAAAAGAGATATTTTTGTTTAACCTTCCCTTGTCCATCGGCGGCTATTTGCTTGCCCTGTCATCCATCCTGCTGGGAGCGTTCATTGCGCGCGCTGCAAGTCCGGAACGTATGCTGCCTGCCTATTACCTGGCGCTTGGACTTGCCGCCCCGGTTGCTTATGGGGCCACACGGGTATTGGAAGTGGTACTTGCATTCCCGCCGTCGTTTGAGGCGGACTGCAGGACCCTTAAATTTGCTTTGGCTGCGGGAGCCGTCCTGGGTTTGCTTCCCTTGATGTTCATTTTGCCTGGACTATCCGATCTGTATTATATCGGGCTTCAGAATCTTGATCCAGTCAACCTGCCATTAGTCAGGGTCGCAGCTTTGGCGCTGGCGCTGTATCCGGTGTGCGTAGCAGTTCGGGCTCAGGGCGAAGGCCTTGCCAGCTTGGCGGGAAAACCGATGACTGTTATTGCGGGACAGGTGATATTTATGATCACCATATTATTGACCGGCAGTGTGTTGTTGACACTTGGAATTGATGGAAATCTCATTGGAGGTATTTGCCTGTGCTTCGGTAGCCTGGCATCCACGGCGACGCTTCGGCTGCTGCTCCGGTGGATCATGAAAGCTGGTCCGCCCAAGCTGAAATCGCCAGACTCCGGCCTGATTCGATAGGCGGTTTTGGCGCTCATAAGCTGTGCTACGATAAGTGCATCCGCTTGTTTTGCCTTCAATTAACATTCAGCCCTGTCAAGCATCCGCCGCACTGTATTCAGCAGTTCTGAAGAATTGACGGGTTTCATGATCAGCTCGGCATTCTCGTCAATTTCTCCCCGGCTTCGGACAATGTCCGCCGAATAGCCGCTGACAAATACGACCTTTATATCAGGCTCAAGCAGCCGTATCTCATCTAATGCCTGTTTGCCGTTCTTGTAAGGCATTATCATGTCCATGAGGATGATATGAATCTTTGTCTGGTTCTCTGCGAACTTTTTGACGGCATCTTGACCATCCTCGGCCAGAATCACCTTATAGCCGAATTTTCTGAGGATAGATGCTTCAATTTCCCGGACCGCAGGATCATCTTCCGCCACCAGAATTGTTTCTGTTCCCATTTTGGGAAGAACCTGAACCGTAATCTCCTGGTCGGAAACCATTTCCTTGCTGATAACGGGAAGATAGATTCTGAATGTCGTACCGCTTCCCGGCTCGCTGTAAACATTTATATAGCCATTATGCTGCTTGATGATCCCATATACGATAGCCATCCCAAGCCCTGTGCCTTTTCCCGCATCTTTGGTTGTGAAAAATGGCTCAAAAATCCTCATGCGGGTTTTCTCATCCATGCCCCTGCCGGTGTCCGATACCGTTATCTGGGCATACCTGCCAGGTAAACCATAGCCAAGGGCCATAATAAAGGATTCATCCAATTCTATCAGCGATGTCTCAATGGTCAGCATACCTCCCTTTTGCATTGCATCCCGTGCATTGGTGGCCAAATTCATCAACATCTGTGCGATCTGTCCGCCATCCACACAGACGGTAAGGGTTTTTTCCTTAAATGCAGTGACGAATCGGATGTCCTCGCCGATGATTCTGCGCAGGAATTTTCCAGCATCCGATATTATCAGGTTAAGGTCGGTTTTTTTTGGGTTCATGATCTGCTTGCGGCTGAACGCCAGAAGACCGCTGGTCAACACTGCCGCCCGATTAGCCGCCTTGGATATTTGCTCGATATCAAGGTGCTGCGGGGCATCTTTCTCCAGGTTCATTTTCATCATGTCGCAATAGCCGATGATCACCATTAGAATATTGTTGAAATCATGAGCCACTCCGCCGGCAAGTTCGCCGATCGCCTCCATCTTTTGAGACTGCCGGAGCTGTTCCTCTATATGCTTGCGTTCGGAGATGTCCGAGAAGATACTGATGTAGTGGGTTACACTGCCATGCGCATCGGTGAGAGTAGTGATGGAGAGCCATTCGGGATAAATCTGGCCGTTTTTGCGCTTGTTCCATATTTCGCCATGCCAACACCCATGTGTCAGAATTTTTTCCCACATTGTATCGTAGAATGCCTTGTCCTGTTTTCCCGAAGAAAGCAGCAGCATCAGATTATTGCCGATGGCTTCGTCGGCGGTGTAGCCGGTGACATCGGTAAAGGCGCGGTTGACTGAGACAATAATGTCGGTGGTATCGGTAATGACGATTGCCTCCCGGCTGCTGTCAAACACCCTGGAGGCCAGTAGGAGCTGTTTTTCGGTGCGCAACTGGCCCGCACATTCCAGCAGCGCAGCATACAGCCTTTCGGGGTTGACGGGTTTTGTAACATATTTGTCCATGCCGATCTCAATTGAACGCATCAAGTAGTCCGTCTGCTCGAATGCTGTGACAACAATGATCGGCGCTGAGGAATCCAGTTTGCGAATTTCCTGTGACATGGTCAGCCCATCCATCTCCGGCATCTGAATGTCAGTAATGACAATATGCGGACGCTGATTAACGAACGCCTCCAGTCCCATCTTACCGTTGTCTGCGGTAATCAGCTTGCCAACCCTGCGTTGCAGGAACGTGCTGAGCTGTTCGCGTGCGTCATGGTCATCTTCCACATAGAGAATGGTAAGCGTGTTTAAATAATCGCTGTGCATTTCAGGGTAAATCATTATGGATCGTCCTTTTAAATTACGAATTCGTAATTCTTCAAACACATTGTTTCAATACCGCCGAGGCTATTTCATCCAGGGGAAGTACTTTGTGTACTGCGCCGCGTTTAATGGCTTCTTGCGGCATGCCAAAGACTACGCAGGTGGCCTCGTCCTGGGCGATCGTGTAAGCACCTGCTTCTTTTAGTTCCAGCATGCCGTTGGCTCCGTCATCGCCCATTCCTGTCATGATTGCGGCAACGACGTTTCTGCCTGCATAGCGGGCTGCGGAGCGGAATAGAACATCGACGGAGGGGCGATGGCGGCAAACCAGGGGCCCTGTCCGAACCTCCACATAATACCGGGCGCCGCTTCGCTTCAAAAGGGTATGCATATTGCCTGGGGCAATCAAGGCTCTGCCCCTGAGCACCGTGTCGCCGTCCTGCGCCTCTTTAACGGTGATGCGGCAGATATCATCCAGACGCCTGGCGAAGGAGGCCGTAAAATGCTCTGGCATGTGCTGCACAATAACAAGCCCTGTGGTGTCCTGGGGCAAGTCTTCCAGAAAAATGCGCAGTGCCTCCGTACCTCCAGTGGATGCTCCGACAACAATGACTTTTTCCGTTGTTTGGATCATGGCATTTGATTGAGACTTGGCGATAACGGCATCTGCGCTTAGTTTTGGCTGAATTTTCTGCACCTTTACCAGCCGGCGCGGGCGCGCCATGGCCGCAGCTTTGATTGCGTCGCAAATGCGAATTCGTGATTCTTCCAGAAAATTCCTGGTTCCCAAGCGGGGTTTCTGAATGATCTCCACAGCGCCGTATTCCAGCGCTCTCAGGGCGGTATCAGATCCTTCTTCCACAAGACTCGAACAGATTACAACCGGAATCGGGTGCTGTGACATGATCTTCTGCAAAAACGTGATGCCATCCATCCTCGGCATTTCCACATCCAGGGTGATAACGTCCGGAATCTCACTGTTGATCCGTTCTGCTGCAATAAAAGGATCTGCGGCGGTTCCCATGACTTCCAGCACCGGATCAGCTTCGATAATGCCGCTGAGCGTCTGGCGGACCAAGGATGAATCATCCACGATCAGTACGCGTATCCGTTTCTCCGTATTCATGGCTACATCTCCTTCTGGTAGATGGTCGGCGCCACATAGCGCAACGGCACATTCATGTTGTTGATGCTTTCCGCATGTCCCATAAAAAGGTACCCCCCTGGCGAAAGGCGCTTATGGAACTGACGAACCAGTCGCTCCTGGGTTTCCAAATCAAAATATATCATCACATTGCGACAGAAGATTACATCCATCGGTTCCGAGATGGGAAAGTGGCTGTCCATCAGGTTAAACCGGTGAAAGGTTACCTTGCTTCGTAGCTCTGGCGTAATTCTCACGATTTTTTTACTCTGATCTTTGCTTTTCAGCAAATATTTCTTTTTAAGTGCAAAGGGAACAGGCGCGATTTTTTCCTCATTATAAACAGCAGTCTCAGCGATGTCGAGGACTTTGGTGGAAATGTCCGTCGCCAAAATTGAATAGTCAAAACCCGGACAATTCAATGCAAATTCGCTAAGAACCATGGCAAGTGTGTATGGCTCCTCACCCGTGGAACAGGCGGCGCTCCATATCTGAATTTTTTTCCGCAAAGGACCATTGCACTTTCCGATCAATTTCGGCAGAGCCTGAAGGGTGAGAAATTCAAAATGGTGAGGCTCGCGGAAGAAATCTGTTTTATTGGTCGTGACCGCATCAATCATGTAGATCGACTCTTCCTTCATGCCCTGTTCAGTAAAAAGATAGTCGCAATAGCCACCGAAAGTATCGATGGCGCATTGTTTCATCCGTTTGCGCAGGCGGCCCTCAAGAAGGGTTTTTTTAGCCAGCGACAGATGAATGCCATACTGTTTGTGAATAAATTGGCTGACGCGCAAAAAATCTTTGTCGGAAAGTCTTTTTTCAAATTTTTCATCGTTCATCAGCAACTCCCTGTTGCGATCCATCCAAAGCAGCCAACTTCACTTTTCACGTTTTTTCATTGTTAGCTGCCCCTAAACCTTATCAATGAAGGTTTTTCCCATCCGGTTGAACAGAATAACACCAAGTAGAAGAAGGATCAAGGTTGCTACAGCGCCATAGAGAAGGTAGATGAGAAACTATTTCTCCAACTCTGATGTAAACCCAATCGAAGGTTTTTGTTTTACAGGCCGGGCCATAAGCTGTTGGATAGCCTCAATCACGTCACCGATGATTCCATCGTGATCAGAGATTTTATGTTCCAGTTCATCCAGCCGTGCAGACAATTCATTATGAGAGATAAGCATCGAGCGCAACTGTATGAAAGCACGAACTATAAATACACTCCTCTCAATGGCTTTTGGAGAATTAAGGATTGTAGCAGCCATGATGGCGCCATGCTCGGTAAAAGCATAGGGCAGGTACGGTGAATACTTGAGTCTGGCAAGGTGGTCGCAAATTGCGACCACCTCCGCTTTCTCTTAAACGCAAAATTATGTCCGTTAGCAGTATAGTAGTTGTTTAGCTATGTTAGCATTTGTTATGCTTAGTGACATACACCTGTGAATATGAACCCTCCTTTACTACCTATGAAAGTATATCACAAGTTTGGAAGAAACGAAAGCCTAAAAGAGATAAAGAGATGTTGCACACGATGATTTTATTCTTCCTGGAATTACTGAGAGAGGTTTGACATTATATCTTTTTTGATATATTTTCATTGACATGACCGGCAGAAAAATCATCAAAATTCTTGAATCTGAAGGCTGGCGAATCCTACGCCAGACAGGAAGTCATGTTCGAATGGGAAAAGATGAACTGCGAACCACGATCCCTGTTCATGGGAAAAAAGACCTGAAAAAAGGCACAATAGCCAACATCGAACGACAAACAGGAGCAGAACTGAAATGAATATCAGATATCCAGCAATCATCGAACACCAGGGAGAAGGCGGTTTTACCGTTTCTTTTCCGGATATTGACGAAGCTATTACCGAAGGCGACAGCCTGGAAGAGGCGCTATTTAACGCTGCCGATGTTCTGACATTAACGATTGAAAGCCGAATAGACGAGGGTATGAATATCCCCATGCCTTCGTCCATCGACAATGCGTATGAAGTGGCTCCTTCATCCAAAGTACAGGCTGCACTGTTGGTGCGGTTTTGCCGTGGGAATCGTCCACTTTCGGATCTGGCCCGCAGTCTGGAAACATCGTGGCCATCGGCCTCAAGACTGGAGGACCCCCACCACTGGCCCAGCTTGAAGCAGTTGGACCGTGCTGCAAGCGCATTCGGGAAGCGGTTGGTACTGTCATTTGAATGACTCGTAACACCGGAATGTACCGGAATGTATATGATTTAGCTATTGATATATCTACCACGCTGCCCACTTCGCTTTTGTTGTCATAATTGCCACACTGGGGTGCGGCGATCCCAGAGGCGGTTCGCTGCCGTTCTATTCCACTGTGACCCCCTGGATAGTTCCAAGTTCGCTGGATGAAAACACCCGGTCGATATCCAGAATGATGATCAGCTCATCGTTTCGTTTGCCGATTCCCTTTATAAACTCCGTCCGCCAGCGCGTCCCCATTCGGGGGGGAGGCTCGATATGACTGGCCTCAATCTCGAAAACCTCCTGGACCGAATCCACCAGGGCGCCCAGCACCGTAGTATCTTCATCCACGACGATTTCCATTACTACTATACAGGTGTCCACTGTTTTTTCCGTCTTTGTAAGGCCGAACTTCAGCCGCATATCCACAACAGGAACCACATTGCCCCGGACGTTGATCACACCTCGCATGAATTCCGGGGTTCCGGGTACCTTGGTTGCGGGTGTAAAATCCAGAATCTCCCG
>Ga0194044_10001635_pt1 | contig 11344 bp, 7 predicted proteins | sample JunL4417m_MetaG_FD_155460 | JGI IMG/M metagenome (GOLD analysis project Ga0194044, IMG submission 155460) | Anoxic zone freshwater microbial communities from boreal shield lake in IISD Experimental Lakes Area, Ontario, Canada - Jun2016-L442-17m | ecosystem: Environmental > Aquatic > Freshwater >...
CTGAACAGTGAATACGTGAGTACTCTGAACTTATACATTGCTATACAGCAAAGTAGATGCTGCAGGCAATGTAGCGACACCAGTGACAAGGACGGTGATTGTAAGAGATACTACGGCGCCAGTAATCACACTTATCGGCAGCGGAACCATAAATATCGAATATGCTACAGTATATGGTGAATCCGGAGCCAGATGGTCAGATATTCATGATGGCTCATGATTCGTTGCCTCTATCAGCTGATACGTGGATACCTGAACGCCAGGAACATATACATTGCTATACAGCAAGACTGATACCTCTTGAAATACATGAACAGCAAGCAGAATAGTGAAGGTAGGTATGATTAGCGCCATATTGAGCGGAGAGAGAAATGCTACAGGATCTGCGATGTTCGACGGAGCGACGACCACCGGAGTGATATTGAGCTGAACAGGTAGTTTGACGCTTTCTAGCGAAGAGACAGGGAATAATACGCTCGAGATACCTTCGAATATAGGTGCTATCAATGCAAGCGGAGGTACATGGGATGGAACAATTTCTGCACCAGAAAAAGATTTGAGCGGTGAGGCGACCCAAAGTGAATTATATTGATTTTTGCCTGTTTCTACCAACAATACGACATATCAGCATGAAATCATAACTACTGTAAAAGTGGGATCAAATGTCGAGCTACGACCAACAACCGGATACTTCACAGTCACTATCTATGTCGTAGGATATAATGGGCAGACTATCAAAGTCTTTAGATCAGAAGACGGTGATACTCGGACCAAAAATTCACCCGATGAAACATGTTATGTCACAGGCAATATCTGTAGCTTTAGGACCGATCACTTGAGTTTCTTTGCTCCAGCAAAAGTAGTCGCAAGCCAAGTAGTAACAACTCCTAGCGTATGATGATGAGGCTGATGAACGACCCTCATAAAAGATATGTGTCCAGGACAAAGGGATTGTTCAGATAGTTATTATGATAAGCTTTGCGGTGTATGTCCAGCATCAGCGACAGGTCATGCAGCAGCGAGTACGAAAGTACCAGCGAGCATAGTGAATTCTCCCTATTCTTCACAGTCTAATGAGGCATATCTCCGGGCATACAGCTACGATATCACAACCATGCCTACCATCCAGAATGCGAATATAGATGGCAATCTCATGAGAAGGGATATGGCAAAGATGATAACCAACTTTGCAACGCAAGTCATGGGAATGAAAATCACGGCTCAGAGTTGATTGAACTGCAAATTCTCCGATATAGCATCCCTCGGAAAACAGACCCAATATTATATTCTTTATGCATGCAGATTGTGACTGATGTGATATGAGAATGATGGTGTGACGGTACAGAAAAACTTTGATCCTAATAAAGAAGTCGATAGGAGACAATTCGGAACAATCCTTTCCAGAGTTATCCGATGAACGAAATACAATGGATGAATCCCATATTATATGAACCATTTAGCCGCATTGAAGAGGAATGCAATCATGACCAAGATATCTACGCCGACGATGAAAGAGATAAGAGGGTTTGTGATGCTGATGATGAAGAGAGCGTTCGAGATGAAATAGGCATATGCTGCCCAATACCTATCCATAAAAATTTTTACTCTTGTCTGATATACAGATGAAATTCCATGACCGTACCGGTTCCCACCTCAAGAGCAGAGTATTCTGACCTTTTACTTTCATTAAGATGCTATTAGTGTTTGCAGGATTTTTGGGGATTATCACCCAAGCTAGGTATATTTATGCCGCATCTACACAAAATATATGAAGTAGTTGAGGAACAACCATAAAACAAGATATCTGTGCAGTGAGGGACTGTAGTAGTAAGTACTACGATGATGTCTGTGGAATCTGCCCTAAGACCACACAGGGCACTGTGGGAATAACGGGAACTAGTGTACCAACAACAGGATCGATAGTAGGATCGACGTACTCTCAGGAACTCAATAGTGCCTACCTCTATGCATACAGCGTAGGAATCACCAGTATGCCAACTATCCAAAAAGCCAACCTTGATGGTAAATTATTAAGATCTCATATGGCCAAGATGATGGTGGAATATGCAATGAATGTCTTGGAAAAGAAAGCTGATACCAAAGCAGTATGTACCTATACGGATATCGCTGATCAAAGTGAGGAAATGCAGACATATATGAAGCTTGCATGTGCATATGGTCTCATGGGTATACATACCAACAACAAATTCAATCCAACCAGTGAAGTAACGAGAGCAGAATTTGCTACGGTCTTATCAAGATTATTATATGGTGCCAGATATGATGCCACAGCAGGAGCAAATTATTATGAAAATCATCTTGCAGCATTAAAAACAAAGAAGATAATCACCAACACCACTCCCACTCTCAAAGAATTAAGAGCTAATGTAATGCTGATGCTTTGGAGAGCTACGACCAGAAAATAGTAGAAGTATAAAAACTCTGCATAACTGCAGGGTTTTTTAGTGCCATGTTATTCTGGTAGGGTGGCCCCGGAGATGCACCGGGGAACCACTGAGTAAAGAAAAAAATAACCAATCTCTTGATTATTTTTCTATATTTCAACATTTCAATGTTATTCTGGTAGACTGACAGGTCATTGAATCTAATTTCTATACGTCTATCTTTACTCAATATAAACAGTTCATCCTAAAAAACAAGGACGTTATAAAAGCCATATATGCGTATATGGACTTTTTCCATAAATGAAGGTTAGCCGAGCTTTCGTCAGTGGAGTTAGTGAAAGTTGGGGATTACAATCTATAAATAAGGAACAAACCGTTCACTAATCTAATTCAACCTCTAACAATAACTGAATGAGATTATAGAGAGATTCACCAAAACCTTTAGCACTCAATACTTCACGCAAAGATTGTTTCGTTTCAAATCTTTGTAAAATCAGTTTATCCATTTTATTTTATTACCATATAAAACAATGACTATATCACAAGACATCATCCAAAGGACTATTGATAAGATGATAAGAAGCCAAGAGAAAAAGAAAGAGATTACTGGTTATTTAGAAGCTAATAAGCCACATTTATTATGATCTATCCGAAAGAAGGGAAGGATAAAAGACTGTTGTAATGTCTTAATCTTCCGTGATTATCTCAATGGAGAAAAGAAGCTCTATAAAACCAACTTCTGTAAATACGATAAGTTCTGCCTAGCCTGTGCTACTAGGAGATCAATAAAGATGATCCAAAAATTTGAAGCCTGAATTGTTCAATATGGATTGGATACGAAAAACTGGTATCATATATCATTGACGGTTAAGCACAATAATCGTCAGTCTTTAGGATTTCTTATGGATAAACTATGGAAGGCAAAAGAGAAACTAGCCCAAAGGTTTAGAAACTCCAAAAGAGATAATCATAAAGCAAAGAGTTTTATGCACAATTTTGACGGGATAGTTAGTTCTGTAGAGGTAACCTATAGTCAAAAAAGCGGGCGACATCCACATATCCATATGCTTGTTTGTACTGATAAAGAAATACCAATAGAATGGTCTAAGAAACTAACAGCACATTCAAATAGAGAGCTTCAAAAAGAATGGTATCAGATTACGGGGGATAGTTATTCCGTAGGTATAAGAAAGGTAGCGGTTAATAAAGACAATTATAGCCGTAAAGGTATAGGGGAGGTATTCAAATATGCAGTTAAATTTTCAAAATTGGATATACCTCAACTGTCGGAAGTGATAGAAATTCAGCAAATCAAAAGATATCGTTTCTTTGCTACCTATGGTATCTTTAGAGGTTGGAAGATAGAAAAACCCAATATCATAGATAATGATAGGTTCGTAGAAAGATCTTTTGAATATCACAATGATGAATTTGAAGAAAAAGACATATAAGTTGATATATTAGATAATTAGACAAAAGATTCGTGATTTTAACTATCAAATACAACAGGTACAAAATTTGCAAAAATTTCGATTCTGAATATAATTACTAGAGAGTAAAAACTCTTTAATTTTTGAAACACAGGTATGAAAAAAAAGGTTACATCAATTCACGACTTTCTAGAGCAAGCCAAGGATATGACACCCACCCAGGCGGGAAAAGAATTTTATTGATTGACGGAAAAAGAAATTAATGAAATCCTATCAAAAAAAACCGAAGTTTCAAAGACAGAAATAGAAACCACAAAATCCACAGAAGAAGAATCGAATGAAATAATGTCTTCTAAACTTCCTTCAGCAGTAAGTAAGCAGGGGAAGGATGCAGTTGAATATTTTTTTAAGAATAAAGAAGTAAGTCATTCGAATGTTATCGTTGAGGTCCAGAAACTAGGGAAGAAATGACTGATCCAATATAAGGATACAGGAAACGGAACTTACGAAGTCCATTTTAATCTCCCATGATGTAAACTGAAACGATATATGCCCCCAGATACTAGCATAGCGGATAGTAGTTACATATACGATCTTTGGGACGACACCAAGATAACACAGATAACACAACAGGAAACAACAAGAAAGAGACTACGAAGTGATGAATGAAAGAAATATTTGACCGACAAAGAGAAGAATGAAAAAAAATCACTTATCAGTAAGGAAAACTTCCTAAAGCTGTGAAAGGCATTGTATCCTAATGGAACCGAGGAAGAACAGATATTAGCAATAATGATAGCGACATGATTTTATGGATATATGTGGTTATCAGATAAAACATCAGAATATCAGCTTGCTGTCAATTGTTATCTTCATTCAGATGACCGTTCATTCTTCAAGCTGAGTTTTGATCTCAGCTCATGCAGTATCATTTACACAAGCACTTTATAGAGATAGACCCCGCAGAGCGGGGTAAACTCTTTGACTCTTTGTCCCTTTGACTCTTTAATTATTACACTATACCAATGGAAAACCAATTGAACACATCATCTCCATCAGTAGATAACAAACAAGAAAAAGCTATCCAGCTTACAAGTTTGATAGGAGATTTTCTGATTGATCCCTTGCATGCAGATATATATACCAAACTCAAAGCAAAATGATCCAAGGAAGATGTCCAGTTTCTCAAACAGCTTAGAAAATGAAAGGAAGGTATCAACTCTCGTACATCCCAAAAACTCTGAGAGACTTTGAGTAATCCTTCTCCAATAATAACCCCAGACAGTCTAGAGTTATTGATCAGTCAGGATATTTCGGATACAGAGATAGATGCTATTAGGAAGTTATATGCTGATCCTGAAGTCAGGGAGATTTATTTTGATGAATATGAATCCAGAAAAGATGATTTGGATCTACTGAGAAGATGATATAAACAACTAGGTAAAGTCCAGAAAATAGATGATATTATCTCCAAAGCAAAAGATAAAATACTGGGAATAAGGATAGCGGCGTTTGCTGCGAACAGACAATTATCTCCAAACGAAATAATCCATATCACCAAACTCCATGAAGCAATATCACAACAAGAATCTGAAAAGAAAAACATGCTGAAAATCAGAGAGATTGCTACAGCATACAGACATCAGCAACTCAAAACATATAAACATCAGATGGATACAGAATGATTTGTCATCACTCCATCTAGAGTTAAAATTATTGATGAAATCATAGAAAAGATATTACTTGGTCAAAATGTGTTGCTTACTGGACCGACAGGTACAGGTAAAACAGTATTGGCAATCCAGGCAGTCAAAACCATAGCAGCCAGACTACATATCTGACTGGAAGCAGTACAGGGTAAAGCATTAGCTCATGAGCTACAAAACAACCCTGATGCTGAAAAACTTTTGGATGAATTTGTAGTAGTGCTTTCGGGTCATGCAGGTATTACTCCTTCGGAATTTATCGCCAAGATGTGACTGAAATGAGATGACAAATGAGGTACACAAACATACACTCAGCTAGGTAAGGTACTTAAAGCATTTGTGGATGGAAACATTCCTATTATTGATGAAATAGATTTGATACCAAATGATGTACTCATGAGGATCAAACATCTGTTTACGTTGAAATCAGGCAAGACGTATTCACCACAAGAAGACGGCAACCAAAAACATAAGCTATTGACCACTACGGTCATAGCTACAGCCAATATCAAATCAGCCAAACATCCAGATAGACAGGAGATAGATCCTGCTATAGTCAGACTTTTGCCTGGTGTTGAAGTAAAATATCTGCCTAGTGAAGAAACGTATGATTTGGGATTGATCAATATCATGGAACCTAAATGATTTGTATATTGAGTAGGAGTAGAGAGCTTATCACATACTGATGGTATATTATATCATCTTATCGAAGCACTCAAACAGATAGAAGATAATTATCTTGGTAAATGAACATGACTTACAATATCCAATAAGTCCAATATGTTTCTGCAAAAAGCGGTATTGGAACTATGAAGTTTTGTAGCGTTATTCAAATGATTCAAAGAATCAGGACAAGATTTTGCTGAATTTATTAAAGCCAAAATAATAAAATTTGTGAGCAATGGTGCGTATCCCAAAAATGACAGAATGCTGCTTATCAATATTTTTTCTGGCAAAGGTTTGGTTACACAAAATGATGTAGATTCATTATTGGAAAGGATGTCTGATATTTCAAAAGAAGAACTTGAACAAAATATACTATGAGGAACTAGTTTCACATTTCCGCAGGACACTATACGTTTTGTTGACCCTTATCAGCTTGCAAATTTTGATCCTTACAAAAAAAGAAATCTAGAAACTTTGGAATTGGAAGATAAAAATATGAAGATAAAATCAACATTGAAACAAATAAGTGCACATCTACTTACATTGCCAAACGAGGATACAGAAGATTTGCAGGAAAATTTGGATAATATATTGGATGAATATGTTAAGAACCCCGATTATGAAATAAACCATGAAACAATAGACCAGATATTTGGCTGATTGTATGAATTATGATTAGTGACCCAATTATTGGAATGTAGTCGTTTGGGAGACTATTGGTCATCTAGGATAGAAATGATAAAACTTTTTGACAGTAAAGATAAAAATGGTAAGGGTCTATTTGAAAATACTGAGATTCCATCAAAGGAATCTATTTCGCTTGCAAAGGAAGTAAAAGAAAATATTTCTTCATCTCTACCATCAATGGTAGCTAAACAAGAAAAGGATGCAACCAAATATTTTACTGACAATAGCGAAACAAATCATTTAGAAATTATCACGGGAATACAAAAATTAAGGGATAAAAAAATGATCACCTACAAGGATACAGGAAACGGAACCTACGAAGTCCATTTTAATCTCCCATGAAGCAAACTAAAACGATATATGCCCTCAGATACAAGCATAGCCGATAGCTCCTCTAAGTATACACTTTGGGATGATACTGAACTAAAACCCCAAGAAACAACAAGAAACAAGCTTCGAAGTGATGAATGAAAAAAATATCTGAAAGATAAAGAACAGAAAGAGAATAAGAATTTATTAAACAAAAGCGATTTCCTAAAGCTATGAAAGGCTCTTTATCCTAATGGAACCGAAGAAGAACAGATATTAGCAATAATGATAGCGACAGGCTTTTATGGATGGATGTGGTTATCAGATAAAGACTCAGATTATCAGCTTGCTGTCTTCTGTTCTCGTGACTCAGATCACCGTCTTTTCGACAAGTTGAATAGTGGTAGCAGCAGATGCAGTATCATTTACACAAGCACTTTATAGAGATAGACCCCGCGTAGCGGGGTAAACTCTTTGATACTTTGTCACTTTGACTCTTTAATTCTTGGAATATATATATGACAAAAAAGATTACATCAATTCATGACTTTCTAGAGCAAACCAAGGATATGACACCTGCACAGGCGGGAAAAGAATTTTATTGATTGACGGAGAAAGAGATAAAAGAGATTCTATCACAGAAGACCGAGAAGAAAAATGAAGATGCCAATCCCAAAGACCTTGGTCCTGTAAAGGGAAAGGAATCAAATGAGAAAATAACATCAGTGCTCCCATGAGCAGTAAAAAAACAGGAAAAAGACGCTACTGATTATTTTACCAAAAGTAATGAAACTAATCATCTGCAAGTTATCTCAGAAGTACAGAAATTAAGGGATAAGAAAATGATCACCTATAAGGATACAGGGAATGGAACCTATGAAGTACATTTCAATCTTCCATGAAGCAAAATGAAACGATATATGCCACCTGACACGAGTATAGCAGATAGTAGCTATAAATACGATTTTTGGGATGATACAAAAATAACTAATCAGGAAACGAAAAAAAGTAAACTCCGAAGTGATGAATGAAAAAAACATCTAGAAGAAAAAGAGAAAAAAGAACATAAAAAGTTACTAACCAAAGAAGAAATACTAATATTATGAAAAGAATTATGCCCGACAGGAACTGAAGAGGAACAGATATTAGCAATAATGATAGCAACAGGCTTTTATGGATATATGTGGTTATCGGATAAGATATCAGAATATCAGCTTGCTGTCGACTGTTTTCGTCTTTCAGCTGACCGTTCATTCTTCAAGATGACTATTGATGACTCCCATTGCAGTATCATTTACACAAGCACTTTATAGAGATAGACCCCGCGTAGCGGGGTAAACTCTTTGATACTTTGACCCTTTGTCTCTTTGCCTCTTTTATATCTACGATACCTTATTCCATCCAGCAAGCTGTTTGGATATTTCTTCAATCAATGGTTGTAAATCTACATAGTCTAAATAAGCAAATCCTCATAAATCTTTGCAGAGTCTGACCAAGAGTCTGATCAGTTCAATCTGTTCTCTCGCATTATTGAGATATTCTTTTCTTTGTTCACGAAAACTATTTGCCTTAAAAATTGTTATTACAAGTTCTACTAGACTCGTATGTAAGTGTTGACCTACATTGTATCTATAACTTTGCGGAAGTTTCTTACATAGACGGGTTGTAGTAACCAGGAGTGTATAACATGATTTGTAGATAGGTAGTTCATTATAGATTACCATCAGAGTAGTTTGTAAAAAATATAAAGTGATTGTTTGTATTTCTTTTTGACTTTTCTTAATTTGATACTAATCTTGTCCCAAGGAGATTTAGCTTTGAAATAATTTCATCGTTTGACTGGCATTCACGATACCATACCTTGCCTCAGGCGGTAAGTAGACCAGTGTTTCATCATACCCAGATAACTATTACAGGTACTGCGAAATTTCTCCCATTGTGTATAAGAGTTTGGTGGATGTGATTTCCGTTCATTCATTTTTTTCTTCCAACGTCAGATAGTTCTGGTACGTGGTAGTATATGATATGGTTTGATTCTCACTCAGCAGAAAGTAACTCCATGTCTGATTGGCTGAAAATATCTTTTGTTCGGATGTAACTTCAATTGCAATCTTTCATCTAGAAATCTTTCTATCTGTTTGATACAGTTTTGGAGATAAGATTTATCAGTATGCATCAGCACAAAATCGTCCATATATCTTCCATAGTATTTGATACCTAGATGATGTACTATAAATTTATCCAGCTCGTACATATAGATATTTGCAAAAATCTGACTGGTAAGATTTCATAATGGCAATCCTGTCCCAATCTTGCTTGCAAATAATGATTTATGTTTAGGAAAGCTATCCCGTTGCCTGATGTTACCTATGCGATGATAATGCATGGTAGGCTCATCCATAATTATCGTAGAAATAATTTTCCAAAATCGTTGGATAGAATATGGTAAATGTGATTTATTAGTCTCTAGGATATTTCTGACGAGACCAGATAAAATGGTTTTGTTTATAGACATAAAATAACTGGAAATATCATATTTAGCCACCCATGCTTCATTAGTGTAATTATCGCTCACGGACCTCAACATTCTCTTAACTTGCTGTATGGCATGATGAGTTCATTTGCCTGGTCTGCATGCATAACTATTATCCAAAAAAATATGTTCAAGGATTGGATTAAGATGTCTATACATTAGATGATGTACGATACGATCACGGATATGAGGAGCAAAAATTTCTCTAGGCACAGGATCGAATATTAGGAAACAAGTATATTCTGATGTCTGATACTTGCCAGAGATAAGTTCATCATATAATTTAAGTATTTCTACTTCCTTGTTGATATCAAAAGCGATCAAGGTATGCTTATTTGATTTTCACTTTTTCATTGTCTCATAGGCTTGGAATATATCATGAAGTAATTTCTGCTTCTCATCTCAGTTTAGCATAATTTATTTTTATACAAAATAAAAAAGTATATCCCATGATGTAGAATATACTTTAGTAGTCTATGCAAAGTGTTGTGTAAATGATACTGCATTTGTTGTTATCATTATTCATCTTGTTGAATTTACGGTTATCTGATTTACGATAACATTTGACAGCAAGCTGCAGCACAATTGTCACTACTTTATTTGCCAGTTGCCTGATACTTTATGCCATTGATTCATATCAATGGGAGTGACTGCACTTTATAGGATAGACATATTGATTTTGCATACTTTGGCAGTGTCCAATTGACTACAGCCAAATTCCAGCCTAGACATACTAATCTTCTGGGTGTTATTTACAAACAAAAAATTTGTTTATAAATTTGTCTCAAAATTTGCTCTTCCTGCGAGATGAATCCGTTTCAGGATGAATCAGGCAAGGACGGGTAAATTTTGTCCAACAAAATTTGTTTATAAATTTAGTTCAAAATTTGCTAAAATAAGTGTTTTGCTTATAATTGTAGAGCAACATTATTACATAATTTCATCACATGAAAAACACACCTCAATCAAATTATGAATCATTTGATATAACCAAGTACACTCCTTGGATAAATTTGCTGTCCAAAAACAATAATATCCAGATAAATATAGATAACTCATTTTCCCATACTGCCGCTATCAATCTACAAGATTTATCTAAACCACAGATTATTCTCAATCTTAGACTTATGAAAGAAAAATATAATTATTCTGATGATGAGATAATGTTTGATATAGGTCATGAGCTTGGTCATTTGGATGAAGAAACGCAATTGCAAAGTACTCAAACATGAAAAGATATTGCCCAACAAAGAGTCCAGAGACTTGAAGAAAAATGAAATCTAGCAGAATCTTATCATATCTTGGAAAATGTCCTAAGAGACGTTTGGGACAATAATGACCTTATCAGTCCTAGAAAATTACCCGTTCTCAAAAATACCTGTTATACCAATTATAGGGATAAAATGTTCAAAGAGACAGACTATTGTCAGCTACCAAAACATATGCAGTTTAATAATACTATCATCAGAGAAGCCATGGTTCCTGATCAGCAATGTACTATCGATCCTAATATTAGAAAGATTATTTCAAGATTAAAAAGAAGTGATGTTTTATCGAAAACTACTGTATGAACACTACAATCCAGACTTCAAAATATACGGCAGTATG
>Ga0194044_10001639_pt1 | contig 11323 bp, 12 predicted proteins | sample JunL4417m_MetaG_FD_155460 | JGI IMG/M metagenome (GOLD analysis project Ga0194044, IMG submission 155460) | Anoxic zone freshwater microbial communities from boreal shield lake in IISD Experimental Lakes Area, Ontario, Canada - Jun2016-L442-17m | ecosystem: Environmental > Aquatic > Freshwater...
TCCTTATGCTCCCTCTCCCATCGGGGGAGGGTTGGGGTGGGGGTCCAAAAACGCAAAATTATGCCCGTTCGCAGTATATATCAGATTGATCAGGATTAACTCATGATGAACCTGTTGGGCTCCGTTGAGCTTGCTTTGGTGGACTGCCTGCGCTTGACAGCAGATCCAATACCAAGCCACCATTTGGAAACACTCCATCTCCAGGAATGGTCACTTCTGGTTGACCTGGCGATGGCGCAGCATGTTGCTCCTCTGGTATTTCACTGCCTTAAGCAAGCCGGTTTTCAGAGCCGTGTGCCGGACCCCCAATGGCGTCGATTACAGGCAGCCCATAGCAATAATGCGAAAAAAAATCTGATCGTCATGGCTCAAACCCTTAAGATTGCCGGTTTATTACAGGATAATCACATTTCAGTGATTATCCTCAAAGGAAATCATCTGGCGAATACGGTTTATGGAAATCGCGCCATGCGGGTCATGGGAGATCTGGATATTCTGGTGCCAGGCCACCAGGCCAGCCATGCTGCAGAACTGGTGCGAGCCATGGGGTACCAACCTCTCAAAGGGTATATTGGTAAACCAGAGGATACACTGTGCCAGTCGTGCCATCTCTGTCGAATGCAGAAAAAAGGCTGGATCGATCTTGAGATTCATGTGACAATCGCACTGCCAACCATGCAGACCAATTTTTCCGTTGATGATTTGTGGCGACGAGCTGTTCCGCAGCAGATGGGTCAACGCATAGTTTTGGTTTTATCCACGGAAGACCTGCTGTTGCACCTGTGCGAACACACATCCTTACATCACTGTTTTGATTTTGGACTGAGGCCTTTTTGTGATCTGGTACAGGTGATAGCGCATCATGGATCCAGCATTAACTGGTCTGCAATCTGTGAGAGAGCGATTTTTTGGGGCTGGGAAAAAGGTGTTTGTCTGGCGCTTGAAATCGCTCACGATCTGTTGGGCGCAGCAGTGCCCGCATGGGTGCTGCGGACCTTGCAGCCAGACCCTGTGGATATCACCATTTTAAGAGTTGCAGTAACTCAACTTTTATGTAACCAACAGAGCCTTCCCCCGATGTCCGCCAATATGGCCCAATTGTGGGATGAGAAAACATTGTGGGGGAAATTAAGGCGATTCTGGCAGACCGTATTTTTGCCTGATAATATCATGGCGACTAAGTATCCCATTCATTCGTTTCCGGGAGTGCGCTACATGTATTATGGTGTTCGCGCCATAGATGTCTTGCGGCGATACTGGCAAACGGCATACGGACTCTTTCGGTCTGATACGGATCTGACCTCTCTGAGCGCCAGGCAAAATATGCTGGCCTGCTGGCTGCAGCCAGAAAAAGTCACTGTTCAGAATGTGGAATACAGCAAAAGAATTATGAATTATGAATTATGAATTATGAATTATGAATAAAAAAAGGCTACCCACATAAGCCGGGACACTTTTACTCTCAAGTAATTACATGAGCAGTCAAACTGTCCCGGTTTATGTGGGTAGCCTAAAAAAAACAACCCGCATTCGTAATTCGTAATTCACAATTCGTAATTCGTGCGATGATTCGTCCCGGGATTTGCCATCGACTGACAAGCCCCCAGCGGTGCAGTAAAAAAGATGAAAATTTTCCGGTGTCATGCGTCAGCCCCCCGGCTGTAACAGTACGGTAATAATCGGCATACACACGGCGCAGAGCCTGAATTCGGCTGATGCCGGCATAAGATGATGTTTTCGGGTAACCTTCCAGCCTTTCCAGGGGCGATATGGGGATTTCGTTCAACTGGATAAGGAAATTGGCGGGTGCGTCAACCTCCAACACTTCCGCAACGCACGCCAGAGAGAGCTGCAGGGCGTGTGCGGTGTAACAGGCTTGAGCCATCCGCCATGCTATCGCCCAGTCAGTACCTTCGTCCTCCTGATTTGTCGCAGTTATTCCATCAGATAGCTCGGAAACATTCCCGGTGGATATCAAAACGGCTACATTCGCCAGCGAGATGAGCGCGTTGGAACCCGGCAATATGGCTGATCTGCAGCTTCGGATTAGTTGATCGGTCGGGCCTACGGCCAGAAAGGAATGCTTGGGTATGTGAAGCGCCCGCTCCCACACCGCGTTGTTTACTTCGTCTGATGGCCAGAAAGGCATTGCATGTCCGTAAACAACAACCCATCTGCCGTCATCAGAGCAAAAACGCAGTCCGGTGATTCCGGCCTGCCATTCACCGCAGGTATGTTGCAAAGCACTATGCGGTCGCCAAAAGCGATCGACCAGGATACGGCCGGTTTCCCAAACCCGTTCCATCGGAACAATCACAGTCAGAGTGCTGATAGGTCTTACCCGGTTGCTGCAGGCAGCCAAAGTTAGAGGCGCATCATCAGCCAGCATCACTGAAATTCCGGCATCAGCCAGAATCAGGCTTATCTTTTCCGCTTCCTGCAGCATCATCTGATTGGCGTACCAGGTCTTGCGATAAATTCCCTTAAGCCGCCCCAGCCATGGATGATCAATGCCCATCTGAGCCAGATTGAGATAGAGCATGGGCAACAGTGCATATTGGTTGGGCGGCAGGCGGTTCAGGTCTGTGGCGGACTGCCAGGTCTGAAATGCCTCCCTGGCATTCCGTCCTTTCAGGAATGCTGCACGGAGAAGCGCGATCTGTGTGGTGTTTAGCATATATCTGACATATCATTTTTGACCGTCATGAGATTATTTTCGATTCCGCAGTTTTGTACATAAAGCGCGAAAAATTCTCTCCGCCCATCTCCGCAGCAGGATATCGTAATTATAGCGGGTCGTCGAATATGCATCGTCTTTTGGGTTGTAAGTTAGGATGTTCCTGGTTTCGTGGATATCAAACCGGATATGCCGGTTCCGAGACAGGCCGTGAAAGATACCATATCGGATATCCATTGGCGCATCAATGCAGTGTTGCATCAGTTGTATCAAATCTTGCGGTGTAATAATCAGATCCAGGTCTGGATCACCCGGCGCCATACCGGAAGGATCCTTCAACCAGCCGATTCGCACACAAAGCACGGAAAGTCCCCGCTGATATGCGTAATAATTGCCCAGTGTCTCCCCCCAGGCTTTGGTAGCACCATAAAGGTTGGCTGGTCTGGGCAACATTTCAGGGCAAACGATAATATTCGGCGAATATCCAAGCACTGCATGAATGCTGCTGGCAAGAATGACTCGGCGACAACCGGCATCACAGGCCGCCAGCAAGACATTTTGCGTACCGATAATATTGTTCGGTAACAGGCTTTCCCAAGAGGCTTGGGGGTTCGGGTCAGCAGCCAGATGTATGACGGTGTCATGGCCATGGAAAAGGTTACGGATGTCACCTATTTTGGCGATATCCGCCTGGATAAATGGAAGATGGATGTCTGGGGGCGGGGGATACAGATCGAGCAGGGTAATGGCGTATCTATCAGACAGGCTGCAAGCAATTAGAATGCCGATTTTTCCACAACCGCCAGTGATCATTATGCGCCGCCGTTCCATGGTATCTGTCAAATTTCCTCCGTATTCGAATTTTTGGTCTGAGCAGCCGTTGCCCTGCGCTGTGCAAGCAACTCCCGCAGCATGGGGAGGTATTCCTTGCGACCATCTTTTTCGCTAAGTGTCAGGTTGCTCGTATGGAGACGGCGAAGGAGCACCACCTCTGGCAGAATCTTGTAGATTAGATTTACCCGCATGGCCCGCGCCCACCAGTCAATGAACTCACCATGGCGCCATCGGGTGTTAAACAAACCTACCCGCAAGAATGCATCCCGACGGATGAGCATTGAGCCGATGTGCAAGTTGCCGGTCTGTGCCGCGGACCTGGCCAATATTCTGTGCTGATGTTCATCCAGCTCCGGACTTATGAAGTTTTTCACCCCGCCCAGAACCGCTTCACAGGTTGGCTCTGTCTGCATCATTTGCATCTGCCTGGCAAGTTTGTCAGGCATCCAAAGGTCATCTGCATCAAGGAAGGCGAGCAGGTTGCACGCTGCATGTTTGACACCCAGGTTGCGCGCCGCCGCTGGACCGTGATTGTTTTGTTGGATGACATATACGCGCTGTGCATAAACTTGGGCTTGAGCAATTTTTGCACTGCCATCGGTGGAGCCGTCGTCCACAATGAGTATCTCGGTGGAGGGCAAGGTTTGATCTATAACGCTGGCGATGGTTGCCGCTATGTATAGACTACCGTTGTGAACTGGGATGATCACGCTAATCTCAATCAAAGACATAATCAACTCAGCCAATGGGATAGATCGCGCTCAATCAATGTTTTGGTACGCAAAATGTCCTCTCGAAAAGCGGTGGTGAGTTCTCAAGATCGATTCGTAGTCGGCCAACAATTGCACGCTCCATTCGAGCGAAGCGAACTCTACAGCAGAGAGGGGCGCAATCTGATGGCCGGCATAAGTTAGAAAGCGAATCTCCTCGATCCGGCTCATGAAGACCTGAGGATGCTGCTTCAAATAGTGGTGAATAGAAGTCGTTCCTGACTTATAGGCGCCAATGACAAGAAAAATTATTGTTGCCGTTTTCGTATAATGGATCGGCGCAGAGCCGTGAGTAAATGTTGATTGTTGTCATGAGAACAAATGGAAAGGTTACTGTCGTGGATTCTTTTTTCCACCAAAACTTCAGGCGCTATATAACCAGAAATACCCGCATCAAAAACCCGAGAAAACCAGTCAACATCCTCAGCCGTTGACAGACTTGGATCAAATTGGCCGATCCGGTCAAACAGACACCTGCGTGCAACCAATGTTTCAGGTATAAAGGCCACAACCTCATGGTTTACAAGACTGTATCGGAAACCAGGTGATATATGGCAGTTCGCTTCTTCGAAATACTTTATTTGACAAACGGAGAATTGCAAGTTGTGATGAGAAAGCAGATAGTCCACTTGTATCGATAATTTATCCAACATCCATTTGTCATCGTGCGACAAAAAAGCGATTAACTCCCCCTGTGCATGAGTCAACCCATAATTATAAGCATTGGCGACACCCTTATCTGGCTGACATAAAAAGTGAATTCCCGGAAAGGAAACTGCAATTTCCGCTGTGCGGTCGGTGGATTGACCATCCACAACGAGAATTTCAATTGGCCGATAGGTCTGAGCATAAATGCTCTGTAACGCTTCCGCAATAAATCGCTCACCATTACGTACAACCACAATCACACTCACCAATGGATGCTCATACACTGTCTGCACCTTTTACGTTGTTTGAACCATTGTTTGCAGTAACATAAATTAAAGTAGCAGTTTGTCCTGGGCTATTCCGAGACTGGCGTCGGCGCGACAAAGAATGCCGTAATGCCATAATCAACTGTTGTTGGCTGTTTTGCAGACTGCCTGTCAAATTATCATCATGGCGTCTATAAGCTACCACAATATCGGAATGAATTACAATCTCAACCGGTAGTTCCAAGACACGCATAAACCACGAGATATCTTCAGCAATTCTCAGCTCATGCTCAAATCCGCCTATCAGATCAAAAAGTGTACGACGAAACAGACTGGCCTGCAAAAGTAAAATTAACCCTGGTCGGGTAGTAACTTTTTTGGAAACATTCCGGGTACCCGGCTCGCAGATCACCTGTGTGTATCCAACCACAGCTACAGAATTCGCGTACCTCTGTATCAAAGACAACTGAACGGCCATCTTTTCCGTAGTCCAGCAGTCGTCTGAGTCCTGAAAAGCAATAAAGTCACCTTTGGCAATCGCCAGACCGGTATTTCGTGCGGCCGCTGGCCCCTGGTTTGTCTGATAAGCATAACGAATTGGGACATGTGCAATGTCAGCAAGATTGGCAACAACCTGCGCCGTCATGTCAGTTGAACCATCATCTACCACAATGATCTCTGTCGGTGGCAGTGTCTGTGCCAGGACACTCTTGATAGTCTCGGCCAAAAAACGCTCCCGATTGTAAACAGGAATGATTACGCTGATGGATGGTTTTCTATCCATTAGAAATGCTCCAGCAGATTCAGAATAGCTTCTGTATTACGTTTGGGTTCCAAAGCCAGATCAAGTTGATAGCACGGAAGACGCCTCACCAGCTCGGCTGTAAAGCGGTAATTGTCGGCTTCTGCGCCCGGCAGCCAGATTACCGTGCTGGGACCAAATACCCGGAAGGCCTCCCTGGCTGGGATCGGCCGTATGGTCGCCTTCTTCTGGCATGAAACACAAGGGATGACCAGCGCCTTGATAGCAAAGGTCGTGATCAGTCGTTTTGCGTAATCCGGGTAGAGGTAAACCAGCCCCTTGCCGGCTTTGTAACTGTCATCCCACCCCTGTAGCCTGTCCTGAAACTGAGGCAGGTGTTGCAGCATGTCGGCCTTGATCTTGCCTGAGCTGAATGCAGCAAACGCATGCGGAGATGGATTAAGTCGCGCCAGGCATTTGTCATCGCTCAAAAGACGTAGGCCGTTTTGGGTGGTAAGGCAACTCAACGCGGTTGTAGATTTCCCGGCGCCGGTATTGCCGATCAGGAGTACTCCCCCCTGTTCTGACCCCACAGCCGCCGCATGAACTATCTGCCAGCCAAAATCGCTCAGCGCCCAGTGCAGCAGCGTTTGCAGGGGGGCAGCCCTCTCGTAAATGGACAATTCGCCGGCATCGGCCGTCCAGAAAAAACCGTGTCGTGTATCCCTGTTATATGCAAATAGCATTGGTACTGTGGGTGCGTGCATGATTGATATAGCATCGTTATAAGCTACTGCCCTCTGTCCGTACCGGCGATAATCATCCGTTGCAAATGGCGGCCTTGGTATGGCCACACCGGTGGTGGCCATATCCCACAGATTAAGGGTCACGATCGGGCCTGAAATGTTAACGCTTTCCAGGTGCGCCAATGCAGGCATTATCGCAGGTTCCAGCGCCCGGCCGGCGAAGCACAGGCGAAATGTCACTTCGGCTATCTGTACGGAATGTACGACAATGGGTTGCCACTGTGCAGCCTGGGTGAACGTATGCTCACAGCGTTCAATATAATCAGAAAGTCGCATGGTCAAATCAGATATTCTCTCCTTGAAATGATGGTTATGAGGTGTCTTTATATTGATTCACTGGCTATTGTTTAACACAGAACATCCATTGATGTCAAATACTACAGCGTTGACTGTCGATCCAGGCAGCCATACTCTCCGCAAACAGCAGCTCTCGTCGTGAAGACCGTAGGAGACTATCCAACTACCGTCTTCCCAAGACACGGCGCCGCATGGATAGACGATGCCGTCTGCACTGGGATTGGCGCGTACACGCCGGCGACGAGGAGTTTCATTCTCCGGGCGCAATACTGGTTCTTTGGTGTGCCAGACTGGCCGAAAGGGTGGTGCAGCCTCGAATGCATATGCACCCGCAAAGTAGCAGACCTGCGCAAAGGGTCGCCGAAGACGCCGTTCTATGGCCGCCAGATAACGCGGTAGTTTCGTATCCGGTGCCACCGGCCAATAGCGTAGGACCCAGTTCAAGCGGCTGACAGGACGACGCGAGTGATAAAAAGACATATACATATCGCCGCAACGTACTGGTGGCGCGCCGCCGCGGGGGTTGCCGTAGCGCTCAACATAGGCGGCTACATTCCATTCCGACCGAAATGCAGGCCGGCATACAACCGGCCCTGCGCCGGCCAGGTCTATGCGCAGGATGATGTGTGGTGTGATGCTGTAAACTGCGTATAGGTCGCCCTCATATTCGAAGAGCATCCAGTTCTTTTCGATCTCTTGACGTGGGCTGTCTATATGAAGCGGGCGAGCGGATGATTTGGCCTCCAGAGTGTCCGGATCCAACTCCACCATGTAAATCTGATTTGGCCGTGTCATGAAGTTATTGTTATAGTGAACGAACAGACGATCCTGATAGACAAGAAATCGTGGATCATAGTGCCAGATGCCTCCCTCCCGTACAGTATCTGATAAGGGGACGACGGAGTTGGGCACAACCCGCAACTGGTCATCCAGCGCGCAGATCGCGATGCGCCGTTGAGTACCGCCATGCCCTATAGAATCAACACGACAGGCCAGGATCAGCCTGCTGCTGTGTCGAGTGATGGCCGGGTTGTAGACACGAAAACTATGACCAGGCTCGCCCAGCTTCCATTGCTTTGGTAGCAGGGCATTCGTGTTGAATTCCACCATCACAATGGACGTGGAACATGTCGGACTGTTTTGCACGGTGGATTCACTCCTGGCCTATAGAAATAGCCCGCAGACGTGCTTCTATCTTTGTGCTACCACACGCTGAACACAATCGTTGCAACCAGTATGGTGCTGAGTGCAGCAGGTCAGTCGCGTAGAGGCTCTCCAAGACGACAGGTGCCAGGGTCAACCCAGATCGTTCGACAAACAGATCACGCATAACCTCAAAAGCCACAGGGAACTGTACAGTGGAGACAACGATCGTGTCATCAGGGTAGCGTGACTGATAGACACAGGCAAGATGGTTGTAGGCTCGCCAGAGCTGAATAGCGTTAAGTGGGTTAATGAGCAGATGGGCGGCACGCTGTCTGATGCCCCGTGTCAGCAACGATAGAACCACCTCTGCGCAAGGCCGACAGAGAATGATAACCTTCAACTCTGGAATCAACTCCTTCCAGGCGGTCAGAAACAGTATGGTGCGCGGGTCTTTCCAGCCCCACGCGCTGTGGATAGAAGTACGCATGGCGATCAACTCCCGGGCGCGTATCAACTCACTCGCATTGAAGTGCAGGAAATCGACTGGCGCTAGGTTCCAGCCAAAGGAGTAACGCCGAATGCGGCTCAGGTGTGCAGCATGGAGCCGCACAAAATCCAGATCCTCAATGTAACCGCGCGGATTGGAGATATCTGGGGCAATGGTGCCGCCTATGGTCAGTGGCAGACCACCCTGGGTTAGCCATTGAGCCACGAGCGATGTGCCTGATCTGTGCATACCTGTAATACAGCAAATCACTGTACATACTCTGATCGGGGTGCTGCTGTCCCCCATAAGAGCTTCCCGTGCCGAAACAACAGCGAGCGTAGTCGATCTGTCGGCATCAAACCAGCAGCCAGGATAAAACCAGCGCCTGCCAGAGCATACGCCAGCCGGAGCACCAACATAGCGCCAGGCCCCCAATATTTACATGTATAACGGTAGCGAGAATGTAGCAGATATCGTCCTATCATGCCATTCAACAACGCGACAGCCCGAGGCGTGCTAACTCCACCGATATGGGTTACAACCGCATCCGGAACGAGCACAGTCTTCAAGCCAGCCTGCCAAGCCCTATAGCAGAAGTCACCGTCCTCACAATACATGAAAAATCGTTCATCCAGGCCACTCAGACGATGGAACAGATCGCGACGCACTATCATGACCGCGCCGGTGACGGCCTCGACTACCTGCGGCACATTGGCGGTAATATTCCAGCCACTGCGGTGCAGCATCCAGCCACTCAACCAGCGTAAAGGGCCGATTCCCACGCCGAACCAGAAAAAACTCCACGGCGTTTCGAAGTGAAAGCAGTTATGGCGAATGTGACCATCACAGGTTAAGGACCGTGGTGCACTGATGCCTACTAATGGATTCGTATTTAAAAAGGTTACCAAACGATCAATCGCACCAGGATGGAGTATAGTGTCAGGATTCAGTAGAAGATAGTATGTTCCACTCGCTGCCTGACTGGCTTGGTTGACCCCAACTGCAAAGCCAAAGTTTTGCTGGTTTTCGATCACTTTTACGATTGAATAGTGCAAGCGTACCAAATCTAATGTGTTATCTTGCGAAGCGTTGTCCACCAGAATGATTTCGTGATCTAAATTCGTATCAGAGGCGATTGAATTCAGGCAATCCGCCAGCACGGTGCTGGAATTATAGGTGACGATCAGAACAGAAACGCTCACCGGCGTGAGCGTTTGAGGTGCTACCCTCGACTTGGACACACTTGGCGTGCGATTCATCTCGTGATCCTCCGGATGACTTTTCTCCATAAAGTTGTTATCAACAGACGTGCAGGGAGTCGTTCTAAATAGTTTGTCAAAGCAGTATTCTCTGACTCGCTTGGCGCGGCGGTATTCGGGGTAAGCAGGTTATCAAGGCGCGGTCGGTTGAGGCTCAGAGTCTCGTCTCCATCATAGTGGCATAGTTCTTTTTCCGATGGCAATTGAATTTTCGAGGCCACTGTCTGCTCTCGCCCCTTGTGCCAGCCTTTGGCTAATGCGGCTGGCGGATGTTTGCGCGTCGAGTATTTCTTGATGGCGTGCGCTTGGCTCTGGCACTGATAGTGGCGCATTTTGAAAGGCAGGGGATAGATCAGTTGTCCGGGAAACTGAACACGGTGACCTCCAGACTTAACAAGATTTACCGGGGTGGCATATTTCTTCCAGGCGTTGACCCTGTGTAGTGGATCTCGCAAAAAGAGATAGTACCAGCGCATGGTTTCAATGAAATGAGGCGCATCGTGGTCAGGTGATTCCTGGGTGGGCAAAAAATTGAACTCGAGGAAGTTGACTGCATTATAGCCCAGTGCATCCACTTCTGCAATGGCCTCCGCCAAGGTCTGATCAGTGCGCGGAGGTAACCGCATTTCGTCGGCATCAAAATGCATAAACCAATCTGCGTCCAGCATGAAAGCCAATTCCTGTTTACGCGCCAAAATTGCCGCCAACTCAAACCGATCATGCCTGGGAAAAAGTTCTATTTCCAGCAAACCATGACCAAGATATTGTTCTGCGATGGCGACTGTTCGATCTGTTGACTGGTTATCCAACAAATACACTTGGACTCCATGCCGGAGATGATGTTCCAAACAGGCAGCAATAAATCGCTCTTCATTATATGTGGCCAGCAAACCGGTGACGCGCATTGAACTTTACCTCCCCCTCAGATTGTCCGTTTCTCGTTAAAATAACATTTCAAGGTCGCTCTTTCTTTTGCTGCATTCGCAGGCGACGACGTAGTTTACGCAATCCAGCCTGCACGCATGATGGGAGGAAATCATGCCAGGTAAAGATTGTCAGAAGTGGGTTGGGCTGATCGCGATGCTGCACAAATGGGGCGGCACCACTCGCCAGTTCGCAAAGCAGCGCGTGGTATCGTTCCCCCATCGTCTCCGCTGAGAACTTTGTTTGTGTGCGCTGAATAGCCGCCTGACTGAATTTTCTCCAAAGGTTCGGCTCTGCAGCAAGTACCCCAATCTGCCTTGCAAACGCGACTGGGTCATTTGGCATCGCTAATACTCGATTATCAAGTTTTTAATTCGCTAAAGCTTCATTTTTATATTTCAAAGATGGTGTTGGTATGAGCCTGCCCAAACCCCTTCCCGACATGTGTTTGGAAGAAGGTAACAAAT
>Ga0194044_10001640_pt1 | contig 11323 bp, 7 predicted proteins | sample JunL4417m_MetaG_FD_155460 | JGI IMG/M metagenome (GOLD analysis project Ga0194044, IMG submission 155460) | Anoxic zone freshwater microbial communities from boreal shield lake in IISD Experimental Lakes Area, Ontario, Canada - Jun2016-L442-17m | ecosystem: Environmental > Aquatic > Freshwater >...
GTACAAATCCCTGCTAACCAAGCTATAGGCCTGTATACTGGAAATCTAGAGGTTATTTTGCCTTGGTAATCTCCTAAACAATCTCCGCATCTTTACTTTAGTAAGGGTGTGGATTGTATCTTAGTCTAGCTTACATTACTTCGGTTTTGTATAGTCCTAGACTATATAATATATCATCCCATTACCAACGGAACCAATAGTTCCTGTTTTTTCTGTTATTGAAAAAATAATTATTCTCCCCCTAGCGACTTTAGTCGTCTCTAAGAGACTTTATTTTCCTCTAAGCGACTTTAGTCGCCTCTAAGCGACTTTAGTCGCCTCTGGCGACCATCTTGATAAACACATCACTTGGCACATTCACTGAACCTATCGCTTTCATTCTCTTCTTTCCCTCTTTCTGCTTGGCGAGAAGCTTTCTTTTTCTCGATACATCACCTCCGTAGCATTTTGCAAGTACATCTTTTTTCATAGCTGAGATAGTCTCTCTGGCAATCATCTTGTTACCGATACCTGCTTGTATAGGGATAACGAACATATGTTTTGGAATCAGCGTCTTGAGTTTTTCTACTACTTCCTTGCCGAGATAATAGGCTTTATCTTTGTGGATTACTCGGCTCAATGCCTCAACTTTCTCATTATTGATATATACATCTAGTTTGATTAATTCTGCAGGCCGATATTTTTTGAATTCATAATTCATCGTAGCGTAGCCTTTGGTAGCTGACTTGAGCCTATCGTAAAAATCTATGATGATCTCCCCCATCGGCAATTCATAATGCCGAACCACTCTCGTTTCATCGATATATTCCATGTGCGTCAATTTGCCTCTATATTCTTGGCATAGCGCCATGATATTACCGGCATAGGATTCCGGTCCTACTACTTCTACGGCAGCTATCGGTTCCCATATTTCGTCTATCAGTCACTGATCTATCATATCTGAGCCTGATTTAACTACTAGCCGAGGTTTCAATATGGTTTGAATTTTGGATTCTGGATTTTGGAGAGCGTCCATTCATTCGCTATCCACCATTACACATTCATCATTCGTCAGTATTTGTTTATATAATCAGGTTTTGAGTAAACTCTGGATATTAGATCAGGATTTGATTTGATCTAGAGAAAGGTTTTTGGTCTTGATGAGATAGACTACGGTCGGTATCGTGAAAATCGTCTCCATATTGTACTCCCTGGAGAGTCTCTCTTTGACAATATCCATATGTAGCATTCACAAAAATCCACAACGGAAGCCAAAGCCCAATGCTTTGGAGTCTTCTAGTTCGTATTCTATCGCGCTATCGTTGATGGAAAGTTTTTCGAGACTATCTTTGAGTTTATCGTAATCCGTGGTATCTATGGGATACACGCCTGCATAGACGAAGGGTTTGACTCTTTTGAACCCTGGAATGACTAAATTTTCCATAGATGTCTGGTTTTGGCCTTTTTCCCTTTGGTCTTTGATTATCGTATCACCGATACTTACATCTCTTACTGATTTTTCTCCCGTTACTATATATCCTATCTGCCCTTCTTTGAGTATTTTATCCGCTTTGTAGTCTGGAGTGAAGTGTCCTACTTCTGTAGGCAGGACATCATTTTCCGTATAGATGAGATGTAGCTTTTCTCATGCTTTTATCTCACCATCTACCATTTTTACATAGGCTAATACTCCTTTGTAGGGATCATACACCGAATCGAAGATGAGTGCTCTACTGATTCATGGTATATGTGGTTGATCCTGCCCTACTGGTCGGAACTTTTTTGTATGAGATTTTTTGAAAGCTAATGGATCCTGAATTCTTTCTATGATTGCGTCCAGTACCGCATCTACATTTGCTCATGTTTTCCCTGAGACTTGGATAATCTCTGATTTATCGATACCGATCATATTTTCTATCTCATGAGCTACTCTCTCAGGATTGGCTGCAGGCAGGTCGATTTTATTGAGTACTGGGATAATTGTGAGATGTTGGTCTATCGCTTGATATAATGTAGAAAGTGTCTGCGCTTGTATTCACTGTGATGCATCAACGAGCAAAATAGCTCACTCTACCGCAGCAAGCGAACGCGATACTTCATATTGGAAATCTACGTGTCCCGGAGTATCGATGAGATTAAATTCATAGCCTTTCCGTTGCATCCTAGCAGGGGTGAGCTTGATGGTTATCCCTCTTTCTTGTTCGATATCCATACGGTCGAGCATCTGATTATGATCTATTTTTCTGACGGCTCAGGTAAGCTCCAGCATCCTATCTGCAAGAGTCGATTTTCCGTGATCTATGTGTGCGATGATACAAAAATTTCTTATTTGCATAATGGACGAAATAATTAAATAACAAATACTGACCAAAATAGACCAATGCTATGCGACAAATCATTGCTTTACGGTGTATGGTTTATGGTTTGGGTTACTCTACCATATAAAATCAGTTAGGAAATTCAAGAAAGAGTTTAGTATCTCTTTATTATTTCTGTATCTTACTTCAACCTGTCTCTCAGCTCCTATTATATATGAAATTTGATTATTCTCCCTATCTGTCTCATCTTATAAAAAATTCTTCTGAATATTTTTTTCTTTGTCCTACATCTCTCTAATTTCCTCTTTTTTTCTTCCAGAATATCCTTGATTGATTGCATTTTATCTATGTGATGATAAAAAGATTACAATCTGATACTTTTCATTTTCTTGAATGATTCGTTCCATCTTTCTTCTCCAATATGTTTAGTAGGCAATGCAAGGGATTCAAGCCCCCTCAAAACTTTCTTGACTATTTTTACCCTACGAAAAATAACATGATGATAGATCATATCATAGAGTTCGCTACAGAACGAATTGGTCATCCTAATATTTTTCGTTTCTTTTTTTACTGTTTTGATTGTCTGGAGAATAAATTTGGAGATATCCTGTCTCTCGTTCTTATGGAACATATCAAAGATTATGTTCTTTTTTGGTATTTTTCTTTGCAGGATTCGAAAGAGTTCCATAGAAAACCTGATAAGATAAATACAATCCAGATTATCGTCTTATTTTTTATCAATATATGATAAGAAAAAAACTGACAAATCAGGAAAAAATCAATATCTTTTCTTCTGTTGATACTTTTTTGACTTTTTTATCCTATCTTTGGAGCTTCTCTACCACAGCAATCTGGATATCCGAAGGATTGAGCTTCATATAAAAGTCATATATACTTCATTTACAGATGAGCGGCATCTTCTTTCCTGTCTCCCTCTCTATTAGTTCTATCAGTGGCAAGACAATTTTTCCTAACATATCGTTCTTGTTCTTGGAATAACTTGAAATACCAAATTCCTTGTTGTGTACCTCCTTGCTGATATTCTTTATCAGGAGATTTAAAATATCGACGGTAGCTGTCTGGGAATGGAGATCTTCCGAAGTCAGTTTCCTGCCATTGATATACATCTTATTATTTATCATATCTAGAAGTATCCCCACCTGACATTTTTTGATCATAGATTCATGGTTGCCAATCTGGATCTGACCATCGGACATCTTGAGGATATAACTGCCGGAATCCATGAATTCTGAAAAAATTCACTGTTTTAGATCCTGCTCTATCTTGAGTCATTCGTGTTCTACTCCATCAACTCGGTTCGAATAGATTACTTTGGAACCTATGAACTCATTATTTGTCTTATCTGCCGCATCTACGAGTATTTTCCTGAATCATTCGAGCGGCATCGCAAAGACCAGTGATCCTCCCATAATCGTACTATCACATGGTGAGAGAGCGATATACTGCTGAGGTCCGTGAAAATTCTCTAAAAATGATTTGATGAATCTCAAAAAACTCGTCGAACTGTTTCTCGTTACGTAATCGCCTTGCCTGAATTTCTTCATTCCATCCAGAAATTGTAGCATATGCGACTCTTCGTATGCTTCTGAAAATATCTTTGACATAAAATAGAGCATTTTGAGACTCAGGATGCCCATAAGTTTGCCATAAGTCGCATCGAATTCGTCAGTTTCTGGAGCTATCAGATATTTGTAGAATCTCGGTATCCTATTGTGATGTAGATTGCTGAAATGTGTATTGAATAGTTTCCTCAAATCGTCCTTGAGTGCTTTGGTAGTATTTTGGTTGGATTTATAATTATTTCACGCTATCTGTTCCAATAATACTGGTTTCCCCGAATAGATGACCCCATAATCTATAGGCAGGTAAGGATTGTCCCTCAATCCTTTGAATAGTTCATTGAGTCTGAATCCATAGTATTTCCCTACTATATCTTTGTCTTGCACCATGGTTTTATCGCAATCCTCGGAAAACGAAATAATTGGATACGGGGAATCAAAAAATGATGCCATCTTTGTTCAAGAGCCTACCATCCCGTAAATTACCTTATCGAAACGAAATGCATCTTCGAATATTTTGCTTCAGATATATTGAGTATCCATGAGTATTTCATTGATATTTTGTGTCCTCATAGATTTTATCTCTTTTTCATTGATATCATCTGCTATATTGTGGATAATAACCGAAAGAAGTAATGCTAATATTGATCAGAATCATAATCAGACACCTCTGGGGAGTTCTGTGAGGATATTGATCTCTATACCATCATTTCCATGGACTAGTTTTCCGTATCTTTTTTCCAATTCACTATTGATATCTGCGATATACGGAGCATATTCGAGTGCATTGCTCTCGATAAACTGATATTCGTTTATATCGAGGTGATATACGTTCTTTATCCTTATGCTACCAGTTTTTGTTCTGGTGTATCACATATAGATACGGAGTGGTATTTTCTGTTTGATACTGACTCCACTATAATTGTTGAGTATATCTCCGCTTCGGCTCAATACGAAAGGCACTGAAATAACCGTTTGATTCTCAAAAAAAAACTTCTCATACGTCTGCACGTATGTCTTTTTAAGGTTCTTGGAATTCATCTTTCTGGAGGTAAGAAGATAAAGACACATTGAAAAAGATTATTTTATTTTCATCTTTTGCTTTGGCCTTTATGTATTGCTTTCTCTTATATCTGTGAAATTATTCGCTTGATGACTTCCGGCATATTATCTTTAGTCACGGTTCCTTCATAATTTTGTAATGTACTCTTTATCTGATCTGCACCATAGCCGAATCATTTGAGCGATGTTACGATATTTTTATATAATTTTTGGTCGATATCCATCTTTTGCATATCCTCGATATCGAATGTTCCTTTGAGTTGGAGAAGAATCTTCTTGGCTGATTTTGGGCCAATGCCTGGTATCGCCTGAAAAAACTTTACATCTACATTTTTGAGTGCTTGCTGGATATTGGCTTGTGGTAACTGAGAGATCTGAAATGCTGTTTTGGGTCAGACACCATTTATCTTGAGTAGACTCTCAAATAATATTTTCTGCTGGATGGTATCAAAACAAAAATAGAATACTGTTTTCTTATTATCATCAAGATACGGATACAAGAAAAATTCTCCCTGATTCTGATTTCCTAGGTAATGGACCTGGATGCCCAACATATCATTGGTCAATAATGTTTCCCCTCCCATATGACGTACTTTCCCTACAAAATAATGAAACATAATCTAAATTTCATTTAGTATATAAAGATTTTGGATTTTGGATTTTACATTTTGAATATTTTTTATTCATCATTCATCATCAAATTTTCAATATTTACATGAAAATTATATAGTTATTTAGCTGGTATTGTCAATGAACTTTTGCAATGTTTTTGGGTTGATATTGGATGATAAATTATTATTCTCTCTCCTGATCATTGGATGATCAGTGATTATTTTTTGTTATTACAGATAGCAACATACTTACCAAAAAAGGACCACCTTTTGGTAAAGGAAGCCCTTTCTTGTCGCATTATTTCTGCGTATTGGATCACTACACGTATATTATTATACATATATTATAATAAATGTCAAATATTTTGTACTAATCATATACATACGTTAATATCCTTGATATCACCTATCTTTTTACCTTATTCCGAAGCTCTATGCAAAAAATCCAAAAGCAATTACGGGATAGTTTCCAAGACGATGTATCCGAACTCAGCAAACCACTTCAGGATTTGTTGAAAATCGGTTTCGATACCTGAATCATCAATGAAGAAGATGTAATCTCCGATGTAGATGATATGGATCTCAGCATCAAAATGATTGAAAAATTCTATGAACTCGCTGATAAATTGGGTATCAAAATGCTTACGATTGAGGAAATTCTAGAAAAAGAGGCTCAAGAGGCCAAAAAAGAAAGTAAGTTGGGGAAGATAGAGCTCTACGATACCAAGAAAAATACCTCTGAATTGCAACATAAAGATTTCATCAAACTCTATTTTAATGAGATTTCTAAGATTCCTCTCCTTAATTCCGAAGAAGAAAGAGATGTCTCAAGGCGTGTGAAAAAAGGCGACGAGGATGCAAAAAAAAGGCTTATAGAATCCAATCTCAGATTAGTTATCAGTATCGCAAAAAGATTTTTTTGATCAAGATTGAGTTTTTCTGACCTCATCCAGGAAGGGAATATCGGCCTAATCAAAGCCATAGAGAAATTTGATCCGGAAAAAGAGTTCAAATTCTCTACCTATGCAACTCGGTGGATCAAACAGAGCATAACCAAAGCTATCGCTGATATGACTAAGCATGTAAGGATTCCTGTCCATCTTATCGATGAAATCAATTCCTATAATAAGACCTATCAACTCCTCTTCCAAAAACTTTGAAGGGAGCCTACATCCAAAGAGATAGGTCAAAAACTTTGATTTCCCATCAAAAAGATAAAGAAACTCGAGGAAGTGATCTTTGGAAATGTCTCGCTCGATAGAGAAGTAGGAGACGAAGGAAGGGATACCTTAGCTGATCTTATCGAAGATGGTAATACTCTCAGACCTGACCAGTTTGCCGAAAAGAACGCTTTGAGAAATAATCTTGATATGATTCTTGGGATGCTTGATGATAGGGAAGCAAAAATCGTCAAAATGAGATATGGAATCGATGGTCCGAGATATACGCTCGAACAAGTCTGAGAAGAATTTAATGTCACTAGGGAGAGGGTGAGACAGATAGAACAGAAAGTGATTCAGAAGCTCAAAGAACATGCTTGACTCCAGAAAATACTATGAATCGAAGATGATGTCGCTAAACTCGAGGCTGGTGAAGGAAAAAAGAAAAGAAAATGAAGAAAAATCAAGGAAGAAGACGAAAATGATGAGGATGATTATAGGAGCAGATTTGATGATGATGATTATGTTGAAGACTAATACACTAATAAACTAATTTTGAATGTTATATTTTGGATTTACTGGTATGAACTATTATATATTACAATATTCCATAATAGAACAATATTTTCATTCAAAATTCATCATCTAAAATCTAAAATCAATTAATTAAGTTCTAAAATCTAAACATAAGGTTTTAATTAGTTTATCACAGAAAAGATGCCAGATTTGAATTCAAAAGACTATGATGCCTCCCACATTAAGGTTTTGGAATGACTCGAACCCGTCAGAATGAGACCATGAATGTATATCTGATCCACAGATGCCAAAGGTTTGCATCATCTTGTCCAGGAAATTATAGATAATGCGGTAGATGAAGCGTTGGCTGGTCATTGTACCACTATCACCACCTGTCTCAATGAAGACGGATCTGTGACTATCCATGATAATGGAAGAGGTATTCCTGTTGATAAGCATGAAAAAACATGAAAATCCGCTTTGGAGACTGTTTTCACTGTCCTTCATGCAGGAGGAAAATTCGATAAATGAGCATACAAGATATCTTGAGGTCTTCATGGTGTCTGAGCTTCTGTCGTCAATGCATTGAGCGAACGATTGGAAGTTACGGTCTACAAAAACGGAAAAAAATATTTTCAAAGATACCAAAGAGGTATACCTGACGGAGATATCCAGGAAATCGGAGAAAGCGATAAAATGGGTACTACGGTAAAATTTATGCCTGATGCAATGATATTTGAAACTATTGAATTTAGTCAAAATATCGAGATAGCTAGGATGAAACAGTCCGCATACCTCTCTCCATGAATCATATTTAATTTCATCAATAAGAAAACTTCATACAAGCAGAGATTCTATTTTGAATGAGGTATCAAGACTTGGTTGAAAAATCTCGTAGGTACACAACAAGCACTTTCTTCCCAACATTATTTCAAAACAGAAGGAAAAGATTGTTTGACTGAAGTTGCCTTTGAATTTGTAAATACTAGCAACGATCATATTCTCTCTTATGTAAACAACATCCCGACTATCGATGGGGGAAGCCATGTATTAGGATTTAAATCAGCACTCCTCAATATTATCAATGAGGTCGGTAAAGAGAAAGATAAGATTAATAAGAAAATCTGAGAATTTCAATATTCTGATGTAACTGATGGACTGTATGCCATCGTCACAGTAAAGATCCCTGAGCCACAATTTGAAGGACAAACTAAAGGAAAACTTGGAAATAGTTATGTAAGAGTACAAGTAGAAACCGCTTTATATGATTATCTTAAACTCTACTTTATAGAACACCCAGGAGAATTTGATAAGATATTTGAAAAGGTCGAACTTGCGGCAAGAGCTAGATTAGCAGCAAAATTTGCTAAAGAGACTGTCCTGAGAAAAAACATATTGGCATGAGGAGTACTTCCTGGAAAACTAGCCGATTGTGCTAGAAAGAATAAAGAAGGTACTGAGATGTATATTGTTGAGGGAGATTCAGCGTGAGGAAGTGCAAAACAAGGACGTGATAGTAATTTCCAAGCTATCTTACCATTGAGAGGTAAGATTCTCAATACTGAACAAGCAATGATCCAAAAAATCATGGCAAATAACGAAGTTAAGGCGTTGATTACTGCTATTGGCACCTGAGTAAAAGATAACTTTGATTTTGAATGACTTAGATACGATAAAATTATCATCATGACCGATGCCGATGTGGATGGTGCCCATATTAGGACATTATTACTTACCTTCTTCTTTAGATTTATGAGGCCGCTCATTGAACATGGTCATGTTTATGCTGCCTGTCCTCCTATCTATAAATTTGCTCAAGGAAAAAAAGAACAGTATATCTATGAAGAAGAACATACTCCCGATATGTATGGGTTTGATAAAGCTAAAACAGAGATCCAGAGATATAAAGGTCTTGGAGAAATGAATCCAGAACAGCTTCGAGATACAACGATGAACCCAGAAAATAGGAGATTGAAACAGATTACGGTAGAAGATGCAGAAGAGACAGATAGATTGTTTAGAATTCTCATGGGTGAAGATGTTCAATCAAGAAAACATTTCATTATGGCTCATGCCAAGACTGTTAGGGAAATCGATACGTAAAATGGATGGAGAATTCAGAATGGAGAAAAATAGGGAACACCTGGAAACAGGTGTTTTTTTTATTACCAGCAAAGATGCTCTTTATTATATCTTTTTGACCATATATGTTCATTCACGTTTATATCCAAGCTTTCTATAGTACGCTCTGACTCAGATACCGGAAATCACGGAAAGTCTTGTATACTCATGTACCTTAGCAATCTGCTCGGCTATCTCCATAAGTTGTTTTCAAAAACCAGTATGTTGAACAGCATCACCCTTACTCCTCTTTAGCAAAGAGGGAATCTTTTCTAATCATTCAACTTGTCAGTAGATATGTAATTCTCTGATGATGGCTGTAGATTTCCCCAATCATGGAATCTGTATCGTATCTTTTGCATTGGGCAAGAGCAATCTTGTAAATCCATACAAGTATCCTAATTGGTCTTCGAATGATATGAAATATTCTACTCCCCCACTACTGATATATTTTCTGATTATTATATTTGCGATTTCTTTCGATTTCACTTCTTGATGTCTAATTTCTCTGCTTCTCGTATCCAATGAAACAAAATTTCTGAATGATTCCAGATCTGGATCTTTTCCTATTATGGATGTTTGGATATCATTATTTGATTGCTTCGTTTCACTCGCAATGACTTCTCTATATGCTTTAATTGTTTTATATACAGTGTAGTGACCATACAATCTTTCATAGAATTTTTTCAATGTCTCAATCTTTCCATGTTTCAATTCCTTTTCCATTTGTGTGTGCATGAGTTGAGATAGATTCGTTATCGTGCTTCATGCAACGATTTCATTTGCGGGGATATCACGGATCAGTCTTTTGATTCTCGTATATGGTGGAATAATCGTCAAAAATGTCTCTCTGATTAATTTCTTTATATCATCCGTTTCCAATGGTGTATATTTTCCTTGTTTATATAATTTATGAAGTTGAGTATTTGGGATGACGGAAGTGGGATAGAATTTGATTTCATCCGGTTTGAAGAATGGGTCTGTATAGAGGTCTTTGAATGTTTGTCTATCCTTTTCATAGTTTGATCCATACAATCCAGGCATGATATGGAGAGAAAATTTGAATCCATATTGTCTGAGTTTATGACAAGCTTGGCGTGCTTGATCCACAGTATGTCCTCTCTTATTGAGATTTAATACTGTATCATCTGATGATTGTAGCCCCATTTCTATCCTCGTCACTCCGAGTTCGCGTCGGAATTGGCAATTACTATCAGTCACCTGTTCGGGTCTTGTTTCTATGGTTAATCCTATAATCCTGTGTGCCGTGCTTTCGTTTTTTTTGAGTGCTTGTTGGATATCTTCGGCATACATTATTGTTTTATTTTTATCGACTATGGCGTGTGAATATTTCTTGGTCGTAGAAATTTTTATATTTTTGAAATATTCGTCGAAGGTATTGCAGGCATCGTACAGTTCCTTGATAAATTTGATCTTGTAGTCTTTGGTATAGACGTCGAAGGTTCATCATAGGACAATAAGCTCTATTTTGTCTGTTTCGTGGCCTGTAAGTTTTAACGAAAGTAATCTATTATAGACTTGTCTGATAGGATCGAACTTGTTGAGTAATGCCCTCATTGCTCCTGGCTCTGATTTGATATAACTCTTTGGCATGGTTGGATCATTGGGACAAAAGATACATTGTCCTGGACAATAAAACGGTTTGGTGAGCACCTGAACTGACACAATTCATGACTCTGATCTGATTGCTCTTTTCTTGAGTAAGTGTTCTATCTGAGTATCTTTGGTGATGATTTTCGCTTTCAGAAGCTCGTAATATGCTTGCAATAATTGGATATTGGATGGCATATCGGCCAATTTCTGTGTTTTGGCAAAATCTCTCTTGAAGCTCGTAAGGAGTTCAAGTGTGCGGTCCTGGGGTCTTGTTTTGATTAACTGTAAGATTATCTCTTTCATGTGGAACTACTATATATAATCCGTTTATTTTTTCCACCAGAAAGATATAGTATATATAC
>Ga0194044_10001641_pt1 | contig 11320 bp, 10 predicted proteins | sample JunL4417m_MetaG_FD_155460 | JGI IMG/M metagenome (GOLD analysis project Ga0194044, IMG submission 155460) | Anoxic zone freshwater microbial communities from boreal shield lake in IISD Experimental Lakes Area, Ontario, Canada - Jun2016-L442-17m | ecosystem: Environmental > Aquatic > Freshwater...
GACCTTCACGTTCCAGTTTGGCTAAGAGAGCGTAAATCTGACTCTTGCCCAGCCGCCAGATGGATCCGATTCCCTCCCCCAGTCGGCGACACATATCGTATCCGTGGAGCGGGCCTCTCAAGAGTATGCCCAAAACCGTGTATTCAGCCGGGTTGCGAATCCCCTTTGTGCCCATAATGGCTTTGTGATGACTAGTCATAACTTGACTAGATACCATAAAAACTCCTTGTGTCAAGGCCCAATAGCCTCAACACACACCTGCACTCAGGACAACGATAACGTCGCAACCAGACCCGACAATCAAAACCATCAAAAAAAGCAGTCGTATACCCATGACCCCACAGTCGATGATTATTGCACCGGGGACACCTCTCATGTCTGGGCCAAGGGAAATCCCCACCCTTCTCCACAATCTCCTTGATGGAAACACAAAGGAAGATTATCGTCGGAATAGCTTTTGTAGGGCACTTCAGGCCCGTACATGCTCGATCCAAGACCTCATACCTGTCGCCATCAAAAGTTTCTTTTGGGGTTGTGTGTTACTTTTGTTAGACCGAATTTGACAGGGATAATTCCTCCAGATGAAGGTCGATCATTCTGGCCTCAAAGTATTTGAGAATCTCCGTTTCATAGGGGTGGGTTCCATAGATGGGGGCAGACCGGACCAACTCCGCTCTTGTCAGACCTTGTTCGACAAGATTCAGAATCACCTTTCTTCTCCGATCGAAAACGCTCTCATAAATCTTCAGAACTTCGTCTTCACTGTGGCGTTTCACACGCACGCATGGTTTTGCGCCTCGCAAGGACGTCTTGGAAGATTTTCATTGTCGCGTTAATGCATCTCTCAAAGAATCGAAAACCGGGATCATGGATGAGAATCCAGAGACGTCAAACACTCTTTTGACCAATGCTTGCATGTTGCAGCAACAGAGCTTTCCACCGGCGGCTCCTGCTTTCTTGGCCACTATCAAGACGGAACGGAGGCCTGAGCTACTAAGGTATTCGAGATTCTCAAGATCTAACACGATTGTAGTCTCATTTTCATTGAGCACTTCTTCAATTCTTTGCTGAAAAGCGAGGGAAGAGACGGTGTCAATCCTCCCGTGAACCGACGCTATCACAGTGGTGCCTTCTCTTTTGAAACCTATTTCCAAATCGTCCTCCTGGAAATTTATTCTGTGATCAACTCCTGTCTGTATGGCAGAACTTCTTGGGGTCTTAAACAAGGAGGATCCAACGACAATTCATGAACGTTTTTAGTCGCATCCTATTGATTCCGAGACAGAGTTTTTCTGGTCCTCAGCCAGTCATTCCTCACCATATCACCTATCTTCTTGGCTTGATCAGAATAGAGTTGAATGGCGTCAAATGCTGGGTCACAAAGAACTTTTTTTGGGTATGACTCTCCATACACCGCTCGGAACAGGCTTACGATTCCCTGAGCATCCTCAGGCCTGAATAAGCCTACCTCGAAAGGCTCCCCCGTTGAATCTCTTGAAATGACTTCATTCTCCATGGCTATTCATCCTGCTTCCCGGCCATTGAATTAGTCATAACCCAGACGCAAGCTTGCTAAGGCGCCACCTAGTTTCACACTTTATTGTCTTTTCCTATCCTACCAAGAAATAAGGCGGAAAACATTCCCAATGCCGTCAAGACAGCACATCCCAAGTATAGAGCCGTATAGCCCCACTGCAACAGAATGGCTCCACCCACTAAAGGCCCCAGAAAAAAACCGCCTTGAAACATCTCCATACCCAGGTTGGTGTTCAAGGCCCGCAATTGGGGTTGTGAGAGGTCGAACAATGCGGCGCTCAAAACCGGCATGGCCACGCCCCATCCGATACCTAACCAAAGGCCCATAGCGTAAAACGCCGTGGGCCACGAAGCATATATCAGGCCCCAATAACCGACGGCGAGCCACATCAGTGAAAAGACCAATAGCTTTGACTTATCAAGTTTGTCGAAGATGTGTCCAACCGAAAGTCTAACCATAATCTCTGTGAAAGTGGATAGAGTCAGAAACCAACCGGGGTTCGATATGCCGATCTTTGATCCATAGCCTTGCAGGAAGAAAAAGACCGGCGTAAACGCGGTCCACACCACCAGAGAGAGAAAGAGCATCAGTAACACGCGATAGTCTTTGAAATTTTCCACAAGATCTCTCCGGGTGCGCCGTTCTCCTGCCCCGTGAGAGATCGACACCGGCGAGTCATCGAGCAAGGTGAGCATGGGAAAGATAGGGACCATAGCCAGAGCAGAAAGATCCAGGACTCGGTCGAACCCACCGGTCCATTTGGTAAGGGCACCCAGCAAAGGGGGAATTACGGCGTATGGCAGGAGCGTTACAACTGATAATAATCCGAAAGCCTGTCCGCTCTTTTCCTGCGGTATGCAGTCTACAATTCGGCTCAATACGGCGGTGGCCAAGACCACGTACGCTGCACCGTGAAGGACACGGATTGCAGCCATGCTCCAAAACGTTTCTGCTAAGTCGTACAATATCAAAGATGCGATAACCAAGCACGAGCTGATGGTTATCCACCTCTTGGCGTCCGAAGGATTCAGAAATAGGCTGATCACAGGACGGATAACCAGGACCGACAAGGAGAAGAGAGCGATCAGCAGGCCGAAGCTCTCTGGAGCTATTGGAAGCGTAGAAAGATACTCGTGAAACTGAAAGAAAGCCGCAATATTACAGTAAGTCAGGAACATCACAGCGGAGAGAACAATAAATTCCTTATTGAGAAGGCTTTTTTCCTTAAGCATTATCCTAGCCCCTGAACGAGCGCGGGCAACAGCAGCCGAGTTGGGGTTTGTCGCTCAAGCATTACACCTTTCTAGAAAAGGTGGGGAATAATCCAATAGGCGAAGCAGGAGTGCTCCCGAGACTGCCCTGCGATATTCAGCACTGGCCCGAATGTCGTCAATGGGGGATACTGATGCCTCGACCAGCATTGCCGCACGCTCAAGGGTTTCAAGGGTAAGCGGTTGACCTATGAGATTCCTCTCCGCCTCGGCAGAGGTTGCCACAGTCGGACCCACGCTTCCCCATGCCAGCCGGGCGCTTTCTATGATCCCCGAATCCGATATCTTCAGCAGAGCAGCCATGCTTGCTATGGCACACGCCTGCGCCTTGCGTCTCCCAACCTTCTCGTAATGATGAATATTCCACCGAGGCTGTTTTCTCAACCACACACCCATTAAGACTTCTCCCTCGTTGAGCACCACCATGTTGGGGCCTAATATGAAATCTTTCAGCGGCAGGCGTCTCATTTGGGTTCTAGACCGGATCTCCACCTCAGCTTCTAAGACATAGAGAGGCGGCAAAGAGTCTCCTGCTGGGGAAGCAGTGACAATGTTACCTCCGATCGTTCCCATGTGACGTATAGGCGGCGAGCCAAGTAACCCCAAACCCTTGGCCAATATGGGAAACTCTTTACGAATCAAGGGATTCTCGAGAAGGCCGCTGTGGGTGGTTGCCGCTCCTATGAGGACATCGTCACCTTCGTCTCGAACTCCGTGCAATGCTTCCACTCGTTCCAGGCAAACAAGGTGAGAAGGATTTGTATGACCGGCCCTCATTTGCACCAGGAGGTCGGTCCCACCTGCATACAGAACGGCATCCGGAAAATTTTCCATGATGTCCCAGAGTTCTTCGACAGTGCGAGGCAGAAAAACCTCTCTCATAAGCTTTCCTTATTCCTAACCTCTTCGGCGGCACTTTCAACAGAATCGACTATGTGCTGATAGCCGGTGCACCGGCAGAGATTCCCTGCTAATCCTTCCCGTATTTGTCTTCTCGTGGGGTTGGGATTCTTTTGCAGGAGATCAACTGCCGCGAGAACCATGCCAGGAGTGCAAAAACCGCATTGTACTCCTCCATTTTCCACAAATGCCCTTTGTAATCTATGCAGACTTTTCTCAGGAGTGAGTCCTTCTATGGTAGTTATTCTGCGACCCTGAAGCTGAGCCGCCAGCATGAGGCACGCAAGACGGCTCTCGCCGTCCACAAGAATTGTGCAGGCCCCGCAATCGCCGGCCCCACATGACTCCTTTGTGCCTGTGAGTCCAATATCCTCCCTGAGCACGTCCACCACACGTCTGTCAGGCGCCACATCGACATCAGTCTCCAGTCCGTTGAGAATGAAAGTTATTCTCAATTTAATCCTCACTCCTGTCGCTGCTTTGGCAAGGCCCCATGAATCTTTTCTGCCGTGAACGGAGACTGACCCAGCCGGATTGTGCACGCATCGGCCAGGGCGTTGGCAATGGCAGGAAGCGGCCCGTTAGTGGCTATTTCGCCCACTCCCTTAAGACCGAAAGGGCCTGTTGGCTCGTAAAGATCTACTGCGATTGATTCAATCTCAGGCGTATCGACAGCCGTCGGAATCAGGTAGGTTGCATAGTTCGGTGTACGAATTACACCGCTCTCCACTTCCAGATCTTCGTACAAAGCATATCCTAGGCCTTGGGCGATGCCGCCATGTATCTGTTGCTGATAAATCTGTGGGTTAATCACCTTGCCACAGTCAGTTATTGAAACGTACTTCTCGACAGCCACCGCTCCGGTGAGTTCGTCAACTTCAACCAAGGCCAGGTGCACCCCATAAGAGAAAAGGGTATGGGGCAGACCATGAAGTCTCAGGTCCTGATCTGAGGTTATATCATCAGTGGCGACCGGGGCTCTGAAGTGATGAATGGCTACTCGCTCCGATTCATTGAGAAACCCGGCTATCTGGGAAAGTGATATTTCTTGCCCTGTCTTCAGGTTTCTGACACCTGCCGGGACCAGCACAACTTGATCCTTATATGGCGCCATGAGCAGATCCGCAGCTCTCTGCAGGATACGATCTTTCAGAGTTTCCGTAGCCCCAATAAGTGCGTTGCCGAACGTGAACGTACAACGGCTTGCGGAGGCCGATCCGCTGGGCAGCGTAAGATCTGTGTCAGGTTGCACGAGTTCGATACGATCGGACTCCTGACCAAGTATTGCTCCCGCAATTTGAAGATTTGTCGCGGCATTTCCTTGACCCATGTCCACGACTCCGCAATAAACTCGGAAATTGCCCTCACGAGTCAGCTCGACTTTGGCGTTAGCGTAGTCAGGAACTACTGGACCGTACCCGGATGCTTGCATGAGTGCGGCTATTCCCGCTCCGCGTCGCTTGAACTGCCCAGCAGAAGCTTTCCATGACTCCCGTTGCTTCCACAGTTTGTGCTTGGACAGGGCTTCAAGACAGTCTACCAAGCCGGTTGAACCGACCAATGTCTTGCCGGCACAGTTCTTGTCGCCTCTCCTCACTGCATTCTTGTGTCTCAACTCCAAGGGATCCATACGCAGTCGATCGGCCAACTGGTCCACCATTTGTTCCATGGCCGCTGTTACCTGAGTCACACCAAAGCCTCGGAAAGCACCACCTATGGGATTGTTGGTATAAACGCACCATCCCCTCAGAACGGCATGTGGAATGCGGTAAGGTCCTCCGGCATGCTCGAGCGCCAGGGTCAACACTACGCCTCCGAGATGGTCATAAGGTCCGGTATCGAGGTACAATCTCACGTCCAGAAAATGCAGCTCACCATTCTCCTTCGCTCCCAGGCGATAGTACATGTGGGCTGGGTGACGTTTGGTGCCTGCCAGAAAAGATTCCTCTCTATCCCACCACATCTTTACTGGTCTGCCTTCCGAATTGAGAGCTGCCAGTCCGAGCAGAGTTTGGACGGTCACGCCATCTTTGCCTCCAAAGGCGCCTCCCGCGTAAGGCGCTACTATCCGGACCCTTTCAAGATCAATCCCGAGAGCCTCGGCTACCTCCATTCGATCCCGAAAGGGGGTCTGGGTTGAACAAACGATCTTAAGCTTTCCATCAGAGTCTATTCTGGCCCAACCTGTCTCGGTTTCCAGGTAGGCGTGCTCCTGGCGCTGAGTCTTGAAGGAGGCTTCCAAAATAAGGTCGCATTGCTCTTCTGCCACCTGACCTTGACCGATTGTCAATTCACCCTTGAGGAGTACATTGCCGGTGGGATTTTCCTCTTGGACTAAAGGGGAACCTTCTTTCAGGGCATTTTCCGCATTGAGAACAGGTGGCAAAAGATCAACGTCAAATGTTACGAGTGCAATTGCTTTATCGAGAACTTCTTTGGTCTCGGCCAGAACCAAGGCAACAGCATCACCACAGTGCCGGACCTTGTCATCAACGAGTACAGGCTGATCGCGTCTGACCACGCCTTGTCTGTTGGTACCCCCGACATCTTTGTGTGTGAGGACTCCAACCACGCCCGGCAATTTGACCGCACGTGAGGCGTCAACACTATTGAGACGAGCGTGGGCGATGCCGGCCCTCTTTACCCCGGCCCAAATCAGGTTTTCGCCGTAATAATCGGCAGCGAACTTCGTCTTACCGGTCACTTTGTCGTACGCGTCCGCTCGAGGTACACGGGCGCCGATGCTCAAAGTTGTTGGAAGAGCGCAGTCTGAATGGTCGCTACTTATTGCATCAGCGTTCGGACTCTGTTCTTTCATCTTGACAATCCCGTAAACAAAATGGCTGGAACCGATGCCGTCGTCTCAAGAGATGATCGTTTCCAGGGCCTCGACGAAGGCTTCCATGGCGTCTAACTTTGAAACGGTCACCCTTATGTAGTTTGGAAATCGGAAGCCTGTCATTGTCCGTACCATTATCCCTTGCTTCATAAGCCGTCGATAGGCAATCGTGTCATTCATGGGAAGTCTTACCATGACGAAATTCCCCTCCCCCATTATGAATGGAAGTCTTAAGCGGGTAAGTTCGCCCCTCAAAAAATCCTTGCCCTCTCTGACCATCCGACGTGTGCGCAAGATATGGCCTTCGTCAGTCAGAGCACTCAGAGCGGCTTCCTGGGCCATCACGTTTACAGAGTATACTATGCAGGTCCGCCGAATCGGTTCAACGAGAGTCAATTGGCCGACCAAGTAACCGATTCGGAGGCCGGAGAGGCCGTACATTTTCGAGAATGTTCGGAATACCACCAGGTTTGGATATTCGTCGATGAGGCCCATTCCGTCCGGATAATCTTCCGCTTCCACAAATTCACTATATGCCTCGTCCAAAACTACTACACTTCGGCCTGCTACAGCCTCCATAAAGTCTCGTAGTTTATCGCGACTCCAGTATGAACCCGTGGGGTTGTTGGGATTGCAGAGGAAAACTACTTTGGTGTGATCATCTATTTCGTTCAACATGCCCTGATCGTCGAATGAAAGGTCTTTTAGAGGCACCAGTCTTGCCTCGAGACCGGAGAATTCCGCTACCCATTCGTAGACAGCGAAGGTCTTGTCTGCCGTAATGATGTTATCACCCTTCTCGCAAAAAGCTTTTGTCACGAAAGCTATGACTTCGTTAACGCCGTTGCCGACCAGGAACTGGTCTGGGTGCAAGCCAAATTTTTCTGCAAGTTTTTGACGGAGATAGTACGAGTCACCACTGGGATAGAGAGCGGCTCTGGGAGGTTGAAAGTTTCTTATGATCTCCTGGGCAACCGGTGGAGGCCCCAAGGCATTTTCGTTGTTGTTAAGACGATACAGGCGGGAGCAGCCGTAGAGAGCCATGAGTTCAGCGTCAGGCTTGCTCGGGACATACGCCTGGAAATGCTTTATGTATTCAGGCAAAAGCCTTTCCGGATTCCACCGATTCATCAGTCGACTGTACCTGCTTTGTACTGAAAAATTGCATGATCTCCCTTACCCGCGTAAGGGATGACAAGCCTCGGCTGAAAACCTAATTGAATGAGAACTGGAGTGAAATAGCACTGCCAGGATTCGCCCAAGTCCATTTCAAAAAAAATGTTCAGGATCTTTTCTTTCTCAAAGGCTTGCAGATGAGCAGCCAAGATCTGTTCCGCGTCCGGCCCCCACCAGACAGGACACAAAGAGACCCAGCTAACTCCCCGTTCGATGTGTGCCGACAGCACCGTAGAGTCGCCGACAGACTCGCCCTCGTGTCTGATCCATCTAATGTCACGCGCAAAGAAAAGTCGTTCATATTCAGCCACAAGAAACGCCTCGATCAGGGGATGGGCCCAGACCGCCAGCCCCATATCCTCCTCCAGATGACGATAATAGGATTGAGTTTCGACTTGCTGTCCGCCTTCTCTGAGCACGGTCAGGGAGCCGAGACATTCGAAATACTCCTTCGGGAGATCCGGTGTTGTGAAACGACTGATCAATCCTAATGCGCCGCTTCTGGCAACGCTTCTGAGACAAGAATCGATGAGGGCATGGGCCATGCCTGCCTTGGGTGGTTGGATGAACAGATACGGGCCGTAGAACTCTACCAGTCTAGGGCTCTGGAAGTGCCAAATAATTCCACCCCCTATTTGCCCTGTCCGCTCAAAGGCCACAGCAGCGTCGTACTCTCCGCCGGCAACCATATCGACCACCTTACCGGGAAAAGCGAAGCTGGGATGAATGACATAAGACCGGCTATGAGCATTTACCATGCGAATAAAAAGCTTCAATTCATCGGCATTTGGCGTCCTTATTGTGTATTCTTCCAAAGATCTGATTTCGGGAACAGACAAATCAGTTATCGTAGGATAAGTCTTTTCTTTAGTCAGGATAAGACGAAACCCCTCGTCATCTCGAAAGAACTGAAATCCCTCTACCATTCGTGATGCAATCAGCAGCCCGGTTTCGTCCACTTGGCTTGTGTCGTCAAAGGTTACGGACGAAGTAAGATTGAATGACTTGATGTCGAATACTTGTGCCTGGAACACGAGTTCCAACTCCACGAAATAAATGCCCCGCCTACAGCGCATCTGAACTTCCTGTTCCGTGACCGCGGCTTGACACAGATATGCAAATATCTCCTCAGAAGCCAAAGTAAGAGAAAGAGCGTCGGCTTCCGCAAGCCCAAACGCTAGTGCGGCCTTTTCGACGAACGACGTGGCCAACGACAGCAAAGTCAAGTCAGCTTTTAGCCCAAGGGTGACTTCATCTTTACGGACTTTTTTCACAGCCGACTCCAGATTAGGATTGTTAAGGCGTACTGCCTGATTGTTGGAGAGAACTCGCAGGTCGATTGACTGATTTGGGACAGATCGGGGGGACACCTGCCATATTTCGGCCGCACAAATATCTCATATTGCGTATCTACTTGCCGTGAGCACGTTGTGCGCCGAATCGGATGCCGAGACATCTTTGACTCCATCTTACGTCGATCCAGGAGAACAAACAGTGTAATCCTCCGGGGCTAATTCCGAACCCCTTTGCATTCGATTGGCATGATATTCCTGAAGAGACTTGACCCTGAAGCAGTCGCCACGATGGATTGATCTGAGTCCAAGAGAGAGTGCGTTTGCCCCTGCGACTGTCGTGAAATAAGGAACATTGTGATTCAAGGCTGCCATTCGGATGTGGAAAGAATCCTTCAAAGACTGTTTGCCGGCTGAAGTGTTAATGACCAAGACCACTTCGTTTCCCCGCATCAAAGCAATAACATCTGACTCTCCCGCCTCGTGAACTTTCCCTACCCGTGTTGATTCTATACCTACCTGTAGCAGAGCGTCAGCAGTTCCTTCCGTGCAAACGAACGAAAAGCCACACTCTCTCAGCCGGCGAGCCACGATGACGGCAACAGCCTTGTCGCGGTCTGCTACGCTTAAGAACACTTTGCCCGAGGAAGGTATGGGAAAGTCCGTACTGTATTGAGATTTCAGGAACGCAGGGCCAAACTCTCGATCGATCCCCATCACTTCGCCGGTGGACTTCATCTCAGGGCCCAGCAGGACATCCACTCCAGGAAATTTTATGAAAGGAAACACTGCTTCCTTGACGCTAACATGGTCGGGAATCACCTCCGAAGTAAAACCAATTTCCTTGAGTTTCCTGCCGGCCATTACGCGCGCACCCAGCTTTGCCAGAGGAATTCCTATGGCTTTGGAAACGAAGGGGATAGTCCTGGAGGCTCTTGGATTTACCTCCAGCACAAATATTTCACCGTCCTTAAGTGCGAGCTGCAAGTTCATGAGACCTTTGACCTTCAACTCTGTTGCCAGGAGCCTTGTCACTCTGCGTATCTCGTCGAGATGATAGCGACCGAGACTATAAGGGGGCAATGAGCAAGAAGAGTCGCCGGAGTGAACACCTGCCTCCTCTATGTGCTCCATTATACCTCCGATAACAACTTCTTCGCCATCAGCCACTGCGTCCACGTCAATTTCCACCGCGCCGGTGAGATAACCATCCACCAGTATAGGATGCTCTGGAGACGCTTGAACAACGTATTTGAGATAGTCCTCCAACTCATCATCACTATGAACTATTTCCATGGCCCTACCGCCGAGGACATAAGAAGGCCTCACAACTAGCGGATAGCCTATCCGTCCAGCTACCTCCATGACCTCTCCATAGGAATGAGCAATGTCATTAGGGGGCTGTTTGAGCCCAAGTCCCGTGATCATCTGTTTAAATCGCTCTCTGTCTTCAGCGCGGTCAATAGCGTCAGGAGATGTCCCAATTATAGGCACACCTGCTTCCCAAAGCGGCAAGGCCAGCTTGAGAGGCGTTTGTCCGCCGAACTGGACTATTACGCCGTAAGGTTTCTCGCGCTCGACTATTGCCAGAACGTCCTCTAACGTCAGCGGTTCAAAATAAAGACGATCCGAGGTGTCGTAGTCTGTACTGACTGTCTCTGGATTGCAGTTGACCATGATGGTCTCAAATCCGTCTTCCTTTAGTGCAAAAGCCCCGTGAACACAGCAGTAATCGAATTCTATCCCCTGGCCGATCCTGTTGGGACCTCCGCCGAGTATCATGATTTTCTTTCTGTCCGTGGTTCCGGATTCATCTTCATCTTCGTATGACGAATAGAGATAAGGCGTGTGAGCTTCAAACTCAGCGGCGCAGGTATCGACCCGCTTGAAAACCGGGTTGACACCGAAATCGTTGCGAATCTTTCTGATGTGGCCTTCAGATGTCCCCGTTAGTTGACCCAGCCTGATGTCGGAAAATCCGTAGGCTTTGGCACGCCTGAGATTTGCCGTTCCATGCTCCCCGTCGAAGTGCCCGGGCTCAGAAATATGTTGTTCCATTTCCACTATTTGCTGGATTTGTCCTAAGAACCAACAATCTATGGCGCATGCCTGATAAATCTCATCAATTCCCACACCGGCCCTGATTGCATCAGCGATGTGCAAAATCCTTTCCGGAGACGGTCTCCCAACGTTCTGCAATATGTCTTCTCGAGACAAGTCCTTGCTCAAACGCGGGTCCAAACCGTATACATCGATTTCAAGTGACCTGAGGGCCTTTTGGAGGGACTCTTTGAAAGTCCTCCCT
>Ga0194044_10001644_pt1 | contig 11309 bp, 9 predicted proteins | sample JunL4417m_MetaG_FD_155460 | JGI IMG/M metagenome (GOLD analysis project Ga0194044, IMG submission 155460) | Anoxic zone freshwater microbial communities from boreal shield lake in IISD Experimental Lakes Area, Ontario, Canada - Jun2016-L442-17m | ecosystem: Environmental > Aquatic > Freshwater >...
GGATTAATACCTTTCCTCGGATGGTTCAACTGGCTGAATATACCTTTGGCACTGGTTGGATTAGTCATCAGCATTATCGCCGCAGCAACAAATGAAAATTCCAAAGGACCCGCTGTTGCCGGTGTTGTACTTTGTGCCATTGCGGTAATTATCGGTGCATTCAGATTAATGCTTGGTGGCGGACTTCTATAAAAATTAGCGGAAGTGGTAAATGATGTGAGATGAGTTTTAAATCCTTCTCAGGTATAGAATAGCCTATAATGAATAAAAATCATTTTTGTGTGTATTAACATGACTCACTTTTAACAGTATAAAAATGTACCGGTGTGAGTGATTTGAAATATTATAATTTATAATACAGTATATTTAACTATATCTATAAGGATTCATTCAAATAAACTTATTATACTGATATATTCTTAAATCTTGAGGAAATTGATTGAAATGACTATATTCAATAAAATAACTAATCGATTATGGCAAAAAATTCAAAAGCAAAATTAGTAATAAGCGTAATATTTGTATTCGGGCTTCTCGGTTTAGGGTACTGGCTGTTAAATGAAAACATTAAAATGATTCTTGAGCCTGACGCTAAAAGAAATGAAGATGGCAAAGGGATTCAGTACAGGTTTGCATATACAGGAAAAGGCGATAAAACGAATATTATAAGTCTGAATAAAGGACCATCGTTGTTTGAATTCTTTCACGAAGGTGCGGGGGATTTTTACGCTGACATTAAAACATCAGACGGTAAGATGTTGAAAGTTTTAGCCCAGACAAAAGGGAATTATGAGGGTAAAGCCGAAGTAGAAGTTCCTAATACGGATGCTTATGTTGTTACTATCAGGACTGCAGGAAACTGGGGATTAGATTTTAAATAAAATCTAATCCCCAGAGAATAATTATTTAAACGTGTAGTTTAAGTAATCTATTTTTCTTATTAACTCTTCTTTGTAAGTAGGGTTTAACTGTATTGCTTTCTGATAATTCTCGATTGCCTCATCATATTTTTCAACTTTCTCATAAGAAGAACCTCTGTTGTAGTATGCTTTTGCTAAGCGAGAATCTTTTACGATAACAGTATCATATTCCTTGATTGCCTGCCAGGGTTCATTAATTACATCGTAAACCACACCTTTGTTGAAGTTTGCAATCGTATCATTAGGTTTTAAAGCCAGTACTTTCTGGTAATCCCAGAGAGCCAGATCATAATGTTTTAACCTTTCGTGAGCTGTTCCTCTGTTCTGGTAAGCCGAATGATTATAAGGATTTAACTGAATGTATCTGTCGTAATCCCTGATTGCTTCAATATACTTATGTATATTCTGCAGGTGATTTCCTCTGTCCAGATAAGGTCCCGGATTTAAAGAATCTTTGCTGATTATAAGATTTAGTTTCTCAAATGCTTTGAGGTTTTCAACTTTATAAACACTGTCTCTTGGAATAGAATATCCCATATGATAACTTTCGATAGAATCTCTGTAATCAAAATATCCGTTACCATAAATATCAGTACTGTCCTTGGTTTTATCAACGTTTATTACTTTGGTTGAATCACCGTTATTTCCTGTTTGTAAACGCTTTGTACAAGCATTTAACGAAAACATAAGTGATACGACAACCAATGCCATCAGAACACTTTTCGCTAATTTTAACATAGTTTTTTTCTCCATTTTAATTATTTGTTCCTCTTTTCTCCCCAGAAAATTTACAAATAATTTTCCCTGATAAACTTTATATGGTATATTTCGTGTCCGGTCAGTAAATATAATATCGCACGGACTGTAATTTCGTTATCGTTTGCAGTACCTTTTTCCAGAAATGAATGCGGCTCAAAACTTCTGAACATTTTCATGTTTGCAGCTCTTAACATCAGTCTTTCGTCAACAAGGTCTTTTAAAGTTCTTTTAAAAAAATTAGCATTCTTAACATAATCATCCTGTTCAAAACCCGGTAACGCCTGTTTATCACCTCTTGCAATTCTTAAAGCTCTTGTACTGAATATTCTTTCTGTATCGATTAAATGTCCCACAATATCTTTTATTGTCCATTTCCCAAAAGCATAATTATGTTCCCAGAGTTCTTCAGGTATTCCCGAAAAAAATTCGTGTGTTACTGCTGACTGATTCTCAAATACATCGAGTATATTTCCATCACCAACAAAGTCAACGTAGTGAGAGTAATGTCCTGAATATTCATCCGGAAACGGCTTTTGTGTTAATATGTTTTCCATGGTATTATAATATAAACACTTTTATTATTAAATAAAATATAACAATTTAATTACTAAAAAGATTAATTTTTTATTAAAATTAAGCAGATTATTTGAATAACTGTATATTTCCGCCTGTATGAATAAACAAAACATTATCCGTACTCTTAAATACTCCTTTTCGTATGTAATCAATCATTCCTGCGGCAGCTTTACCTGAATATACATTATCGAGCAATATTCCTTCGCATTTGGCGAATAATGATATTGCCTCTTTAGCCCCATCAGTCTCTATCCCGTAAGCTTCACCTATGTAATAATCGTCGACAATGATGTCTGCATCATTAATTTTAATATCAAATAACTTACCCGTTTCTTCAGATAATGCTTTTACCTCTTTGGTAATCTGTTCTGAATTTTTAGTAATAGCTATTCCGTTAATTAATCCCTGCCACGCCATCAATGTCTTACCTACAACTAATCCTGACTGTGTTCCTGCTGAACCAGTTGCGTGGAATACGTTTTTAAATTCAATCCCGTTTACATCAGAATATTCTTTAATTTCTTTCATGCAATCGACGTATCCCAGCGAGCCTGTCTTTGTAGAGCCGCCGATAGGCATAGAATACACTTTCTTTTCTTTTGCATCTAATTCCCTGGTAAGTAACCTGGCCCGTTCCTCCCAGTCGTTCCATTCATACGAATCTACATCGACTATATTAGCTCCGAATAAATAGTCCAACATCAGATTGGCAGTAGCTTTTTCGGGTCTCTTGCCACCAAGTACAAGCCAGACTTCAAGTCCGCAGGCAGCACCGTATGCTGAAGCAATCCTGCAAAAATTTGACTGATATGCTCCGACTGCAACGATAGTATCCGCACCGAGTTCTATTGCTTCATGGATTAAATAATCCAGTTTACGTGTTTTATTCCCTCCAAATGCAAATCCAGTTAAATCATCACGTTTGCAGTATATGTTTGCATTAAGGTGTCTCGATAAATTTTCCAGTTTATGAATTGGAGTGGGCAGTAAAGAATAGTTTAATTTATTAAATATCTTTGTTCCCATTTCTCAGCGGATTAAAATTGATGAATCACCATAACTTAGAAATCTGAAATCATTTTTTAAAGCATAATCGTAAACCTTTTTCCAGCCATCTCCTAAATACGCTGATACCAGCATTAATAAAGTTGATGAAGGCAAATGAAAGTTAGTAATTATCACATCCGTAAATATAAACTTATAGTCAGGTACAATCATAAGACTTGTTGAGCCTTCTATAGTGTTCATATTGTACTTCTCCATGTACTCAAGCAAATTCTCAACAGCTGTTTTCGCTTCAGGCAAATCTTTATCCGTATAATCGTATACTTCCCACTGCTCCAGTTCAAAGTTATTTTTTGATATTTTATCGGGCAAAACACCAAGCCAGTATAAACTTTCTATTGTTCTCACACTTGTAGTTCCTACTGCGACCTTAGTTTTATCGATTGATTTCAGAAGATTATTTATAAACCTTTTGTTAACCGAAAAACTTTCTTTGTGCATCCTGTGCTCATAAACATTATCAGTTTTCATCGGTTTAAAAGTACCTGCACCAACATTCAGCGTGAGGAAATCATATGTGATGTTCTTATTCTTAAGATTACTTAATACATCATCAGTAAAATGAAGCCCCGCAGTCGGAGCTGCAACAGAACCTTCGACTTCTGCAAACACGGTCTGGTATCTATCGCAGTCAGATTCTTCAGCCAGTCTTTTAATGTATGGGGGCAAGGGAGTTGAACCCGTTGCATGCATCACATCAGAAAAACTGTAACCGCCATCCCATTTAAATTTGATAACCAGACTATCCTCTGTGCTTCCTGCTTTTTCGGCGAAAAGTATAGATTCTTTACAATTGAGCAGAAACCTTTTCTCCAGAATCTCATTTCTCCATTTACTCGCATTACCAACCAGGCAGTTCCATTCGCATTCATCAGTTTGTGCAAAGGCTTTTTCTACACCTATACCTGAAGGCTCTAAACAGAATATTTCTATCTTTGCACCTGTTGCCTTTTTAAAAAACATACGTGCATTGATTACCTTTGTGTTGTTAAAAATCAGGAATGAATCATCGGGAATGAAATCAACTACATTTGAAAATATTGTTTCAGAAATATTACCTTTATTGCAGATGAGCAGCTTAGATGAAGATCTGTCAGTTAGAGGAAATTGCGCAATTCTCTCTTCGGGTAATTCGTAGTTGTATTCTTTTATGTTTATTGTCTTCTTCATTTATATTCTGTTATAGGCAGAATTCATATCCTTAATTTCCTCATTTACTTTTAAAGTGCACATCTTATCCAGGTCGATTGGTAATACAGCCGTCCAGTTTTCGTCATTAACCACGCCCGGGAAATTAATCCTGAAAGATTTTTCTTCTATCTTTCTTAAGAAATTCTCATCAAGACTTAAATATTCCTGCAAAAGTTGTACACTGAATATCGAGTCAGTTGAACATACAAATTCCAGTATGCGTTTAATAAACCCTGTTGTCACTTTCCCTTCGGGTAAAAACACTGCAGACTCTTCGGGGTTGTCGAAAATTCGTTTCAGGAATTTATCCTTTTCTTCAAAACTATCGTCATACAAAACAACTAAATCCCAGCATTGCTCAATCGGTAAACCAATCGCATCAAGGAATAATTCTTTAGTAATATCGGGTTTCCATAGCAATCTGTTGTAGTGAGAATTCTCAAGGTCAAACAGTTTAATCTTTACTTGCGCAATCCTGTCATTATCAAAACCCTTTTCCGTCAGCAGTCTTTCGAACAGAAGTCCATCAATTGTTCCAGCTTCGTTGTACCACCATTCAACGAGAGATGAAGAATCGTGAGTTGAAACCGTTGCAGCTGTAAGCCATCTGAACTTTTCTTTTGGAATGAAATCATTTGTGTCTTTTATCCACCTTTGAACATCAATTCCCGGAACACCGTATTCCCAGAGTACACGACCCGAACATTCAGGTACTGTGCCTAAATCTTCTGCACAGGGCAGCAGGTTCGATTCTGCAACCATTGAATCAAGAAGTTTCCTACCTGTATCTTCCCATAGAAGTTCGCTTGAAGGAGAATATTTCCCATTCAGTCCACCCGTTTCAAGCGGCTCGCTTTCTTCTATAGTCCAGACTCTGAAAAATCCAACGAAATGGTCTATGCGGAACATATCGTAAAAGTTCTCAGCATACTTTAATTTATCATTAAAGTATTTAAAATTATCTTTCTCAATTTCCTCTCTGTTGTACGGAGGCATTCCCCACCTCTGCCCCTTGGAAAAATACATATCAGGCGGAGCACCTGAGAGTAAGTTTAAATCAAAGTAATGTTTGTTTGCCCACACATCGCAACTGTCACGGCTGACAAGAAAAGGAATATCTCCCATAATATAAATACCGCGTTCACCCGCATACTTCTTAACTCCGTTCATCTGTTCGAACAACTGCCACTGCATCCAGTAATGAAACTGCAGTTTTTCAAAGTTATCCTTCTCAAACTTTTCAATCACTTCAGCATCTCTGTTTTTGAAATCGTCTTTCCAGTCTTCCCATGAATCATTTCCGTTTGTGAATTTAATTGCTTTATACGTTGCATAATCTTTCAGCCAGTAGCTATTCTCCTCAACAAACCTTTTGAAACGTTTCAAACCATTTAAATAACTTCTTCTGTAAATCCTCCAGAGTAAATCAATCTTGCTTTGCTTAATAGCATAGTCAACTTTGTCATTAGTGTGCTGAAACTTAGTTCTTAATTCACGGATATCTTTTTTAAAAGGTGCAAGGTTGACCTCTTTTAAAGCCTGTATCGATAAATACATCGGGTCGAGTGCAAATGAAGATACACTGTTGTACGGAGCGAAGTCAAATCCCGTATCATTCAGCGGTAATAGCTGCAGTATTGTGTTGCCTGTCAACTCGCACCATCTGATAATAGTTTTAATATCTGGAATCTCGCCGATTCCAATACTCTTTCTCGACCTGAAAGAAAAAAGCGGAACCGCAACTCCGGCCCGCCTTCTCATCCCAAACCTTTCCCATTTATCTGCAGTCCTGCTATCTTTTAAAAAACTGTAATCTATCATCTACGATTTAATGTTTATCTTTAAAAATATCTCCTTGCCGTTTATATATTCCGGTTTATTGCTCTTTGCTTTTTCAAGTTCATCAAGGAATTCATCGTGCAGAGAAATTCCAAGTACTTTTTCACCCATCTCAATAGAGCGTTTGGCATATTCAAGTACTTTCTGCGATTCTATTCCCGATATATCAGAAAAGAACCAGCCGCAGCTCGTGAACATAAACATCGCAAACTTCTGCATCTCAAGCAGATAAAGTGCTGTTTGCATTTCTGCCTTCTTCAGTTTCTTTACTGAATGCTTTGCAAAGAATTCCTTTGTATCATTCGTTAATATTACGTCTATGTAATCATTTCTTGCATCCCAGACATTCTTAAAATACTTCTGTCCTTCGATTTCATAAAGCACAGCAAGTTTACTGTCAAGTAAATTCAAAGCATTTCTCAGATGCCTTCTCCATCTTTGATTCCATCCGTCGTATCCGCCTGTATGGCATCCACAGTTCTTCTTCCATCTGCCGACACCGTGTATGCAGCTCCATGAAGTTCCTTCGCCTCTGTTACCTTCGTTAATCATAACTTCAAACTGCGGTTCGTGCAATGCCAGGTATTCACCGTAGTTTACAATCTTGTATCCTCTTGTTTTAGCATATTCCGAAAGCAGGAACGAAATCGTTCTTTCAGTGAAATGTTTGTGATGCCCGAATGTTTCTCCGTCAACTGCAAGAGCAATCAACTGATCTTCGTCGTAATTATTCATCTTTGCAGAATCGATACTGTCCATTAATCTCTTTGCATCGAACACTACATCGTCGAATGCTAAATTCTTTGAGAGCGGGCCATCGTAGAAAAAGATATCTATGTATCCAAATTGTTTCTTTGAAAAATATCGGTAGGGGAGTTTCGGATTCACTCTGCCGCCTATTACTTCTTCCCAGTTATTCGTCCCAATCTTTCTGATTTTCTCTGCCTGAGAAGGGTCGAGTATTGTGTACTTAATTCCTTCTTCTATCAGCACTTCCAGAGTTGCATTGTTACAAGCGGTTTCAGAAAGCCACATCCCTTCGGGCTTTCTTTTAAATCTCTGTTCAAAATCTTTTATTCCCCACTTAATCTGCGTGGTTTTATCACGCTTGTTCGCCAGTGGAAGAATTATATGATTATAAACCTGTGCGATTGCGTTGCCGTGTCCCTTATGTGAAACAATACTTTTCTTATCTGCCTCAAGAATCTTTGCATAAGTGTTCGGATGTTTCGATTCAATCCAGCTTAAAAGTGTCGGACCAAAATTGAAATTAAGATATTCGTAGTTGTTAACTCTTCTTAAAACTTTTCCTGTGTCATCAACAATAACAGCTTCAGTGTTCGGCTTGTAGCACTCCTGAAAAATTCTTTCGTTCCAGTCGTGAAACGGTGCTGCAGAAGGCTGCTGCTCAATTTCATTCGTCCATGGATTTTCCCTTGGAGGCTGATAAAAATGTCCGTGTACGCATAAAAACAATTTCATCAGTTATTCCTTTTCAAATAAATAAACATTCGCACCAAGCGGCGGTAAATTTACTCTCACGGAATTTTCCCAGTCGAACCTTCGCTCCTTGGAAGAATGCACTCCGCCACCGTTGCCAACTCCGCTGCCACCGTATTCAAGCGCATCGGAATTTAAAATCTCTCTGTAGTATCCTTCGAACGGCACGCCGATTACATAATTGTCTCTCGGAACGGGAGTGAAGTTAAAAGTAAACATAGCGAACTGTTTGTCGTCGCGCGACTTCCTCATAAATGCAATCACAGAATTTTCCCAGTCGGAAAAATCCAGCCATTCAAAGCCATCGCCTTTAAAATCTGTATCGCTAAGTGCCCTGTAGTTTTTGTACAGTGCATTCAAATCTCTCATCAGCAGGTTTACTTTCTTCTGATAGTCATAATCAAGCAGGAACCAGTCTACGCACGAATCTGAATTCCACTCATTATACATCGCAATATCGTTACCCATAAAGTTCAGTTTCTTGCCTGGATGTCCGAACATAAACGCAAAGAACAATCTCAGGTTCGCAAACTTCTGCCAGTCATCGCCGGGCATCTTGTCAAACAGCGAACGCTTTCCGTGCACAACTTCATCGTGCGAAATTGGCAGCACAAAGTTTTCACTGAATGCATACCAAAGCGAAAACGTAATCAGGTTATGATGATACTTTCTGTGAATCGGGTCGTTAGTAAAGTAACGCAGTATATCATTCATCCATCCCATATTCCATTTCATGTCAAAGCCCAGCCCGCCAAGGTAAACAGGCAGGGTGACGCCCGGGAATGCAGTGCTTTCCTCGGCAATCATCACCACGCCTTTAAAATATTCGTGCACCTTCACGTTCAGTTCTTTTATAAAACTTATTGCTTCCAGATTTTCTCTTCCGCCAAAAACATTCGGCTCCCACTCGCCCTCTTTACGAGAGTAATCCAAATACAACATCGAAGCCACAGCATCAACACGCAAACCGTCTATATGAAATATATCAAACCAGTAAATTGCATTCGATATCAGAAAATTCCTTACTTCATTTCTTCCGTAATCAAAAATAAAAGTGCCCCACTCCATGTGGTAACCCTTCTTCAGACTCTTGTAAGCATAAAGCTGTGACCCGTCGAAACTCGCCAGCCCGTGTGCATCCTTCGGAAAATGCGCAGGCACCCAATCGAGTATCACGCCGATATCTGCCTTATGACAGTAATCAACAAACCACATAAAATCCTTCGAAGTCCCGAATCTGCTTGTCGGTGCAAAATAGTTTATCACCTGATATCCCCACGACTGGTCGAGCGGATGCTCCATCACGGGCATCAGTTCAATGTGCGTGTAGTTCATCGCCTTCACGTAGTTCACAACCTCAATAGCTAAATCTTTATAATTTAAAAATCCACCGTCGGCACTTCTTTTAAAACTTCCAGGATGAAGTTCATAGATTGAAATCGGTTCCTTCTGAAAGTCATAACTCTCTCGCCGTTTCATCCAGTCATCATCGCCCCATTCGTAACCGTCGATACTGCAAACAATCGAGCCAGTCTTCGGTCGCACTTCCATCTCAAACGCATAAGGGTCGCTCTTGAAAAACACATCACCTTCCCACGGCTTCAGCGCATACTTATAAACTTCGCCCTCGCCAAGCCCTGGCACAAACAGCGCCCACACGCCCGAACCGTTCACGTTGTGCATCGGAAAATTCCCAACGCCCCACTGATTAAAATTCCCCGTCACGCTCACTGCCTGCACACCTGGCGCCCAAACCACAAACTCCACACCCGTCACACCGCGTTTCTCGCGAACACGCGCACCAAAATTTTCATAACTCTTATGCAGACTTCCCGTGCCAAGCAAATACAAATCGAAATCAGTGATGTCAGTATCAAAACTGTAAGCATCAAACATTTCCATCGGATACCCTTCGGCATACTTCACCAGAAATTTATAGTCGAACGCCTCGCTAACATTTTTAAAACTTGCCTGAAAAAATCCCGCTTCCGAAATCACTTTCATAACTTGTTCTTTTCTCGTTTTAGCCGAAGGCAAAAGTTTCACCTCCACGGCATTCGGAAAAAAGCAGTTCACAAAAAACTCTTTCTTTTCGGCAATAAAATGTGGTCCCAGAATTTCAAACGGGTTCACATTCTCAAAATTCACAATCTTTGCAAAGTTATCCTTAGTAAATTTTCTAAAACTAATCATAATATTATATTAATATATACATTTAATTATCAACTATAGTTTGAACACAAAAATAGCCTCCCTAATTCCCTGAAGAAATGCCAAAAGGCAGGTCAAAACAGAAATACAAGGACTTAAAATCATCATTTTCGCAGCATCCATACGCTGTTAAACCAGAAATATCTTTAATCTCTAATACTAAAAGCGTTCTTATCTATAAATCGTTTAACTTAGTGTAATTCGTGGAAAATCCATTTCATTAATCTTATTTTTAACCCTAAGAAAATCTTTATCCGTGAAAATCCGCTCTTTCGGCGTCATCCTCGTTCCATTCCTTTCTTTACCATTTATTCACGTTTTCACTCGTAACTGTCTCATCAAAAGTCAGCCTAAAACCTCAAAACCAGAGCGATATCTTATTTATGGCCTCTATTTTAACAAGCTCCTCCCTGCATGTTCTTAGCAGGGATCAGGAAGGCATTATAACTTTCTATCCATTCCTCAAAACCAAATAACCTATAGCCCCTGAAACCACCGAACCCGCGATTATCCCGACTTTTGCAAAATTCAGCAAATCCGAAGTCCCAAAAGCCAGTCCCGCGATGAACAAACTCATCGTAAAGCCGATTCCCGCCAGAAATCCCACGCCAACCAACTGCCTCATACTCGAGCCTGTAGGCAAAATCCCAAAACCCGTTTTCACTGCAATCACAGAAAACAAACTCACGCCAAGAACTTTTCCAAGCAGAAGCCCGCCAAAAATTCCAAGAGTCACTCCGTTCAGAACGCCGCTGCCAACTCCGCCAAGCGCAACACCCGCATTCGCAAGCGCAAAAACAGGCATAATGAAAAACGCAACGTACGAATGAAGTTTATGCTCGAGCCTATGAGCAGGAGCGATTGCCTCTGCGCAGGATTCTTCTATAGTATAAAGTACATCATTCACTTCGGGAGAAATGGTATAACCGTCATTTGCCAGATCTTTTTCCTTCATCTCATCCAAGGCACCTTGAGTGATGTCAAAAAACTCTTTTCCGTTTATGCGCGTCTTTGTCGGAATAGTGAAAGCAAACACAACACCTGCAATAGTCGCGTGAACGCCGCTCTTCAAAAACAAAAACCACAGTACGATTCCAAGCACTGCATACACAAGCGGAGTTCTCACGTGAAGAAAATTCAAAAGTATTAAAAGCAAAACCACACCGCCAGCCGCACCAAGCAGAATGAAAGAAATATTTGTAGAATAAAAAACCGCAATAACTAACACAGCACCAAGGTCGTCTATAA
>Ga0194044_10001645_pt1 | contig 11307 bp, 6 predicted proteins | sample JunL4417m_MetaG_FD_155460 | JGI IMG/M metagenome (GOLD analysis project Ga0194044, IMG submission 155460) | Anoxic zone freshwater microbial communities from boreal shield lake in IISD Experimental Lakes Area, Ontario, Canada - Jun2016-L442-17m | ecosystem: Environmental > Aquatic > Freshwater >...
TTATATGACTGAATGTGGATATGAGCTGGAAAATCAATCGTATATCTCACAAATTGAGATGGTTGGTTTTGAAAAATCTTTTTTCGAGATAGCTGAATGCCAAAGATAACACCAGTAGATTGGAAAACTTTGATCAGGATATTTGAATCACACGGCTGTAAATACAAGCGCAAGAAGGGTTTTATAGGTAGTGTTTGAACTTAAATACCTTTAACAACCTGATAATATTTATTAATTTTAAATCGCAGATTTTCTAACAAGCAAAATTAGTTTCAACTACTAACATGTTCATTTCTCATGCATCTAATTTGGGCAGTCATAAAACTACTAATAGCCACTAAGACTACGTTTTCAAAATCAAGCATTATATTATTTATTTTTAAATGGTTAACTGTTTCAGATTAGACACTGACTACATGCAAAGTTTCAGAATAGCATTTGTCCAAGACCTCTTGTTTATAAAATAATATGAGATAGGTTTTGCTTTAACGATCTCCATTTGCAAAATAAGGGGGTTTTAATCACTGGGGACAACGGCTTTATGGAGGCGTGGTTGGCAATCTGGCTGAAGTGAAGGAATTGGGGGCGGACGTCATTGACTATTATAAGTGTATCAAGGAGGATGTATAATTATGGAATATACTGTTGTTTCAATAAATGTTTTAAAGCCTCTTGAAAAAGTATTCCCGGTACATTTGAAAAATTTAGAAGCTATGATAGACAAAGATGGCTTTATGCTAAAAGCAATTATAGCTGATAAAAAAACTGGAATCGTTTTGGATGGTAGTCATAGATATGTTTATTTATTGAAAAACGGTTATAAAGAGGCTCCCGTTCGTTTTGTAGATTACCTTTCTGATGATGTACGTGTAGGAACACGGCTAGAACATAGGTTTTTTATTGATGGAACAGCAGGAATCAGTAAAAAAGAATGTATTTATAGAGCATTGTCGGGTGATATTTATCCGCCGAGAACGACACGGCATTTCTTTACGTTTAGAAAATCAGACATTTCTTTGCCACTAAATACTTTAAAAAGAGATGCCCCAAATGATGTTTCGCACCTTATAGCCAATGTCGATGTGTCTGAAGAATTAGAAAATAATAAAAAATATTTAGAGGAAATATCTGAAGAAATTGGAACAATAGTAAAATATATATCAGAAGTATCAGAAACCAAGGAATATCTGTTAAGGCAGGTAAATCTTATGGACATGTCTCGTATGGTCGCTTTCTTCCCAGGGAAATTTCATCCACCACACATAGGACATATTCAGACAATACTAAACATTGTTCGTAAGTATAGAAAGGTTATTATAGGCGTTAGTGAAGACATACCCAAAGACAATGTTACTACTGACCCAAAGGAGATAATCTTAACACTCAGAGAATTTTTTAAGAGCTTCAATAATGTTGAGGTTTGTAGTATAAGTGGCGTATTAGTTGAAAAAGAAAACGTTAATGGACTCCCAAAATTTGATGTGTTGCTTTCAGGAAATCCAGACGTCATTGCTTGGGCGAAAAGATGTAATATAGAATCTATGTTTATAGAAAGATCTGTCGGAGCTTTGTGTAGTACAGATATTAGAAGAATACTGAATGAAGAAGGAGGGAAATAAGGTGCCTAATTATCATGAAACTGCTTGGAATTTCTGGACAAATAGAGAGGAATACCCAAACTACCCTCATGCCTTACAACGACGTCTTATAGATGTTAACTATGTGGCTAAACGAACCCGATTACTAAATTCTATACTAGATTTGGGGTGTGGTGATGGAAGTCTTTTATTGTCGCTTAGAGAATTTACACAAATTAGCAAATTCTATGGTTATGATATTTCGAAGAATTTGTTAAACATGTTAATAAATAAATGGGGCAATTGTCCGGGACTCACTGTTAAAGAAACAGACTTTCTCTACGATATGCTACCAGAAGTAGCTGTAACTACATCTTTTGGGTCTTTTTCTTATGTATTTGAAGATGAACAACTACATGTCTTGTTAAAAAATGTTAATTCTAGTCTGTTAATTGTGAGAGCGTCTTGTACATTGAAAAAGGAAAATGAACTAATAAAAACATTCTCTGAAGATATAGGTGCAGAATATGCGTCCATTTATAGGACAGTAAACAATCTTATTTCTATTTTAAGTGAACATTTTATTGTCTCAGAAGTAGACCGGGCTTATCCGGATGAGATAGAGAGTAAATATGGTACGAAACATTTTTTCTTTGTATGTAGGCCAATGTTGTTTGCTTAACGGATGTGCTTATAGTATACTGCTATAAAATGCCATTTATGTACACTAAAGTTTAGTTCCCGATTGGAAAGATGGTGTATTATATGAACTAAATCCTCTCTTTTACGAATAATGGAATGGCAGGGAAAGGATACATGGCAGCCAACATAATAAAACACACTTTATAGCGATATAAAAATTGAGTAAAAAATTGGCAGCTAATATTTTAAAAAGTACTTTATAGCAATTAGCTCCAAATTAAAATACTGGGTGTCCTGATTCAGAAACGTTTAACTCGATGATCAAGTTCTTTCAGTAACATGTTGATACTATTGAGTTAATTAAAAATCAAGAATTTATTATAAATCCTATCAAGTCAAGCACTTATGTTTTTTAGACCCAAAGAACTTGATAATCGAGTTTAAAACTTCTGATCGAGATAGACAACCTTGTCCAGACTGGGCATAGTTAAGTGACAATAGCAGCTTTAAACACTATTTTCTTATCGATAAATAGATAGATGGTTTTAGTTCTATCACTATCTCAGAGCGACATATCCGTGTTAATTGTTGTAACGTCCATTTTGAAATGTTAGCTGCCAAATCTCATCAATTTGTTATAAGATGTATTTTATTATGTTAGTTACCACATGCTGATGGAGAACTTATGAGAGTATGCGAACGAATTGGCCAGATAATTAAGGAATTCTCGGAATTGCCGGTGTTGCTCCCTGGGCTACGATTGAGTTTTGCAAAGATATTTAGCGGCGTATTCGCTTTAAGGGTGCTTATTACCATCGAAAAAATTATCCTTGATCCACGTAGGTCCACAAGTGTTGGCATTTTATCGTAGCCTATTGAATTTGAGACTTTAATAATTAGATAAATTGAAATTATCTTCTGTTTTCAAATATTTAGACATATCCGAACTGAAGATGCCAAAACTCATAGACATATGCGCCTTGATCAAGTTTCGGACCCGGATGCTGGAGGTTCAAATATAATATTATGTAGGGGATACGGGGATACGTTGCTGATTAAATTGAAAGTTTTTTTTGGAAAAAGATAAAAATGTCTCCTGCGCATAGCTGGGGCATCACGTATCCGGAAGACGAAAAAATCTTTATAAATATTAACTGGTATTTTGAAAGGTAATATGAGGAAATAGCCGATCTCATAAACCTTTCTGAAAGGTGGAGTTGTAATGATCTCTATTGATTTTTACCATTATAATGTACATGAAATTATTCAATGGGAATCGGTTTGGCAACAATTACTGAAATTAGGTGTTGATGCTAAGTTGGTTGTTGAACCGCCTGGAATCAATAAATCACGGGCTGTTACAGTTCAATCATACGAAAGAATCGTGAATTACTGTCATAAGAACCATTATCCTATTATCAAAAATGGTCGGTATAAGACATGTTCAGCGGTGGTTACTACTCAATATTATCAATGGTTAAAAGAATATACCGGAATAAAAATTAATTTTTGCTATGGGGTAGGGCTTACGCTTGATAGTTCTTCTGTTCAATTCGATAAACTCAGCGGTTTTGATGTTGTTCTAACACACGGAGACTTTACAAGAAATAAAATTATTCGTAATGGTATCAATGCCGCTAAAGTTTATATAATCGGATACCCCAAATTTACAAAATATTTTTGTGGTTCTTATAATCTCGAAGAATTAAAGCTACTTTTCAGGATAAGCAAGGGTAGAAAAACGATTTCGTACTTCCCTACCTGGCATCAAAATAGTTCCATTGATAATTATTCATCTGCCATTGAACAATTAGGCCAGAATTATAATGTCCTCATTAAACCTCATCATAATAATATCGATATTGAGTACGAGCGCCATAACCACCTTCGTAAATTGAAAAACATTGTACTTATTGATGAACCTATTTCGAATGCGCCAATATTCTTTATCTCCGATCTGATAATCACTGACACAAGAAGTGGGTGCTATCCAGAGTCATTGTTATGCCGAAAGAAAACGATCGGTTTGTTAATGAAGAATGATCCTACTAAGGCAATGCCAGAACCGATCATCTTTAGCCTTTCTGATATTTGCGAGAGTGTAGATAAATTATTGCCGCTTGTTGAGGCAAATTTAGATTCAAAAAGCAACCCTTACTACACAATTAATGATTTTATCATGCCATATTTGTTTGCAGATCATAATAGGTTAGGTGATTTACACTGCGCCGAGATAATAGTAAAGGCGATCCTTGATAATAAAAAACTAGGAACAAATGGAGAAAAAGAGAGATCGGTTATAGGCTCTGAGCTTAAGCAAATTATCCCCCATGAGATTAAAAATGAAAAAGAAATTCCTTCTTTGGTTGAGCATGATTTTATAGAAGGAATGACCTCGATCATTATCTCGGTGCAGTCATTTCAACTTAATGAATGTGTATCATCTTTAAAAAAATATACAGATGTGCCGCACGAAATCATTTTCCTTGAGCATGACGCATCCCCAAAATTAAAAAAACAGATCGTTAAAGCCACAAAATGGAATCACAATTATAAGTTTATCAAGATCGACAAAAGAGTCAATTTTACCCAATCACTCAACGAAGGCATCAATCAATCCACAGGCGAATATATCGTGTTCTTGTTCGATGATGTCATTGTTTACGAAGGCTGGCTTTCAGACATGCTTGAATGCCTGCACAGCGGTAAAGAGATCGGTATTGTAGGCGCGATGTCCGATGACGCTTCAAGCCAGCAAAGAATTGATGGCATTGATTTCAAGTTGCCGGAAAGCCGATTGTCTTTCCGGGAAAAAAACCGGCGCAGAAGTGTCCATACGCGGAATCTCGATGGCTTTTGTATGCTCTTCAGACGTGATCTGCTGATTCGAATTGGGCTTCTTGATGAGAATTTTGGCAAGGACAAGCATGTTTTTGATGATTTTTGCGTAAGGGCGGTACATAAAGGTTATAATAACGTCATTGCTGGGAATGTATTCGTGCATAACGAGGGTGGTATTAATAGGTTGATGTCACGCGACAAAACTTTATTCGACGAAAAATGGATCAGCTTGGATACTTCAAAACCTTCGGAAGAAACGGTTTTGACTGAAAACTCAATGAGCGCACAACTCACGGCGCCGCCTGTAATCACAGAAGATGTTTCAGAGCAATCACCTCCGGGGGAAGTATTTTTAAAACAAGCCGATGCCGATACACAGATTAGCGTCCTGAATGTGGTTAAAAACGTTTTTGGCGTACATCACGGCAATGAACAGATTTCAGTTAAACTTGAATCGTGCGGAAATGATTCACCAACACCCAACTATCCAGACATAAAGACTATAACTTTTTTCATGTACAACCGTGAACGATACCGTCCCATTATGTTTTCAACAAATGAAATATTCTGTGGCCCAGACTGTGAAACTATAAAACTTGATGGCAAATATAAGACAATTAAAACCCCTATAGGTGTATATGACGTGAGTTCCGTCATAGATCAACTGCCCCCTTCGCAGATGCCGGAACTCATTGTGGTTAGAGCGGACGCTACACGACGTAATTTCCCTATTAACCTCAAGCAATTCAATTGTCCAAAGATTCTCATCGTTGGGGATACACAACACCTCAATACCCCCGTCCAAACCCTACTTCGGTACGCATTACAGGAGCAATTCGACTTCATCTTGTCGGACCACAAACGACACCACCTCCATTTCTTCAAAGAGGCAGGTTTAGAGAGGGTTTTCTGGCTTCCCGGCATCAATGCTTATCCACACGTACAGCCTGTAATTGAAGAAAAGGAATTTGAAGTAACATTTGTGGGTCAGGTTGGACGATGGCACCCAATTAGAAAAACTATTTTACAATTTCTCAAAGCAAACAGTACTCCCATACAAATCATGCAGACACCTCATGAAAAGGCCGCTGAAATTTATGCAAAATCCCTGATCAATCTGAATATTAGCCTCAATGGTGATCTCAACCTGAGAGTATTTGAAGTTCTTTCTAGTGGCGGCTTTCTATTGACTGACAGGCTGAGCAGGGAGTCCGGTCTTGAAATGATTTTCAAGGATGGGGAGCATCTGGTTTGCTATGACAGTCTACAGGATCTTCTTGAGAAAATTCGCTATTACTTAAAACATCCTTCAGAGGCCAACGCCATCGCCAAGAAGGGCCACGAGGAATATAAGAGACATCATACCCCGGAAACAAAGACAAATGAACTCATGAATTTTATTTTCAAAGGGCGATTAAACCCTCTTTATGAAATTCAGAAAGACAACAGAAGCATACATGTAAGAAGCAAATCCAAAGAGGATCTCTTTCAAAGAATTTCCGCCTACGAATATTTTCAGGATGTTCATCTGAAAAACCATGAACCAGCGGCGCTTTTTTTCCCTTCGGTGGACCCCCGTCTTCTCTGTGATGTATCGGATCTGCCACGGCTGCGACTATACATTGGGACAGATATTCCCGATAAGAGTCTTCAACTTTTCAATGATACGAATATTGCTGATCGGATTCATGCCCTATCATTGGAAGACCTCAAGGAAATACAGGGTGCATGGGATATAACTGTACTAACTGCCTCCGATCTTGTCGATCAGAACCTGGAAGATTTTCTGCTTTCAATGAATTTCAAGCTATTGGTCGTTTCCGATAGTCTATCCTCCATAGATGAAGATAGTCGCGTTAAACTGCTGGGATATTTTTCGGCAAATGGTTTAGAAAAAATTCATGAAAGTCCAGATGTTTTCTTTTGGAAGGACAAAAGTCTCTGGGGTGAATATCTCTTTTCGAAGGGACTGACAGCAGAAGCAGTCAAGAATTTTGAACGTGCATTGGTTGATAATCCTGCTAACGAAAATGCCCTGAATAATTTGGGAGTTATATCTTATCAGTTGAACCGTTATGAAGCAGCCGAAAAATTTATGGTAAAAGCTGTCAGTCTGAATCGATGTGATAGCAATTCGCTGAACAACCTTGTTCAGCTTTATATGGCCACGGATCGTTTTGAAGAAGCTGCAGGGCTTCTGTTGGAAATTACAGGCATTAATCCAGAGCAGCCCGAACCATGGTATTTGCTTGGATTATGCCAGGAAAGGTTGAGTCAATTAGATGAAGCATTTGATGCCTTTAAAAAGGCTGAAAAGCTTGGTGGAGACGCATATCCCACACCTGAAGGGATACATACCAAACTTGACAATTCTTTATCTGTAAAGATAAATCCCCTATCTAAATTTTCCCCTAAAAATATCCTTATCATTAATAACTTATATCCCCCTCAGTATCTGGACGGATATGAATATTCACTTTTTGACTTTACAAATATTTTGAGAAAACGGGGACATTCCATTTATGTTCTAACCTCTGATTCACCTTACCTGGGAAAAACCGATGGAGATAAGCCTTATGTACACAGAAGTCTTGTGCTATTTGGCGGATGGGAGGGCGGCGTATGCAAAACCAAGGAAAACAGGGATGATATTATTCGAATCGTGCGAAAGAACATTGCAGGACTCGAACAAGTATTAAAGGAATTCCGCCCGGATGCCTGCCTTTTAGGCAATATTGATTTTCTATCCAGAAATATCATGGATCCCATGCTGGATAAAAAAATCCCCATCATTCACCACCTGGGCAATCAGCAACCGGGTTACGCTGTAAATGAAACACCGAAAAACAGACTCTACCATCTGGCGACAGCCAGCAACTGGCTCAAAAAAGAAATCCAGAAGCAAGGATATCCCCTAAAAGACATTAGCGTGGTATTCCCTGGCGCGCTGGTTGAGGAATTCCGGATGCGTATTCCCCCCGCACTGGACAAGCTGCGGATTGTCTATGCCAGTATTGTTCTCCCATACAAGGGGCCGCATATTCTGATCAATGCATTGAAAAAACTTCATGATTCGGGAATTGATTTTTCCTGCTCGATAGCAGGTAGCTCGACGGATAAGGGTTTTGTCGATTCTCTTAAATCATTTGTCGCAGGAAACGGTATGGAAGATAGAATTCGTTTTCTTGGTTTTCTTCCCAGAGATGAGCTGAAGAATTTGTTTGCCCGTCACAACGTATTGGTTTTTCCATCCATATTTCAGGAACCATTTGGAATCAGCCAGGTGGAAGCCATGGCCGCAGGACTTACGGTCGTGACCAGTGGAACCGGAGGAGCAAAAGAGATTGTCGAGCATGGTGTCAGCGGCATCGTCTTCAAAACAGAAGATGATGCATCCCTTGCTGAAGAGCTGATACAACTTGCCCAATATCCCCTTAGATGCCAACAAATTGCTCTTGCCGGGCAGCGTAGAGCCATCGAAAAATTTGATATTGAGCGATCTGTGGATGCCTTGGAGTCCTGTTTCGCTCGGCTTCTGCAAACTAAAGGCATTCGCTAATTCAAATTAGTTCAGATTCTTTCATGACTTAAAACTGTAGCACATACCGTAAATCGTGATACACAAAGTTAAGAGTAAAAACATCATGGTTATTTCAAGTAGTCCGTCAATATCAGTATCAAATATCACGATATACTGTAACGCAATTGAAAAAAATATTACAACAAGGTTACCCACTGTAAACAGCGTGGAGGCATATTATTCAAGTGTTTATATACTTAATATTAATTATGCTGAAACAAAATGATCCTGATCCTCTGGGTAATCATTGACATATTTCAGGGATTTTGGTACAAATACGCCAATATTAATCATGCTTCGGGAGGAATGCAGGTTTTCCGGGGCGCTCACAGGATGCCATGATGGATAAATTTTCGCTGCCGGAACCTCATAGTCGTTTCGCATTTCCTGTCGCAATTGCGGGATATCCCCTGATTTTCGCCGCCGCATTCGCTACGGGCGTACTGGCCCTGCTTCAACTACGGGCGCCAGCACTTCTGGGACTTGCTGTTACTTTTTTTATTGCTTATTTTTTCAGGGATCCGGACCGGGTTGTTCCGGTTTCTGACGGGGCGATCATCTCTCCTGCAGACGGCAAGGTGGTCATTGCAGGCAGGGTGGACCACACTCTTTTTTATGACGGCCCCTGCCAGAAGATCAGTATCTTCATGTCGGTGTTTAACGTCCATGTCAATCGCATTCCCCATGAAGGCCAGGTTGAAAAAATAGAGTATCATCCTGGCAAGTTTGTGAACGCCAGCCTCGACAAGGCTTCTGAAGATAACGAACGAAATGCGGTTTTCATTGTTACGGACCAGGGTCAGCGGTACTGTGTGGTTCAGATTGCAGGGCTTATCGCCAGACGGATCATCTGTCATATTCAGCCAGGCGAAACCGTTCACAAGGGACGGCGTTTTGGCATGATCTGCTTTGGGTCGCGCCTGGATGTCTATCTTCCATTTGATGCAACGATCAATGTGGCAGTGGGAGACAAGGTCAAGGCTGGGATGTCGATTGTGGGATATATCAGGTGAATTTTGTCCTCCACCGCAAATCCTCTCCCGCTTGGGGAAGGAGCGAATGGAAAGAGCAGTTTGTAACAGCTTGAAGTATAACCCAGCGCGGTTGTTTCTCCGTGTTATTTCATGATCTTTGATGAAGCTACCTGCCTCATCAAGGATCATGATTTTTTTATTTATGGAAAAGAAAACAGAGGTGTCCATGTCGAAAAAACAATTTCATGTTGCAGTGGCTGGAGCAACCGGGGCTGTTGGAAATCAGATGATTGCCTGCCTGGAAGAACGGAATTTTCCGGTCAAATCCATAAAATTTCTGGCGTCTTTTCGTTCGGCGGGAAAAAAACTGAGTTTCAGAGGCGAGCCGGTGGTAGTTGAGGAAATGACAGAAACGTCCTTCAACGGCATGGAGATCGCACTGTTTTCAGCCGGCGGAAGCATCAGCGAAAAGTTTGCGCCAGTTGCAGCCAGATCAGGATGCGTGGTCATAGACAATTCCAGCGCCTGGCGAATGGACCCCCAGGTGCCACTGGTGGTTCCTGAAGTCAACAGCCATGCCATTGCCGGCTACACGCAAAAAGGCATTATCGCCAACCCCAATTGCTCGACAATCCAGATGGTGGTGGCATTAAATCCCATTCACCGGAAATATGGCATCAAACGCATTGTCGTATCTACCTATCAGGCGGTTTCCGGCACTGGCCAAAAAGCCATCGTCGAACTGGATACTCAGGTCCGTGCAATCATGAACTCACAACTGGTTGAAAATAAAGTCTATCCGCATCGCATCGCATTCAATTGCCTTCCCCATATCGATGTGTTTCTGGATAACGGATATACCAAAGAAGAGATGAAAATGGTCCATGAAACCCGGAAAATTCTGGAAGACAACACCATCGGGGTTACAGCGACCACGGTTCGGGTTCCGGTATTTTACAGCCATTCCGAATCCATCAACATTGAAACTCGCCTGCCCATCACCCCTGAAGCGGTCAGGGAACTTCTGTGCAGTGCGCCAGGAGTCAAGGTTGTGGATGATCCAAGTACCAATACATATCCGATGCCCATTGATGCAGCCGGCCAGGATTTGACATATATTGGTAGAATTCGAAGAGATGAATCTATTCCCAACGCCATTAACCTGTGGGTTGTCGCCGATAACATTCGAAAAGGGGCGGCAACCAACGCTGTTCAGATTGCCGAGATTCTGGCTGAAACCTATTTGTGATAGCAGCCGGTTAACTTGATCGTATCCTTAGTTTATGCAGTCGCATTCACGATAAATCATTATTTCAGGAGCAATAAGTTGGATCGAATACCCATGACAAAAGAGGGCTATGCCGCCCTAAAAATTGAATTGGAACATCTGAAAAAAGTAGAGAGGCCCCAGAACATCAAGGCCATCGAAGAAGCGCGGGCGCACGGAGATTTGTCGGAAAATGCAGAGTTCGAAGCTGCCAAAGACCGCCAGAGCTTTCTTGAAGGCCGAATTCGGGAGCTGGGATACAAGCTGTCAAATGCGGACATCATTGATCCAAGCAAACTCCCCAAAGACCGTGCTTCCTTTGGCTGCCGGGTGCTTCTGGAAAATGTTGACACCGGAGAAACCGTTCAATACCAACTGGTAGGCCCGGAAGAATCGAATATTGAAGAAGGTCGAATTTCAATTACA
>Ga0194044_10001646_pt1 | contig 11301 bp, 10 predicted proteins | sample JunL4417m_MetaG_FD_155460 | JGI IMG/M metagenome (GOLD analysis project Ga0194044, IMG submission 155460) | Anoxic zone freshwater microbial communities from boreal shield lake in IISD Experimental Lakes Area, Ontario, Canada - Jun2016-L442-17m | ecosystem: Environmental > Aquatic > Freshwater...
CCGATATGCTTCGGCTTCATCGATATCGTTCACTGCTTGGGTGTAGGCTTCACTCGCCATTGTCTTGGCGCTTGCCAAGAGTGCACTTACCAGTAACCAATCGATTGACGATTCGGATGTTTTCGATTTCGCTTCTTCGAGTTTCTTAGTAGCATTGGAGAGTTTGGTTTTGGCGCCTTCCTCTACATCGGAATCTGATGTCTTGGTCTTGGCCTTGTTAATCTGTTGCTGGACTTCTTTCACCATTGCATCGTAATCCCTTTTTGCATCAGAGATATCTTTGCTGCGTTCGTTGACATTGGCACAGAAGCTTAGGATTTTTTTCTGTCGTTCCTCGGCTTGCTGAGCGAATTTTTCCGCTTCAGTAAACTTCTGTACGGTCATCGAGTTATTGTCGCTGGCAGATTTTTGGAGTTTTTTGCCCACTTCCAGCAATGTCGGAATAGTCAGAAAATCTTTTTCTACATCTTCCCAGTTTGCTTTGGGGTGCTGAGCTTTCATCTCATCTACTACTCCTTGCGTCAACGCAATAGTCTTTGAAATGCCTATGAAATCCAATTTTTTGATAATATCCATAGCACTTTTTTGACTGGCGAGATAGATATCCAACTGTTTTTGAAATGAGTTTATCTCTTCAGATAATTTCTGAGCATCTTCATAGATTTTTTTGTGGTCTATCTGGTTTCCATGAACATCCGCTTCGATGGCTAGACACTCAACGGTACATCTATCTATCAATATTGGATACTCTGGGAGCAGATATCCTTTCACCTGTAATATCACTACACTAGATTTGATTTTCTGAATTAATTCTTTTGCCTTGGCAATCTGTTGTAGCGACTCATCTTGATACTTCTTGATTTCTTTGGGAATCTGTAATAAGAGGTTGACCTCAGAAGCGAGCTTCTTGTTTTGCTCCCTTAGCTTGCCTATGATCTCTGAAGCATCTACCATATTGGTTTCTACGCTCTCAGAAAATTCACTCTCCAACCATTTGATGTTAGGTTCGATCTTATCATCGATGTCTTTGAGAATCCTGGTGTGCTGGTCCATGGCCCAGAGGGGATACCCAGTAAACTCACCAGGAATTTTGAGCAATAGCTGCAGGTATTCTGCATCAGCTTCGTCGAAACTCTTCTTCAATGCTTGTTTGCGTTTCTTGAGCTCTTCTGCTGCTTTGTAGCTATGTATCGCCCAGATGATTAATCCTATTATCAGTCCGAGCAGGAGAATACCTAGCACTCCCATCACAAAATTATGCATATCCTCGGCTTTCTTGGCTTTTCTTTGGGCTTCGAGTTCCTGGCGTTGCTGCCAACCGATCTCACCCAATGATTCCATAAGTGCGACAATGGTTTCATCGATTCCAACGAAATATCGGTCCTCTCTTGCATAAGGGATGAACCTGGTCTCACCGATTTGTTTGGCTTCTAAGTCCGTGATATAGGGTTCTAATCCATATCCCGTAGCGATAAACCAATCACCATGTTTCTGAAGAGAATACTTCTCACGAGCGTTCTCGCTGTATTTTACAATCAGAAATATAATTCCGTTGTCGATACCTTTTTGGCCGACACCCCATTTCTGGCCGATGTCTGTAGCGACTTGCTGAGCTTCTTCTCCACCCAAATCATCCATGATTACTACAGCAATCTGGATACTTGTAGTATTGTTGAACGCTACAAGTCTGGATTCCAATGCCTGGGTTTCCTGAGGTCTCAACAGCCCGATGTAATCATTTACCAAGCGATTGGGCTCGGGTTTGGGCGGGATATCGAACGCGAACGTCCAAAGGCTTATCACCGCCATCATCATAACCATCATTGTTTTTTTCATACGTCTTTTGTTTTTAGTTTATTTTTGTGTTAATTATCTGTTTTCATCAGAAAATTTTATATATATTTGTCATAAAAAGTCAATACTTTGTGGTTTAACAGAATATCCCGTATTCTATTCTCATAAGCTCTTCATATACCCCTTTTCTTCATTCCTCATTCTGCAACATCTCATAAGGAACCTGACCTCCCATAGCCCGATTGGGATGTTTCAACCATGACTGGAATTTCTCTTTTTCGCCGAAGGTCTCTTCTCCTTGATCATAGAGTCTTTTGGTAGAGATATGATCTTCCAGATTGCTCAATAATCTTTCTCTCACGTCTGCATGGATTTTTTCCGTCTTTTCACTCTCTCTCGTCTCCCGTTTACTCATCTCGAACGTTTTGAGCAATTGTTGCCTTGCAGCATTCACTGCTTCGAGATCATTATCATCATACTGTAATGTACCCTGGCTATAAACGTTTTTGAGTAATCTCTCTCCTTGGACCTCTTCGTCTTCTTGTACGATAACTCTTACGCCATCTCTGAGTTCGATATTCGTATCGCCTGGTATGGGTTCTTTATCGATATCATTGGAAAGTTTGCCGGTAGCTCCATCTTCGGTATTGGTAAGTTTATATGCTGCAGAAAGTGCATCTCTCGTCTTATTTCTCGCTACCAGTAATCATCCTAATCCGTATTGGATAAAATCTTTTGGGGTGAATCCTGCAGCAGTAACTGCTTCTTCCACACGTCTTACATCATCAACCGTAGAGATATCTGCTACTACGATTTTGTCGATTTTAGGATCCAACATATTCTCCTTTTGAAGTTTTTTGAGTGCATAAACCGCTTGATCTGCTAAGTCTCCACTATCCAATCTCATGCCGATAATTTTTCAGCTGGTCCTATATTTCTTTTTCAATGCTACGATTTTGTCTATCCCTTTGTAAGAATCTACAAGATCTACGAGCAATGCTATCTTATCGGATTTTTCTATGGCATTGACGAATGCTTCGTTCTCGGTAGGATAACACGCGAAATATCTATGCGCTGTCGTTCCTCAGCTGAGTACCTGGGGATAGACCAAAGCTGCGGTATCGTTTGAGGTGTTGGTTAGTCCTCCGCCGACAATATTTGCTTCGACCGCATCCAAGTGAACGTCTTCATTAGCAGCAGCTCTCTTGCCGAATTCCGCGACTCTTCCCTGGCCTATAATCTCTTCCAGATACTGTGCATCCGTCGCTACGATGGATTTGAAAAATGCTCTGAGGAAGATTGGTTCGTAGACAGCTGCTAGTTCTGCTGGACCACTTACGAGCATAGCTGGCTCCTTTGGTTTGAGGACGGTGCCATCTTCGACGGCTTTGATATCCAATGGTATGAATCATCCCTTATCCACTACTTCCTGTCGCATCTTCGCATCGAAATATCCGTTGCCTCCTCTTATTTTTTGGTCATGATAAAATGCTTGGGCAAAATCCAATTCTGCCTGAGTGATCTTAATTCATAAAATATCTTTTAGGGTACTTCTGATTCCATCTACCACGACATATTGCTTATTAGGCGATCTCCTGAATGACAAAGAAAATGTCTCTCTCTTGGAAGATTTCTCTCCTTTGAGAAAATTCATCGTCCTATTGTAGGCGTCTGTCTGGATGATCTTATTCTTCTTGGCAATATCTCTCCTAATCTGAAGGTCGGTGATTTGCTGATACTCCTCGAAGCTGATTTCAGGAAACTCCTGTAATCTCGCCTTGTAAGCTTTTGTATCGAATGGTGTCATGATGGTAGGGGGTGAGAAGGTAAAGAGAACAAAATAAATGTTGAATTTTGAATTCTAAATGTTGAATGTTTGATGGGCTAGAATGAACTATTGTTTATCACAATAGATTGTAATAAGACATTACCTTAATCCAAAATCCATCATTCAAAATCAATTTTAAATTGTGTGGTTACGCGAAATTCTTGTCTAAGATCGTATAGAGCTCTGCAGAAGATATATTCCTGACGCCTCTGCCTTGCAATGTCGCTAGCATACTATCAGTTGTTTCCTTTGCTACACCTCTGATTGCTTCCGTGATGAGATAGACCTGATACCCTTTTTCCTGTGCATCACGTGCAGTATTGCCTACACAGTAATCAGTCGCTACTCCTCAGATGAGCAATATCTTTTTCTTTTGCTTGCTAAGTTCTTGATCAAGTGTCGTCTCATCAAATCCGCTGTATGCCTCTCTCGCTGGATTGGTTCATTTGATTATTTTCTGGTCGAAATCTGATTCCTCTAAAGGTTGGGTTAGCTCCACTCATGGGGTTCCTACGATTCCATGATCGGGTCGGAGCATCTGGGATCCTACTTCCGATAAGAATCTTTTGAGTTCTGCTAATGTGAATTGTGCTCTGCTTCCTATGCCGTTATTTTCGGCTGTTCGCTCTTTCACTTCTTCGTAACTCAGAAGATCAAATGCTTGTTTATTTTTGTAATTTGCAGCTAGCGAGACATGTCCGATGGGGTGTTCTTCCAGGATATTTATGGTCGAAATGCCATAATACTTGCATGCTTCTATAATCTTCTTGGTCGCTTGAGCTGCTTGCTCGCCTTCGTTTACATAGAGTTCATTGAGGTCTTTGTTTTCAAAGGTCTGCGTATTATCCACGCTAATCATTGCGATATCCTCTACATCGTTGCATTGTTCAAGCGTGATGTCCTTTACTAAGTATTCCTTGGTCTGAGGTTTTGAGATAGTCATTGTTTCCATGGGTTAGTGGTAAAAAATAAATAAGTATATAATTGTATATATTACAATAAGTAGAAGAGAATAGATTATTACCCAAACAATTATTGAGGTAATAACTACATATCATTCAATCAAAAATGAATTCTATTTTTGGAGGATGATATGAAAATAATGATTATGGGATAGAAAATTTGATAGTGGTCGTACCATCGTAGCTTTCGTTATAGCCAGGAAAGTCTGACGTTACTTTGACGTTTGCGTATCATAGCCCCTTGAGCAAAGCAGAAATGTCTTTGTCGGGATCTGTGCAGACATCTGCTTTTAAAACCATTGAGATCTCTCTTTCATACGCAGCGACGGTTTCGCGGATTTTTTCATCAAGAGCACTTTTTGTCTTTTCACTGACTTTGTGCTGCAATGCTTCAAGCCTTTCCTCTGCAGACATGTTTTGGAGCATGTCGAATGATTGTTTTGCGGTGAGCATGAGTATGTTGGTCAAGGGATAAAACATCTTTTGTATGGATTAGCTTTCCTTGAGTAATTGTATAATAAACAATTTCTAAGTGATTGCAAGAGATAATTGTATTTTTTACAATAACAAAAACCCGCACGGAAAAACCGTACGGGCATAGCAATATTTATACTACCTGAGAGAGAAAACTCCCCCATCAACCTCCAAATCCTCCGAGGCTGGTCTGACTGAAATGCGCAGCACTTTGGCTTGCACGTACAGCACTCTGGCTAAATACCTGAAACGCTTTCCTAATCTCGCTCGGATTTGCGTTTGCCGTAAGTACCCAGCGATCGGGGATACCCATCTCGCTAAATACCTGTTTAAAACTACAGGATCCATTATCGAATCCCATAGCGGCGATAATATGGTCCTCGCTCCTTAGCATATCTGTGACAATCTTTTTGACATCAACAGAGGTGCTGGTGTGTGAATGACAGTCATCACCGTCGGTCATGATCAGCGTAATCGTCCTTACCTGGATCCCATTATTCTTGAAGTCCTGAGTCTTAGCTATGACGGTGGCTAATAATTTGGCTGTCTCATCGAAAAGCGGTGTGCCGCCATTCGCATCATAGTTATTGGAATCCATCTTGGGAACTAGGGAAAGTGGTGTATATGGATATAAGACCGTCCCATTGAGATACCTATTGATCACTTCGATATTGTCCTGCTGTTTGCTCTCAAGCAATGCTTGGATAAGCATATTGTGCCCGTCCCTGATGGGTTGGGCATTACCAGCAAATCTGATAGACCCGGAGTCATCGACCAGGATATTGAGCAGAATGACTTCGCTCGAACGCACCGAATCTATCGGTACGCCAAGCCCTTGCTGAATGATCGCCCCGATATCGGGAATCTTGGTGAGCGCGTTCAAAGAACCGCTGCTAAGGTCACCGTCTTCGTGAGCAGTATTCAATAATCCGAGATTGTTTGCTTGTGTTGACATAATTTTTCCTCCTAATTTTTTTTGCGTTTTTACATTAATTTACTGGAATCTACATCCGGCCACTGCTCCATAGGAACCGTACTTTGGACGACATGCATACCAGCGTTGCGAAATTTTTCGAATGCCTTGTTGCCTTCGTCGGTAAAATCCACGATACCAGGAATCACGACCGGTGATGTACAGTCTTCCAAAAGATAGACTTTGCGTGCCAGCGAGGGATCCTTGGCCATGATATCAGTCAATAAGTCATCGATACTCCATGCCACACAATGTGACTTGGCCTGACCGGTGATAATAAGCATATCATAATCCAGCAGTTTCTGGATAAAGCTCGCATTTCGCTGAGCGATTGCGGTACCATTGAAGGTATCCACAACCTCAGGACTGAGCACCGAATAGTTTTCTGTCAACGGATTGCCTCCTTTAATCTCGGTTCCGGATTCACTGTTTCTCGCTACCGTATGGAAGAAAATTGCTTCCTCGATAATCGATACCAGTGCGTGTCCGATACCACCGAGCATGGCATGATATGGCCATATTGTCAGACGATACTTACCTTTGCGCTCCAATGACTGAGCATAGTGGATAGCATGCTTTTTGAGTGCTGTATACGATACTCCCAGCGATGCGGCAACACCCGGATTGATATTGTAGGTGTCGTTAATCAATTCACTGGAAGAAATCATCGTATTGGCCGGAACAGGATTCCCCTTCGCGTCCAAAAAGAAGAGCGAGTGAAAAATCTGCATGGCTTTGTGGGTGTCCATCGTCGGAAAAATCTTGGTGATCCTGCCGAGGTTGGCGTACATGAACTGTGCAAGACGTCTGCTGTCATCCGGAGCGCCTCCTACGAAGAGTTCGAAACCGGGAATACAAAAGGTGTTCTGCACATCGATCGGCATCAGCGCAATCTTGAATTTGTCGGTGGCTGCGTCGGTGAGTGCATGTACTGTTTTGTACGCCAGTGCGTCGCTTGCTAGATTCTGGTAGCCGATTCTATAGACCTGATCAGCTTTGGAAGCATCATAATGCTTTGGTGTTTCAAATTTTTTCATGATACAAGAGTTTTAATTGTTTATTACTTTATAGAAACGAGAAGAATTTTATTCTTTTTTATTACGTATATCCCTGCCGGACTGACAAGAAGATTGGCATGTTCGTTGACAATGGACTCCGTGCCTTCAAACACTTTTGTCTCTATATCCCCGGAAGGAGTCATCCCTACTCTCATGATACCATCATCTGTCGGACAGAAAAGATAGGTGCCCGAAGCAGATTTTCCTTTGATATGGGAGAGCCAGGGTTCATCAATCGTCTCGTTATCGATATGCGTCAGAATCTTTCCTTGTGTATCGATCACTATGCAGTGGTTGATATACTTGGATTGGTCCTTGACGGCAATCATACACCAGGCAAGATGGTCGCTGATATATGTCTTCACATCGATAATCTGACCCTTGATGAAAGGAAGATGCACATTGTCATTTATCACCTTACTCTGATTATCAAACATAAATCCCTGGAGAATATCGCCTGCTTTGTAGAGACCGAAACCGAAGTTTGGTCCTTTCCAGAGCAAGGTATTGTCTATGATTGCTTGACCGATAGCGATAGGTGAATACCCCAATCCGAAAGGATTGGATTTGTAGATATTTCCATTTTCCACCCAGAATATCTGATGATCGTCAGCAACACATACAGGACGTGTGCCTACACAATCAATAAAGAGTTTCTGAGCAGCTCCGGAATCATCCACTACTGCCATAGTATGTGACTGGCTGAGTACGGTAGATGTGCCGTTGATAGCGATATGGAGTGTCCTGGACAATGGTCCGGAAAATACTATCCTCTCGTTTTCACGACGATACTCATCTTTGTTGTGATAGACGTAGAGTAACTTTCCTTGCTGTATATCAGCAAAGACGATGGTCCCATCTGTCACAAATACTTCTCTGATTTGGAGATTTCCACTCACCGACATAGGTGCTATACTATGCACATGTCCTAGAGTACAGACAGGGCATGAGGAAGTAGCGAACTGGATGCCACATGCATTGCAGGTTTTCCACTGCATGGTCTGCAATAATGCATGAGGGAATTCGCCTCTCATATCCTTGGTGAATACCTCCTTGAAATACTTGAGCATCTTCGGATCCAATACCTTGTAAGGATACGCATGCTTGGGATAGATCACTTCAGGGTCAAAGACATTTATCCGTTTGGATGCACGCAATTGCTGCTTGATCTTTTTGTTTACGTCCTTGGGCTTATAGATACCTCCATAGGGATCTACGAACAATAATGACTTAAACAGCAGCGTAGAGAATGCATACCAATCTCCTGTATAGCTATGATTTCTCATCATAGTCCATAAGGGAGTCTGGTTTTTGAGTACAGTATCACAGAGCAAAGGATCGATGAATTTTTCCGTATACATAGTACTGACAAAGGGACCGAATTGGTAGGAGTCCGTATCTATCATATAGACGTTCCTATCCTTGACGAGGATGTTGAGATCATTGAAATCGCCGATGATGATGTTTTTGGCGTGCAATGATTTGAGCGTAGCATGGAGATGCAGGAAGATATCCCTGATTTCATTGTTAGTGATATTCATGGATTGCCTGAATCCCATATCTCCATAGGTAAGTAATGTTTCTGCACCCGTAATAAACCGCATGACATATCCGATAATCATCCCCTGTCTGTCTCTCAAGAGTTCATAAGGAATGATGACGTTGCTAGGTAATCCAGCAGGATACATCGAGAGTTTCTTCTGGTGCATGGTGAGTCTCGCTGTTGCAGCTTTCTGCTCATCAGGAGATTGCGCATAATAGGGGTCGGCCGGGAGACGATACACTTTCGCTACCTGACCATGACCTATATCATACACTACAGCTTCCTGGCCTGCCCCGATCTCTTTGGTGAGTCGGATCGCTTGGCCATTGAGGTACACAGTTTTCATAGTCAGATAGTTTTAGTTGTTTCTTATTGCGATAAGCGAAGTATCGTCAGGCAATAGGCCCTGATACTTCATAATTGTCCGCTCTTCCCATACGGGTTTACGCTTCTCTGTATTGATAGTAGTCAATACATTACGCAGCCATCCAGGGTTGGTGAAGTAGATAGCATCAGTCCAAAATTGGCTGATATCACCTATCTTCTCTTCCCTGCCTGGTAGATTTTGCTCTGCACTATTGATCAGATCAGCCACCCCATCCGTCCCTATCAGTAAGGTTTTCACCTCATCGGTAGGACAAATAAGATGTCGCTGGATTCCCAGAAGTGAAGGATTGGTATTGGTCACATCACTACCGGTGATACCATAACACAGATACGGTGGTTTATTCCCTGGAAAGGGACCGAGTACATGCAGATCGCCGTTGATTGAATAGAGTCCATCTCCACAGCCAAATATACAGGTGCTGGATGGAGTGATAACGACTCCTAGGATAGTGCAGAGAAAATACTGACAGATAGTAGCTATCAGATTATCATCCATGCTCTGTGCAAGGAGACGTACATGGGCAAGCACATCCTGCCGGACATTCTCCCATAGCCAATCATGACGGAAAAGATTCTCGTCACTTAGGCTAGCATGTGGTCTGGCAAGATAAGATGCAAGAACCTTGGCAAATATCGGAGCTATGATCTTGCTGCCGACCTCGCTATGAGGACCACTGCTGCATCCATCACTCACGAGAGCGATGATATAGTCCGTGTTTCGGAGCCAGAGCGTGCAATCCTGGTTGTTCTTGCCTATCTTGAGATGGCGTGCGCCTAGAACCGAAGCTCCGGCAATTTGGAATTTTTCGAGTTGTTTCATAATAGTTTATTTTTTATTGGTGTATGACTGCTAATGAACTTGTATAAATTACAATAACTAGATTGTAATCGATAAGGACTTCCTTCGTATAAAGTCCCATATATAGTAGCACTCGTGAGAAGATGCTATGGCTTCGTGAAGCCTCTCCACTATCGCTCTTGCGATCCGTCGCAGATACACGTTACTGGATGTTGTTCTTACTCGTGAGTAATTGTATAATAAACAATTTCTAAGTGATTGCAAGAGAAAATGTAAAAATAACAATAAGTATACCATAGAGACAGATATCATCTCTGATATTATTACTTGACTTATATGTTTAAATATATATAGTATATAAAAATAAAATCATTAAATACTATTGTATGGAAATTCAATCTGTGTCGATCCTTGTACCGGGCGGATGCCCAAATAGCTGCGCATGCTGCGTATCTAAGCTTCATAGTGATACTGATAGCTATCAGAATCAACTTGAGGATAACTATCAATTCGAAGCATTATATTCCCAGGATTACAAAGATGCTTTAGAATTTGCCAGAGACAACGGATGTAATGTTATGATGTATACTGGAGACGGTGAACCCCTCATGAACAAAAATTTCATCCGCAAGGTCGTAGAGCTCAATAAACAGCTCGACAAACCTTTTCGCTGGAGTGAGATCCAGACATCCGGCGTATTCCTCTTGGAAAAAGCCGATAACGGCGGAGAAAAGAACCTGAGATGGTTGCGGGATTATGTACGGGTCAAGATTGTTTCTTTGAGTGTTTTCAATCCCTTCGATTCGAAGGAGAATGAGAAGTGTCTCCGTCCAAAAAATGCTAAGGCATTCGTTGATGTGGAGAGAACCTGTGTAGCTATCAAAAAGTACAATTTCGGACTCCGGCTTTCGCTCAATCTCTATGATGCCTACAATACCATACCCACGGAGCAGATATTTGCGCGAGCCAAACAGCTAGGCGCGAATCAGATTACCTTCCGCGTATTGTATAATATCGACGAGCCACAGACGGCAGGAGAAAAAAGTATCAATGACTGGATTCTCGAGCACCGTGCCGATGATAGCGTCGTCGAAAATATCAATGCTTACATCAAAAAGCATGGTCGACCGCTCGAAAGACTTCCCTTCGGCGCTATCAGATATTCAGTACACGGGATGTCGTGTGTCGTCGATGACGACTGCATGAACTCAAATCCCGATGAGATCAAAAACCAGGTGAAATACTTGGTCCTAAGGCCAGACTGCCATGTCTACACCAAATGGGATGATGAAGGGTCCATGATGTTTTGACCCGAATTATCATCCTAAAATCTCTATAGCTCCGGACGTTTTGTTCCGGAGTTTTTTTATAAACATCTTCCTTAAGAAATAATCATTGACAAAATATCTATAATCAGTATGATATTTTCGAAAAATAACCCAAATTCAAGTCCAAAGTGCAATTGGTTAGTTAGAGCCTAAGA
>Ga0194044_10001647_pt1 | contig 11292 bp, 8 predicted proteins | sample JunL4417m_MetaG_FD_155460 | JGI IMG/M metagenome (GOLD analysis project Ga0194044, IMG submission 155460) | Anoxic zone freshwater microbial communities from boreal shield lake in IISD Experimental Lakes Area, Ontario, Canada - Jun2016-L442-17m | ecosystem: Environmental > Aquatic > Freshwater >...
AGACGAAGCGACCCGGTCCGCCGCTGACACAACCACCGGGGTGGGTGCCTGATCCGCCTTGGTAGTAGCCCTCGATCGGAGTGCGGTAGTCGGAATAGCCCGGAGCCGGTCGGAAGATCCACGTCTGCGGCGCGAGGTACTCACCGGCGTAGATGTTGCCCTCCGAGAGACCGGTGATGCGCTCGATGTCGAGCGGGGTCACCACTTCGCGCTGCAGTACGAGGTCGTCGAAGCCAGGGAAGAATGACGCGAGCGTGCGCTGCGCGGCGTCGCCGAGGTTCTCGCGCTCGGTATCCCAGTCACTTCCCTTGAGTTCGTACGGCGTGTACATCGTGAAGCACGACATGACGTGCTTACCCGGAGGTGCCATGTCGGGGTCAAGGAATGACTGAATGCAGCAGTCGAGGTAAGGGCGGTCGGAGTACCAGCCGTACTTGCCCTGATCGAATGCACGCTCGAGGTATTCAATCGACGGACCAATGTTGATGAATCCCCGATACTGATCGGTTCGGTCGCCGAGGGCGGGGAAGCGCGGTGCGGCGTCGAGCGCGAAGTTGACCTTCGATGCGGTGCCCTGGAAGCGGTAGCGCTCAATGGCTTCGACGAGATCGCTGGGCAGTTCGCGTGAGTCGACGAGTTCGAGGAAGGTGCGACGCGGGTCGAGGGCACTGATGATTACCGGTGCGTGAAATTCGGTACCGTCGTCGAGCACCACGCCGGTGGCCCGACCGTTATTGACCAACACGTGATTGACGTGTGAGTTCAGCCGAATCTCGGCGCCGTAAGCCTCAGCAGCGCGACCGATGACCTGTGTGACGCCACCGTTTCCGCCCTTGTGGAATGACCAGCTGCCGATGTTGCCATCGTGCTCGCCGAGAGCCAACAGCAAGTACACCAGGCCAGATCCTTGTGACATCGGACCAACCTTGGTGCCGATGATTCCGCTCGACGCGAGGTGTCCCTTGATGACATCACTTTCGAAGTAGTCATCGAGGAAGTCGGCGATGCTGCCGGTAAGTAGGCGCACGGTGTCGTGCACGACCTTCTTATCGCCTGAACCCAGATGCTTGAGCAGCCAAGCAATCTCAGCCTTGTCTTCGGGGTCTCCGCTGAACAGGTTGGGCGGCATGCGGTCGAACAGTGGCTTGAGGTACTGCAAGACGCGCGAGATGTCGTGATCGTAACGCTCGGTGGCGTCGGCGTCGCGAGGCGAGTGGCGTGCAATTTCGCGCAGATTGGCGTCATGGTCGGGACCCATGAGCAGGTAGTCGCCGTTCTCCATCGGGCAGAACGTCGTAGGCATCTCGAGCGGCATGAAACCGAACTTCACGAGCTCGAGTTCCTGAATCACTTCCGGGCGCAGCAGGCTCAGGCCGTAACTGAACGTTGTGAACTGAAAGCCGGGGCGAAGCTCTTCGGTGATAGCCGCACCACCCACGAGGTGACGCTGCTCGAGGATGAGTGTGCGCAGGCCGTCCTTGGCGAGGTACGCGCCGGCGGTGAGGCCATTGTGTCCGCCTCCGACCACGATCGCATCGTACTGGTTGCCCTCGCTCATGCCATTGACACCTTTCGTTCCGGGTTGAAGAAGGGCAGCGGCACCACTGTGGCCGGCACCGTGTAGTACTCGTGGTTGATCGTTTGTTCGACGTGCACGATGGTGCCGGGTTCGGCCAAGTGCGGACGCACCCGTGCCAAGCCGATGTGACGCTGCATCAAGGGCGAGTACATCAAACTTGTTGCGTAGCCAGCCCGCACCCAGTCGGAGTTTTCGTAGAGCATCGTGTGCCAGTCGACCGGAATCTCGTCCATGTACGGAACGACGTCGTGTTCCTCATGCAGCGCGCGGTAATCAGTGGTCGCGATGCTGATTCCGACGGTGGCCCAGCGAGATGTGTTCTCGTTTCGTTCGCGCAGTAGTGCGCGGCGGCCGGTGAACACGCGCGAGTCATCGTCGATTCCGCGCAGCGTCCAACCGAATCCGAGTTCCCAAGCGGAGAAGCGCTGGTCGTCGTTGAAGGCAAAGCGCGAAGACGAAAAGTCGACGTCAATGAGTGGTAGGCCGGCTTCGATGCGTGCCATGCCAAGGGCTTCCTCGCCGAACGGACGCAGGTGGTGCGGCTTGCCGGACTCGAGAATCGCATCGAGAACCGGAATCGCCGATTCAGCGGGCACCATGACCTCAAAGCCGAGGTCGCCGGTGAATCCGGTGCGGCTGATGGTGACAGGGTGGCCGGCGATCTTGGCCGGTGTCATGCCAAAGAACGACAACTCAGCGACTTCAGGAACAAGCGGCGTGAGGATGTCGCGTGAGCGCGGACCTTGAAGTGCGAGCACGCCGTAGTCGTCGGAGACGTCGATGACCTCGACGTTCAGTCGACGTACCTGATCCTGTAAAAAACCAAGATTGGGGCGGGCGGCGGTGAGGAGAAACTCGTCGGGGGCGTGCCGGAAAAGGACACCGTCTTCGAGTACATGGCCGTTGTCGTCGCACCAGATCGTGTACTGGGCGCGACCGGGCTTGCAGGTACGCACATCGCGCGACATCAGTCCTTCAAGGAACTTCTGAGCGTCGCCGCCACGGATCCAGTACTTGTACAGAGGTGAGGCGTCGAAGACGGCGGCCGCGTTGCGAATACCGAAGTACTCGTTCTTTGCCGAGTACTCGTAGCGCAGTGCCGATAGATAGCCCGACCAATGCCCGTAGAGGCCCGTCTCGTTGAGTTCAGACAGTCGTGGGTGGAACGGGGTGGTCTCGACCATGGTCGTTCCTCGCATTTTTCGTCGAAGGGTGTCGAAGGGTGTCGAAGGGTGTCGAAGGCTGGGACGGCGCTGCCGTGTGACCACCCTAGGGATGTCGAACGCTGTGGGGGGACCGAGTCGGCCGATCCGGGACAAATTGATCAAGATTCCCGCATAGTGAGATTGTGGCGCCCCTCGGGATATGGGGGGCATAGTGTATAAAACGGATATAACGACTATGCACAATTCGCCGTCTCGGTCGGCAGTTTCCAGATCCCTTGGTAGGCTGACGAGGTCAGTCGAGGTCACGACAGTGGCCTCGAACCATGAACCGCCGAATCTGCGGCAGGTCCACACGGGCCGGTCCAGAGCCGGGGACCCACGTGTTCCTGGGGCGAATCCGCCGGCCTCGGCCGGTGGTAGGGCCTTTTCCCAGCCCGAGCCCGTCAGCTAACTCGGTAGGCGGCAGGGGAGAGGACAAGGCGTGCAGTTGCCAAGTACCAAGCGTGGTCGTCGCACCATCATTGCCGTGACCGCGGTGGTGTTCATGGGAGTGGCTTTTACTGCGGTTCCTGCAGTAACGGCACTACCCACCGCAACTATCGCTGACGTCGAGGCGCAGATCGCCGAACTCCAGACCCAGGCCGAGATGGTCGCCGAGGATCTCAATGGTGCGCGCGTGAGGCTCCAGCGCATTCATGACAAGCAGGGTGTCACTCAGAAGAAGGCCGCTCGTGCCAAGGCAGCTCTTGCCAAGGAAGCCGGCAATCTCGGCGAGATGGCCTCCGTTGCTTATCGTTCCGGTGGGCTCGACACTTCGGTGCAGTTGCTCATGGCTGACAACCCCGCCGACTTCCTGCAGCAAAGTGCCGCACTCGACATCGTGGCGAAGGGTCAGAACGCCGTACTGCGACGCACCACGGCAGCACGCCTTCAACTCTCGCAAGCCACTGCCGAACTCAGTCAGCAAGAGGGCGACGCGGCCGCCGTTGAGAAGGAAATCGCCGGTCAGCAGGCAGCGATCAAGGCCAACCTCGCCGAACAGCAGCAGGTGCTCAGTCAACTCAAGGAAGAAGAGCGTCAACGCCTTGAGGCTGAGCGCAAGGCTCGCGAAGCGGCAGCAGCGCAAGCAGCGGCATCAGCGCGAGCAGCAGCCGAGCAGGCAGCAGCCGATGCGCAGGCGCGCGCTGCTAATGCCGCCAACAACAACGACACCACGAGCGGCTCGAGCAATGACACCGCTGACACCGGTGGCTCAAACAATGGCGGATCCAGTGGCGGCCAAAACGGCGGCTTCGTCGGATCTGACCAAGCGGCGATCGCTGTTGCTGCGGCACTCGCGCAGGTCGGCGAGCCCTACACCTACGACGCTCACCCGCCAGACACCTGGGACTGCTCCAAGCTCACCGCGTGGGCGTGGGGTCAGGCAGGAGTGTCGCTCACTGCGTACTCGTACGACCAAGCCAATGAAGTGCGTCACATTTCCACCGATCAACTGCAACCTGGTGACCTGTTGTTCTACTTCAACAATGCGCACCACGTCGCCATGTACATCGGTGGTGGGCAAATTGTTGAGGCCGCCAGCCCTTCAGTCGGCGTGCACGTGACTGATGCCTGGAACAGCTGGTCGTCATCGCACTTCAGTTACGCTGGCCGCCCGGTCGGCTAACACCCGCCCAATCGTCAGGAGAATCGGCCGTGGTTGCCGTAGGTCCCTTCCGTTCACTACGCCCCACTGCCGATTCCGCACAGCGGGTCTTGGCGCTTCCGTACGACGTCATGAACGTGGCGGAAGCGCGCGAGATGGCCGTGGGTCGCCCTGACAGTTTTCTGCACGTGTCGAGGGCCGAGATCGATCTCGACGAGTCGACTAATCCGTATGACGATGCTGTGTACGCGCGATCAGGTGCAGCACTCACCGAATTCATCAACCGTGGTGTGCTGCGCCTTGATGACGAACCCACGGTCTCGGTGTACCGCATGCGCATGGGAGACCTCGAACAAGTGGGACTCGTTCTGGCCGCCTCCGTTGATGACTACGAGGCCGGAATTATTCGCAAGCATGAATTGACTCGGCCCGACAAGGAAAACGATCGGGTGCGCCATATCGAAGGTGTCGGCGCGCACGATGAGCCGGTGTTCCTTCTCAGTCCGCCCGACGAGCGCATTGCGTCTTTCCTCGATGCCGTCGTGACGGGTGCACCGGCCAACTACGCCGCCGTGTCTGAGATGGGTATCTCGCACGAGGTGTGGGTCGTGTCCGACGCAGGGCAGATCAACACGGTGGTCAGCGCTATCGCCGATATGCCGGCCCTGTACATCGCCGACGGTCATCACCGCAGTGCAGCCGCCCAACGTGTGCGCGATGCGCGACGTGAGCAGCACGGTGCCGACGCCGACCTCGGCACCGCCGATCAGTTCCTCGCTGTCGTGGTTCCGGCCGATCAGGTCACGCTGATGCCCTACCACCGTGCGGTCGCTGACCTCAGCGGCCTCACGTCCGCGCAGTTCCTTGCTGCGGTGGGCGAGAGTTTCGCTGTCGAAGCCGTGGGTGAAGCCATCGCGCCCACGAGCCTGCGCGAGTTCGGTATGTACTACGACGGTCAGTGGTACCGACTGCGGTCAACAATCGAACACGCAGACGACGTGCTCGATGTCGACGTGCTGCAGGCCGACCTGCTCGAACCCGTGCTCGGTATCGGCGACCCGCGACGCGATCAGCGGTTACATTTCGTGGGCGGAATTCGCGGCTTGTGGCTGATCGCGGCGAGATTATGCCGCCCAAGTCGACGTGGTTCGAGCCCAAACTCGGCAGTGGGCTGTTCTTGCACCCACTGCCCGAGCGACTGCCCGCCTCGTAGCGACGATTAGCCGTGGAACGGCTGGATCGCGTCGGGCGGGACCGTGCCCAACTTGCCTGACTGGTAGTCCTCAAAGGCCTGCACGAGTTCGCTGCGGGTGTTCATGACAAAGGGACCATAGGCGGCAACGGGCTCACGCAGCGGCACGCCACCGAGCAGGAACACTTCCAAGTTCGGCATATTCGACTGCTGCTGTGAGTCGGCCTCAATCACCACCGTGTCGCCGGCGCCAAACACCGCCAACTGACCCTCACCAAAGCCGCGCTGCTCAGCGCCCACACTGCCGTGGCCACTGAGTGCGTAGGCCAGCGCATTGAACTCCTGCGGCCACGGAATCTCAATACGCGCGCCAGGGGCCAGGGTGAGGTGTGCGATGGCCAACGGCGTGTGGGAGATTCCCGGACCGGAATGGCCGGCGATACTTCCGGCGAGCACGCGCAACAGTGCGCCCCCGTCGGGTGAACTCACCAGTGCAAAGTCACGACCCTGCAGGTCTTGGTACTGCGAAGCGATCAGCTTCTTCTCGCGCGGCAGGTTGATCCACAACTGCAGACCGTGGAAAAGCCCTCCGTTCATGACGAGGTCTTCGGGAGGTGTCTCAATGTGCAGAACACCGCCACCAGCGGTCATGTACTGCGTGCCGCCGTCGGAAATCGTGCCGCCACCACCGTTGGAGTCTTGGTGAATGAAGCGGCCGTCGATGAGGTACGTGAAGGTTTCGAAACCGCGGTGCGGGTGCCATGCGGTTCCGCGCGGCTCGCCCGGTGCGTACTCGACTTCACCCATCTGATCCATGTGAATAAACGGATCGAGGTCGGCGAGATCAATGCCCGCGAATGCTCGCCGCACGGGGAAGCCCTCGCCCTCATGTCCGCGTGGAGCGGTCGAGACAGCCTTGACCGAGCGAGGTCGCGCCGTCGTGTCACTGGCGTCGAGTCGCGGCAGGGTGAGCGTGTCAGCGGTGATGGCCGGCATGAAGGACCTCCTTGGTCGTAGTAACTGTAGTTGATATGTCAACTAAAGACCGAGGCGCGGGATTCCCGACCTCGGTGGCGCACCCGGGTGCGTTAGGTTCAGAACGTGGGCGCAGCGTGCAATGCACTAGGTGTCATGCGGCGTCGCTGCCCAGGTGAGGTGTCGTCGTGATCGAGTCGCTCGACGTATGGCTTGCGGTGGGGGGACTACTCGCGGGACTGATGGTCGGCCTCACCGGAATGGGCGGCGCGGTGCTCGTGACGCCGCTGTTGATTCTTGTCTTTGGGTTGCCACCTGCTGTCGCCGTGTCGAGTGATGTGGTGGCCAACGCCATCATTAAGCCCGTCGGATCGATCGTGCACGTGCGCACTCGCACCGTGCACTGGGGCCTGGTGCAATGGCTGTCGTTGGGGTCTGTTCCCGGAATCTTGCTCGGCACCATCGTGTTTGCGCGCGCGCTGTCAGATCCGGCGAGTGCGGCGCAACTCAAATACATCATTGGCATCGTCTTACTGATCGCGTTGGCAGCAAGTGTGGTGCGGCCGTGGATTGTGCGCCTACGGCGTTCGGACGTCGAAGTGGTGGCTCCCGACGACCCGCGTCGTGGGCCGATGGCTCCGATCAAGCGTGTGCTCACTCTCGCGGTGGGCTTTGTTGTCGGAATCATCGTCGGGATGACATCAGTGGGCTCGGGCTCGCTCATTGTGATCAGCTTGCTGGTGTTGTATCCGCTGTTGGCGCCGCGGGTATTGGTTGGTACTGACCTGACCCAGGCGGTTCCGATGCTTGCCGCAGGAGCCTTGGCACACATGACAATCGGCGATGTTGATTGGCGAGTCACGGGTGCGTTGCTTGTTGGGCAGATTCCCGGAGTGTGGCTCGGAGCGCGCATGTCATCGCGCTATGACGGCCGATTGCTCAAGGCGTTGCTGATGGTCGTGCTTGCCGCGACCGCACTGAAGTTACTCGGTGTGGCAACCGTCATTTGCGGAACGATCGCCATCGCGGGCGTCGTCGTGCTCGTGATCCAGTTCATCCGTGAGCGTGCGGCCGCTCGGGTTGCGCAGGACGTGTCGTGAGTAAGAGCCCGCCAGAGCGTTACTTCCGAACGCCGGTAACGGCGCCCGGGCCGCAGGGCGGCGACATGCTGCGCGCCTTCGGATTGATACGCACCAATCCGTTGGCCTTTCTTGAGCAGACCTGGCACGAACTCGGTGATGTCGTGCAGTTTCCGATTCCGTCACCGCCGTCGTATTTGATCAGTGATCCCGAAGCTGTCGATCGGGTGCTGCGAGTCAATCAACGCGCGTACGGCAAGCGCACGATTCAGTACACGTCGCTTTCACTGGTGACGGGTGAAGGATTACTCACCGCCGACACGGAGGCCTGGCGTCAGCAGCGGCGCGTGGTGCAACCGGCATTTCATCCCACGCAGGTTGAGAAGGTGGCCGATCATGTGGCGGTGTCGTGTGCCCGCCTCGATCGTGACTGGAGTGCGCTTCCCGACGGCACAGTGATCGATGTCGACGCTGCGATGATGCATACGGCACTGGAAGTCGTGGGCCGGTCGTTGTTTGGTACCGATCTCTCCGGCGATGCAGCGACGCTGGCAAACGCGACCCTTGCCGCCCTCGATGTAGTGGTGGGCAAGGCCCGCAACCCGCTGTCGCCACCACTGTGGGTTCCGACACCGGGCAATCTCACCCTGCGGCGCAGTCTGTCGATACTCGACGGTGCGGTCGAGCGCATTCTCGCCGAACGGCTTTTACGACCGGTCGGCATCGAGCGTGATCCTGACATGCTCGATCTGCTGGTCGAAGGGTTCGGTGGTGGCGAGGGCGTGCGCAATCAGATGGTCACATTCTTGGTGGCCGGTCATGAAACGGTTGCCAGCGCTCTGACGTGGTCGTGGCATTTGCTCGAAACCTCGCCCGATGCTGCCGCGATGCTGCGCGATGAGGCCCTCTCGGTGCTCGGTGACCGTGATGCCACGTTCGCCGATTTCTCTCGCCTGCCGTATGCGCGCGCCGTGGTTGATGAAGCGCTGCGCTTGTATCCCCCGGCCTGGCTGATTACCCGCAAGGCGTACGAAGACGACGTGCTGGCCGGGCATACGGTGCCGGCGGGAGCGCTCATCATCATCAGTCCGTGGATTGTGCATCGGCACCCCGATCTGTGGCCCGATCCCGAACGGTTCGACCCGTCACGATTCCTTGGCACGGGGGCGTCCGACCCCAACCGCACGGGCTACTTACCATTTGGTTCGGGTCCGCGGCTGTGCATTGGCCGAGACTTCGCACTCCTTGAGGCCACGCTCATCATGTCGTCGATTGCGCGCCGTTGGACCTTCGAGGGTGTCGACTCCGCATCAGTGCATGCCGAACCACTTGTCACTGTGCGACCGCGTGATGGATTGCCGATGCGAGTGCGCCGCATCGAAGCGCACGAGGGTTAGAAGCTCGACTCGTTCTGGTGCGCATCCTGGCGCAGCAGTTTGATCGAGTCGAAGGCGTACCAGAGGTCCTTGCGCGAGAAAACCCACAACACCGGCACCATCATCAGCAGGGCCGCGCCCACCCACAGCGGTCGTTCGGCCCACCACAGCAGCGTGGGTTCCGAGGGTGGTCGGTAGCGGAGAATGATGACGACGATCAAGATGACCAACGCCATGGCCGTGGTGTGAAACAAGAACAGCGGCAACGAGACGCGGTTGAGCAGTGCGTTGAAGATGCCGACGCGAGGTTTCTTCAACCATTCCAGCGCGTACGGTCGGAGTAGTTCGGCGACGCCTGCTTGGAATATCACCAACATGATGATGGTGAAGTTGGGTGGTCCCATGTTCGAGATCTTGTCGGTGTTCACGCCCACCATGGATGCCGGATAGACACCCGAGAGAATCAGCCCCGCGAGCCCGAAGAGTCCGCCGAGCGTCAAAGACCAGGCGACATGGCGTGGCAGTGCCACGAGGTCGTCGAAGAAGAATCCGAGTTGATGGCAAAACGCGAACACGAAGATGAAGTTGACCCAGCCGAGCCAGTCGATTCCGAGGTGAAAGCGACCGACGTCGATCAGACAGGCGATACCTCCGAGACTGACCAATACCGCAACTCCCCAACGGCGGTGCAAGTTGATCATCACCGGTGCGATCAGCACGAGTAGGAGGTAGACGCCGATGAACCACAGTGGCGACAGAATGAGAATGACAGATCGCCACATCCAGTCGGGGTTCCAAAAGAACTTGACGACCTCGAAGATGCCGAGCCACACTGCGATTAATGCACCGGTCGGAATAGCAAGCCGTCGTACGCGACCGGCCACGAACACTCCGTAGCCGCCGCCATTGGCGCGCACCTTGTCCCACACACGCAAGTGCGCGTAGCCACCGACATAGAAGAACAGCGGAAGGACCTGGAACAGCCACGTGAGCGGCCAGAGGCCGTAGGTCCACTGCAAAGGGCTGGTGGGTTCGGGACCGTGCGGTGTCCACGCGATGATCGTGAAACCCCAATGCCACAGCACGACGACGCACAGCGAGAGCGCTCGCAGCAGGTCGACGTAAGGATCACGGCGATTGGGCTCTGTGCCCGTCTCGGCCGGGGCGGTGGCAGTCATGTGGGGTGCTGACACTCCTCATAGGGTCGATGCCTCGATCCTGCCAGAGTGGGGTTAGTTCGCGCGCATTACCCACCGGTAGTGATGTAGTCAATCAAGGCGCTGCGTTCTCCCTCGAGTTCGCCTAGTCGGGCTTTGACCGCGTCACCGATGCTGACAATGCCGATCATCTGCCCATTGTCGTCGACAACCGGAACGTGGCGGATACGGCGATCGGTCATCTCACGCATGAGGGTGTCAACGGGGCAGTCGGCTTTCGTGGTGTGCACGGTCACCGTCATGAGTTCGTGCACGCGCATGGTCAGAGTGCCGGCGTCGTCATGAAGCCGCCGCACGATGTCGCGCTCAGAGATGATGCCGCCGATCGTGTGGCCATCGTCACTGACGACGAGGGCGCCTACTCCATTGATGGCGAGCATTCGTAGCGCCTCAGTCACAGAGGAGTGGGGAGTGATCGACGCAACGAAATTGCCCTTGTGATCAAGAATGGCCGAAACCTTCATGATGCCTCCCGGTGGCGAGGTCCCCACCGAATAGTGCGGGGTCACGGGTGCGAACTACTGAGACTGTACTGCTGAAAACCGGGCAGGTACATGGGTTGATTGGCTTGATCGCCCCGATGGCGCAATCAAGGACGAAGGAGGGCAACGACTTCGTCATGCAGGTGGCCGTTGGTGGTCACGCAACTCGTCGTGCCTGCGCCGCCGAACGTGGGCGTGCCATCGAAGCGCGTGATGAGCCCACCGGCCTCGCGCACGACCGGAACGAGTGCGGCGACATCCCACGGATTGAGTTGAGGTTCAGCGGCAATGTCCACGGCGCCTTCTGCGACGAGTAGGTGCGACCAGAAGTCGCCGTAGGCGCGACTGCGCCAGCAGGTGTCGAGCAATGTGTGGAAGCCCGCACTGCTGTCAGTACCGGACGCGGCGACATCATTCCAACCGACGTGATCACTGAAACTGAACGAGGCGTCGGAGAGGTGCGTAACCGCTGACGCGCGAATGGCGCGCTCGCTTCCATCAACGTCGCGCGTGAAGGCGCCGCTGCCGGCGGCCGCCCACCAGCGGCGGCCCAGGGCTGGCGCGCTCACTACGCCGACGAC
>Ga0194044_10001656_pt1 | contig 11267 bp, 15 predicted proteins | sample JunL4417m_MetaG_FD_155460 | JGI IMG/M metagenome (GOLD analysis project Ga0194044, IMG submission 155460) | Anoxic zone freshwater microbial communities from boreal shield lake in IISD Experimental Lakes Area, Ontario, Canada - Jun2016-L442-17m | ecosystem: Environmental > Aquatic > Freshwater...
CGGGGCAGCTCGTCCAACCGCTCACCGGCGCCGAGCCGTTCCAGACGCTCGTGCTCAAGAGTTGGCTCGATGCGAAGATCCCGTTCGTGCCGCTCCTTGCGATTCCGTACCTCACGTTCCTGCTCAGCGTCCCGCTCGTGATTCCGCTGCTCAACCTTTCGGCCGGTTCCTATCGTCGCTTCCTGACCGTCGGCCTGGCCCTGATCGTCTCGCAGCTGATCCTCAATGTCGCCTACGTCCTGTTCCAGACCTACGTGGTGCGTGACGTGCACGCTGGCGCGGGATTGGGCGGCTGGCTGGTCAACCTCGTGTGGGGCAACGATCAGCCGTTCAACTGCTTCCCCAGCGGGCACTGCACGTGGACCACGATCGGCATTATCTCGCTGTGGCGGCTCAGGCACCGATTCCCGAAGACATCGTGGGCCCTCATGGCTTGGTTGTCTCTCGTGTATCCGGCGACGGTGAGCTTGAGACAGCACTACCTGATGGACGTCTATGCGGGAATCTTCATAGGCTTTGCCGTCTACTGGGCATGCATGTTCCTCGTCGAGCGTCCGCTGCTCGTACCGGCTGGCGAGGCACCACTGCCTACCTAACAGAGATATTCAGCAGAACGCCAGGAGCTACACTGCTGAAGAGAGGCGTCGGCGCGTCGGCTGACACCCAACACGTTAGGCCTACAGGGGGAGTAGACGATGACCGGCCGCTGGCGGATTCTGTCGGGCCTGGCGCTGATTCTTGCATACCCCGTGTTGCTCCGACTTCCATTCGCACAGCTGCCGGCGGCGATCGCGGTGGTATGCATCGAGGCGTTGGTGATCGGCACGGTTCCGTTCGGCATCGCGTTTCTCGCCCAGACCCTGCTGGGGCACAGGCGATTAGGGGACCCCGTGCTTCTGCTGCTCGCGGTCGTCGTGGTGGCCGTCTGGTGGTATCTCGGCCTTGGCGCGGCCGAATCTCCCATCGAAGGCGTCGTCATGCTCTTCATGTCTGTGCTTCTCCTGCTGTGGTTCCTGAGCCTTGGCTCGGCATCCGCGCGCGCACTCAACAAGCGTCGACTGTCGAAGGCATCCACCGGTCCGCGTTAGGCGTAACAGGAGCATCGAGCGGACGCCGAGCGGGTATCCTGATGAGAGCGCCTGAGCGCCGCTCATGCGCAATACGTTGCGCGGACGAGAGTGCGGTTCGGCGACGGAGCCGGACTGTCGGCCGCAACCGGCTTTCGCGCGTGCCTCGCCTGTGTCGATCCGGAAGGGGTCATGATGCCCAAGGTCATCCGCCAGGCCGTGACGTTCAAGGCGACGCCGCACGAGGTCTACGAGCTGCTCATGGACTCGCGCAAACACGCCGCTTTCACGGGGGCTGCAGCGAGCATCAGCCGCAAGGTGGGAGGATCCGTCAGCGCCTACGACGGCTACGCCACCGGGACGAACCTGGCGTTGGACCCTGACTGCGGAATCGTCCAGACCTGGCGCGCCAGTGACTGGCCGGCCGATTGCGTCTCCCGCGTCACTTTCCACCTCGCCGCCGTAGAGGCCGGAACTCGACTCACGTTCACGCAGCGGGGCGTGCCGGACGAGTCTTACGAGTCCGTGAAGCGCGGCTGGATCGACTACTACTGGAATCCCATGAAGGCGATGCTGGCCTCGAGCTGAGCCGCGAGTTGCGCGAGGGTGCCGCCGCCCAGCAAGCGCATCGAACGGACTCCGCGAGCGCTATCCTGATGAGAGCGTCTGAGCGTCGTTCATGCGCGCCACGTTCGACCGACATACGCCCGGGAGAGGAGGGGCACGCTGGGCATGAAGCCTGCGTCCATGCCGAGATGGCCAGGCCGGGTCATCATCGTGTCGAGCGTGCCTCTCGCACTGATCGCCATCGGACTCATCAGAGTGCTGGTTGCGGAGCGCGGCGGCGTTGTCGGCACCTCAGTTGAGCGTGCGGTCTTCGGCATTGGGTCTATACCTGGCGGTACCGTGCGGACTGGCGAACATCGTCACCGGAGTCTTCTCGCTGTTGAGAAGGCTACTCACGAAGTGGGTTGCGATTGCTGCGATCCTGGTAGGTATCCTGAGCGTGGCCGCGGGAGTCATTTCATGGACCTGATGATTCATGGTCTCGTCATTCGCGGCGGGTGCCTTCAGTCAGTCGCTTGCGGGACAAATATCGGGCTTGGTGTTCAGGCCCACTTGATTGCCAAGGCTGAGGCCGTCCTAGCCGACGTCGTGACGGCGTGGCACCGCCCGGTGGTGACATCGGTCGAACAAGCGCATCAGGTCGCCAAACGGTAGACTGGCCTGAAGGCGCAAAGGCGTCTACTTATGCGCAACACGTTCGACAGGCCAGGATTGGTCGGGTGTAGCCTCGCTCCCAGCGATTGCGCAACGGAGGTGCACGAGTGAATCATCGGCTCTCTCTTGCTCATATCGAGCAGGCCATGAGCGTGATCGACCCGGTCTTCCTCCACACACCCCAGTACCGGGTTGAGTCACTCGACGAGATACTCGGTTGCCGCCTCGTCGCCAAGGTTGAGACCCTCAATCCAGTACGTAGCTTCAAGGGTCGGGGTGCCTCGTACCTGCTGGCCAGCGTACCGGCTGGAACGAGACTGATTTGCGCCAGCGCGGGCAACTTCGGTCAAGCCATGGCCTATGCATGTCGCTCAAGAGGTGTGCATCTCGTGGTCTACGCGAGTGTGAACGCCAACCCACTCAAGGTGCAGCGCATGAGGGATCTGGGGGCTGAGGTTCGACTTTCCGGCGACGATTTCGATGCTGCCAAGATTGAGGCCAGACGAGTCGCACTGGCCGATGGCATGCAGATGGTCGAGGACAGTCTGGACCCCAACACGGGTGAGGGGGCAGGGACCATCGGTCTCGAGCTAGCCCAATGGACTGAGCCGCTGGGTGCGGTTCTGGTTGCACTCGGAAACGGAGCCATGATCACCGGCGTCGGCTTGTGGCTGAAGGAGCACTCGCCCGCGACGCAGGTGATCGGTGTGGCTGCGGCGGGAGCTCCCTCGATGGTTGAATCGTGGCGTTCGGGGACGATCGTGGAACACTCGGCGGTCCACACGATCGCCGACGGCATTGCGGTGCGCGTCCCGATTCCGGAAGCCGTGGCGGATATGGATGGGACCGTGGACGACGCGCTCGTAGTCCGCGATGAGAGCATGCTTGCCGGAATGAGACTCCTACATCAGCACCTGGGCCTAGTGGTTGAGCCGTCTGCGGCGGTAGGTGTCGCTGCGCTTCTGGAGCACCCTGCTCGGTTCAAGGACCAGACAGTAGCGACTATCCTATGCGGGAGCAACCTGACCATGGAGCAGGCAAACGAGTGGTTGTTCTAGATGAATGGTTTTCGGGTGCGGCATGTCGAACAAAGGTGTCCAGCAGAACGCCAGGAGCTAGACTTGTGAAGAGAAGTATCAGCGCGTCTGCTGATACCTAACACGTTCGACGCACCGGGAGCTATCGTCTGTCAGTGAGGACCCCGCGATGAAGGGCTTTGAGCCGACCCCGGCAGCGCAAGGTGGACCTCTTGCCCGCGGCCTGAGAGATTGCGATGTCGTCTGGTTCGGCCCGAAGGAACTGCCATGAGACCCGCTGCCAGAAGAGTCCTATTGTGGGCCGTCGCCATCGTGCTCGCGGTGGCGGTCGCTGGCCTGGCCGGGTTCGTCTGGTGGGGTACCCACCCGCTCGGACCGACTCAGGGCGCTCTCGCAGCGCTTCAAGGCGACGGCACGGTACGTGTCAGCTGGCTCGCCGATGGTTGGGAGTTCGTGCCGACGAGCGGAGAACCCAGCGCTGCACTCGTCTTCTATCCGGGGGGACACGTCGACGCCCGCAGCTACGCACCGTACGCCCGCGACGTGGCGTCACGTGGGTACCTGGTCGTGATTCCGGTGATGCCGCTTTCGCTGGCGGTGCTCTCACCGAACGCCGCTGACAAGGTCGTGGAGGCCCACCCGGAGATCGCACGCTGGGTCATAGGCGGGCATTCGCTCGGCGGCGCGATGGCAGCGCAGTATGTGGCCAAGAACCGCGGTGCGATGCGCGGCCTCGTGCTGCTCGCCGCCTATCCGCCGTCAGGCGACGACCTGAGCACGAGTGGCGTGTTCGCGCTCACACAGGTCGGGACTCTCGACACGGTCGTCAATCGCGGGAACCTCGCTGCAGGGCGCAACCTGCTACCGCTCGACGCGGTCTATCGAGATCTCAAAGGCGGCAACCACGCGCAGTTCGGCGACTACGGTCCGCAGCCGGGCGACAATCCGAACCCCACAATGCCCGCCGCTGAGCAACGCCGCCGCGCCGTCGATGGCACCGTCGCCATCTTGGGCAGCCGATAGCCTCTCGTCTGGGTGCGCACGTCAGCAATCCTCTCACTCCCGAGGCCAAGATGAAGGACCTTCCCGACAGTGGGCGTCTGACCAGCGCATCGAGCGGAGGCCGCGAGCGCTATCCTGAAGTGAGCGCCGCAAAGCCGCTCACGCGCACCACGTTCGATGGAGCGGAGTCGTCTACTCCGCTGACCGCTCCAGGTTCTCTACGATGCGACGGTATTTCTCGTGGATGAGCGCACGGTCGAACTCGTCGAAGTCGGCTAGCATCGTCTGCTGCTCGGCATCCGTGAAGTACTCCAGGCATGGCTTGAAGAAGTGCCGGTCCTCTTTGGCGATATGCACCGGGTAGAACTCGATCAAATCCCGCAGGCAAGATTCAATCTCGCTGAGCGCTGACGCGTCGCCGAAACGATATCGACTGTTGGCCTCGATGAGCCTCCTCGTCATCAATCGCCCACGCACGTGGTCCTCGATGAGGCCAGCCATGGTTGCGGCCAGCTCGTCATCTAGAGGTTTGTCGGCGAGACGTCGGAAGAGGATGTCCTCCTCCTTGCCGTGGTGGCAGCGGTCGGCGTATGTGCGGATGAAGTCGGTTGCAGTGTCGATGAGCCCGGAGTCGACACTCCGCGCTTCAGCTATCTCACCCAGCTGATCCTCAAGAACAGCCAGCATGCGCTCGATGACCCGATGCTCGGCCATCAGCGGACCTGCAGGTGAGCGTCCGGACATTGTGCCCTCCTCGGATCGGCGGTTGTCTTTGTTGTATTCCCAGGGGGCACGCAGTGGCTGTCCTCATCGCGCTGCATCGAACAAAGGTATGCAGCAGACAGTTCGACCACAGAGTGCTACTCCCGTTCGGCGCGAGCCTTCAGACCGTTGGCGAACTGCTCGAACGAGGGCTGCAGATCGGGCATCGAGCGCCACATCGCGCTAGTCAGGGGTCCGTGGTACTCCTCCCTCATGTGGAAGGTCGAACTGCCGTCCTCGGTCGGCGTGAGCGTGAACGTGCGCTCGCCAACGAAGAGCCCAAGCGGCATGCCCCCGGTCCACTTCATCTGCGTGGGGGCGTCGAAGTCTGTCACTCTGACTGGGAATGCACGCCCGGGGTTCACTGCGGCGTGCACGGTGATCGTCTCGCCGTCACCGATGTGTCCGTCAACGCTGACAACACCAGAGTCCCACGTCGGATAAGCCGCAGCGTCGACGAGGACGTCCCAGATCTGCTGCGGAGTGGCGGAGATTGTGGCGCTGGCTTCGAATGCATGCTCACTCATGCTGTCTCCTCGTTCGAGTCGTACCTTATCGGCAATGGATACATACCCCGGAACACGCGTCCCCGCGTAGCTCAACGCCCCGCACCCCATTGCCACGGGCACTGAGCGATGTCGAACAAGCGCAACAGCGGACATCGCTGGGCTAGAATCGTCCCGAAGCACCTGAGTGCCGGCATGTGCAACACGTTCGACGAACCAGGCAACAGAGCGCCATCGCCACGAGCGGAGTGACCATGCGAACCGTTCAGAAGGCACTGCCCGAGTCGCTAACTCCCGACCTGATCGCGCCTTGCGGCATGAATTGTGGTCTGTGCAGGGGCCATCTCAGAGACAAGAACCGTTGCCCCGGCTGCAACGGGGATGACGCCGCCAAGCCGCGATACTGTCTGACGTGCAAGATCAAGACCTGTGACACCGTAGCCAGCGGCGCGAGCTCGTCGTGCTTCGATTGCACCAGTTTCCCCTGTGCTCGGTTGAATCAGCTCGACAAGCGATATCGCAGCAAGTACTTCATGAGCGTGACAGAGAACCTCCTCCAGATTCAGGAGATTGGCCTTGAGCTCTTCGTCGCAGCCGAGAAGCTGAGATGGGCGTGTCCAGAGTGCGGCTCCCTTCTGTGCGTTCATCTCCCGGACTGCGGCGTTTGCGGCCATCCTCGGAATCCCTCAGGGCCGGCCGACGAGGGCATCGAGCGGAACGCTAGAAGGTAGACTGACCTGACAGGGCATGCGCGTCTGATCATGACCAACAACGTTCGACAGACGGGAGCGGTTGATCCCATGGCATATGACGAACTGCTCGACTCTCGCATCTCAGATGTCGTCACGCCCTGGGGGGCGACCCGGAAGGCGATGTTCGGCGGAACGGCGTACATGCTGAATGGCAATCTGATGGCTGGCGTCTACAAGGATCGACTCCTCGTGCGCCTCAGTGCCCCCGAGGGTGCCACCGCTTTGGAAGAGCCGCACGTCACTCCCTTTGACATGATGCCGCACCCTATGCCTGGTTGGGTCACCGTCTCGTATGAGGGCGTTGTGGGGGATGGCCTGATCTCTTGGCTTGAGCGCGGCCGCCGGCACGCAGAGTCGCTACCGCCCAAGTAGGGGCTTCGATGGCGGTGGGGCGTGCTCGTCGGGGATTGCCGCCGCGTGTCGAACACAGGTCGCGAGCTGACGGCCGAGCGGTAGCCTGAACTGAGAGCTGGCTCGTCCGAATCTCATATCTAGTACGTTGGACGGATGCCTGGACACTGCGGTGACACCAGCCGACACACGTCCATCCCGATCCTCTCCTGGTCGGCCTCAACGGATTCCCTTGTGCCCGTTCGTGGGTATGCATGTGTGGGTAGCACGTTCGTCGCGAGGGGAGCGTTCCATGGCAGACAGTTTCGCAGTTGGCTCGGGCACCCGGAAGGATCCGTGGGTGCTCAAGACGCCGCCGGGCAGCTCGGAGTACACCATGTACCGCGATGAGACCGCAGAGCCGCCGGCGCTCGTGTGTATCGTCGGCAAGACTACTCTGGGCTACCAGTTGCGCGCGATAGAAGATCTGCACGTGTGGTTGAAGGAGTGCGGCGATTGGGTGCCCCTCGGCGCCGCCGACGAACAGAAGCCGGCCGCGCCGGGCACGGTTGAAGCATGGGGCCGCTCATCAGACAATCCGGTCGGCGGGTGGTATGGCCTGAAGAAGGGGCTTCGCGGCCGCTTTGGGATGTATATGCCGCCTTTGCTTGAGGCGCTCGGACTCGCGGAGTTGGAGCACAACCCGCGCAACAACCGGATGCGGGCGATCTAGCGACCGGCGTGCGCCATCCAACAGGCGCTTCCGGCCCGGATGCATCGAGACGCAGGAGGAACTGGTGACCGGACCGATCCTCATTGAGGTCTTCCTGGCTGCCCTTGCTATTGCGGTGAACCCGCCCGCGGTAATCGCAGCAATCCTCCTCGTCGCGTCCTCGCGGGGCAAGGGGCTCGCCTTTGGCGGTGGCTGGGTATTTGGGCTTTTCCTCGTCGGATCGATTCTCATGGTCGCGGGCGACGCTGTCGGTCAATCCGGCGGGTCATACGTGCCAATGCTCGCGCTCAAGGTCGCACTCGGCATCACGTTGCTTGTGCTGGCTGGTATGAAGTGGCGCAGCCATCGCACGTCCGGCGAAAAGGAGTTACCGGGCTGGATGAGTCGACTCTACGACCTCTCGGCCCCGCGTGCTTTCCTGGCGGCGGCCATGTATGCGGCGCTCAATCCCAAGACGATCGCGTTCAACGCCGCCGGCGTCGTGACAATCCTCGGCGCCTCTCTTGCGGTGAAGATGGAGTGGGCCACGCTAGTCGCGTTTGTCCTACTTGCGAGCCTGAGCGTCACGGTCCCCGTCGCCTTCTCCTTGTTGGCCCCGCGCCGCTCCGCCGCTCTTCTCGCCCTTGCACAGCGCTGGCTCGCCGACAACAGCGCGGTGGTCGCGGCGGTGGTCCTCCTGGTTCTCGGATTGATGGTTCTGTACTCCGGCGTCGAGGGCTTGGCGCAGATCTATCGGCCGGCGTAGAGCATCGCATCGACCTATCGAGCGGACAGTGCGAGGTAAACTGGGGTAGAGAGGTGGAGTCCTTCCGCACATATCTAGCACGTTCTACAGAGGGAGAGCCGTGAAACTCCGTATGCTTTTGGAGCATGTCGAAGAAGCTGAAAGCGCTGGCGATCTCAACGGCGAGAGTCCCGTATTTGCGGTTGTGCGCAACACGACCGTTGCGCTGGACTCGCGCGACGCATGGCACGCGATTTCAATTGTGGATGTCAGATTCGATCCCAAGAACGACTGTGTGGCATTGATCGCCAACGAGTCGCCGGATGCGAGGGATATCAGCGTGGCGTCTTTGCGAACACGGGTCTTGGCATTTCCCAATAGGGCCACTGAGAGCACAGTTCTCGCCGGCACATCTTCCACGCTCGATGACATCGCGAGCGCTCCCCCTAGCGCTCGGGTCGTTGAGGCGTACGGGGATGAGCACGGCCTAGGCTTGATGCTGTGGTTCACAGGGTACGAGGAGTGGCTGAAGTCGCAGAGGTAGTACGACGCGTATGGCAAGCGTTCGCGCTGACAGCTGCTTTGGGAGGCATTCATGTCGGACAGCGGAAGAGCTGGGATGAACTCACGTAAGGTCAAGCCCACTGCTCTGCTCGGCTTTGCGATAGGCCTGGGCTATACGGTCCTGTTCCTGGTCCTCGAGAAGTTCCTCGGCCCGTCGTACTCCGATATCGGCAAGACCGCCGACTCGGTCCTGCGCGGGATTGTCGTCCCACTGGCTATCTGCACCTTTGTCACGGCTGGCCTGACGTCGTGGCTCGGCTGGTGGCGACCGGTTCTTCGTGAGAAGCCGCTAGGAGTCAAGTGGATGTGGGCTATTCCCGTTGTGCTCGGCGTGGTCGTGCTGATCGGCATCGACTGGGCACAGATCTCAGCCGTCGGAGCACCCTACCTCTTGTGGCTGGCCGTTGGAACGCTGCTTGTGGGCTTCAACGAGGAGATTGTGTATCGCGGCTTGGCCCTGGTCGCGTTCCGCGGGGCGTACAAGGAGGTGTACGTATGGCTCCTGACCTCCGTGCTCTTTGGGTTGCTGCACGGTGCGAACGTCTTTCTCGGTCAGGCGCTCGTCCCGACGATCCAGCAGATGGTATTCGCCTTCGTTCTAGGCGGCGTGTTCTACGTGGTTCGACGTGTCACAGGCGTCCTCGCTATCCCGATGATCCTGCATGCTCTCTGGGACTTCGGTTCGTTCTCGTGGGCAGGCGCTTTTGCTGTAGCGAAGGTTGGCCCAGCCGCTCTCGCGGGTGCCAACTGGTCGGGACTGCTTATGGCGGTTCGTCTTCCGCTGCAGTTCGCTCTCATCGTCCTGTGTCTGCTTGCCGCGAAGAGAGTCTTCTCGACACCGGCCGAGATGGCTGATCAGGACTTGTGACATTGACCAGCGTGGGTGCCTAGCAGATGCCCCCCAGGCGAGCCACTCTCATCCCCAGGCGCTCATCGAGGAGCGGCGCGGTCTTGCGGCTCTTGAATGCGAGCAGTCATATCTCGGGTAGCATCCTCTACGACGTCGAAGGATTACCGAGAGCGCGTTTACGGTCACTTCGCGCATCCTTCGGGCGAGACGCAAAACGATGCAAGAAGATGGTGCTCGTATGCCAGGAGCAACAGCCTGTGGTCTCCGTGGCATTCTGGCCTGAAGGCGGTGACGAGATGAGCATCCGGTGGACATGAGCCTGGTCAACTTGTTCGGCGTCACGGTCGTCGCGTTCGCGGTGCCGTTCGTTCTCGGCTTCTTCCCCCGTTTCCGGATTCCGGCTGTCGTCGTGGAGCTGATGGTCGGGATGATTGTTGGTCCGCAGGTTCTCGGATGGATCAAGCCGGGGCCGGTTGTCAGCGTGATGAGTTCGCTCGGCGTGGCATTCCTGCTCTTCCTAGCGGGTCTTGAGCTCGATCTTGATGCACTGCGGGGCCTACCATTCAGGCTCGGAGCCCTCGGTATGGCGCTTTCCATCGCGATTGCCCTCGCCGTCACGACACTCGCGGGGGCCGCGGGGCTGATCCTGTCGCCACTGCTCGTGACCATCGCGCTGTGCGCGACATCGGTGGGCATAGTCATCCCGGTACTGCGTGACACTGGTCACCTATCGACGCCGATAGGGCTGTTCACAGTTGCGGGTGGGTCGGTCGCGGAGATCACCACGATCGCACTCCTCGGTGTCTTCTTCGCCGGACCCAAGGCCTCCGCGGGTCTGGAGGCACTGCTGCTCGCGGCCATTGCCGTTGGGGCGGTCGTCCTGGTACTCGGCCTTCGACATGTCTCTCGGTGGACGCCCGGACGACGGATCCTTGACCGGCTCGACGACACTTCAGCTCAGGTGAGAGTTCGATTCGCGGTGATGCTTCTTATGGGGGCGGCTGTGGTCGCTGTGGGCTCTGGGTTTGAAGCGATACTCGGGACATTCCTTGCAGGAGTCGTCTTTGGCATCGTCATGAAGGGCGATCGTTTCGAGCACGGACTGCGCACCAAGCTCGAGGCCATCGGATTCGGGTTCTTCGTGCCGTGCTTCTTTATCACGAGCGGACTTCGATTCGATTTCGCCGGGCTGGCCTCCATCAACGAGTGGGCGCGCATCGCCTTCTTTCTTCTGGTCCTGTTACTGGCGCGAGGGTTGCCAGCGCTCCTCTATCGTCACCATCTCACCGGCCGAGAGGTGGCGGCAGCCGGTCTGCTGCAGGCGACCAATCTGTCCTTCATCGTGGTTGCGGTTTCGGTCGGGCGCGAACTAGGGCGACTGCGAGACGTCAACGCGTCGGCGCTCATCGTTGCCGGTCTGCTTTCTGCGGCCATCTTCCCCGCCGTGGCTCAACGTCTGCTGGGCGGAACGGCCGATGGAGTCGTGGAGGAGGGGGTGCCATCGGCGTGACTCTCGCGCCCCTCCGGGGATGGAACTTGACGAACTCATCGCGCAATCCGCCGCATGACTAAGCCGACAATCACGATGCGCTCGCTTTGGTCTTGCCACATTCGGCAAACGCATGAGCGGACGGCGTCGAGGTAGACTTGGACACAGGGCTCGGCGGGGGCCTATGCGCTCCACTAGGCCCAGCCGCAGATGTGTATGTTGTCCGCCTT
>Ga0194044_10001658_pt1 | contig 11261 bp, 13 predicted proteins | sample JunL4417m_MetaG_FD_155460 | JGI IMG/M metagenome (GOLD analysis project Ga0194044, IMG submission 155460) | Anoxic zone freshwater microbial communities from boreal shield lake in IISD Experimental Lakes Area, Ontario, Canada - Jun2016-L442-17m | ecosystem: Environmental > Aquatic > Freshwater...
ATATAATGTATCGCAATATTTAATTATTGCGCATGCATTATACTAAATGTTTTGTTTCAACGCCGCCTTTGCGCATGTAGTTGATTAGGATGTGCTTGCTGCTGCTGCTGCGGTTGCTTGAGCAATGTTCCCATGTTTCCCAGTTGCGGTCCGAGAGAAATGCGGTTGGTCCCGTTGTTTTTGATCATGTCGTATTCCTCATACTTCAGGTCATTCGGGTTTTGCAGCGTGTCAAAGGATGTCACGTTGATGTATTCATCTTTAAAATGGTAGCGCAAGTTTCGGATGGTGTGATACGAGTCCTGGCACGTGCGATACAATGCCGCCGCCGTCTCCTTCTTGCTGATCATTTTTATGATGCCGTCCACGAACTGCAGAATGGAGCGATGTCCGCTCGGGAAAAAATTGGTGCGATCAATGTAGAGCCGCGAGTCAATGACGCGCTGGTTAAAGCAGTTGTCCTCGCTGCCCCACGCCCAAAAATTGGGGTATCCGCCCGTGCGTTCAAAATCACCCCCCTTGATTGACACAATGCCGCCCAACGTGAACGTGTATCCGTAAAAGTGCTTGACAACACCCGGCCGAGTGCCGTAATTCAGTAGTCCCTTGGTGTAAGGCAGGTTATCCACATCGTGGAATACGAACGTCATGTTCCGGTATTCATTAGGATACATGGCACGAATGGCCAGAAACCCGATGTTTTTCATGGCACCGCGATTGAACTGGCGGTTATCGCATTGATGCACGAAAAAAATGCGATATTTTTCGGGTGCAATGTCCTCCATAAGAAACTTCATATACACCGTGAAAAACAGTTTATGCTCTTCGCGATTGCGATATGGCACAATGAAGACCAGTTCCGGCACTGGCACTGGCACCGACGCTGGCGCTAGTGGCGCTAGTGGCGCTAGTGGCGCTATGATTTCATTTGTTTTTGACATTAGTATTTGTGTAAATTTGCCTAAACATTATGTGCATTTTTTTTTCAGGATGCAACCGAATACTTTTGGATGATGGTTGGCGGAATCAGCTGTGCCTTGATGGACTCCAGCTTTTTGAAGCACTTGTTGATGGTGACTTCGCTGATTTGGCTGATGCGGTTCACGTCCTTCTTGGTGATGTTCAAATTGCACATTTGCGTGACAAAGTAAATGATGCCGGCGGCAATGGCGTGTGGCGTGTTTTCCGGGATCATGTTGTTCTGCTCAATGCGCATGGCCACGAAGATGCACAGCTTGGTGAGCTCCGTGTTTATGTTCAGCGGACTGCAATACCGTTCAATGAACGCCTTGGGCTTTGTTTTCTCAAAATTCGTTTTTTCGGAATTTTCCAAATCGTGCTCCAGCTCATTGATAATCGCCAGCGCATTTTTGCAGCCCTTAGTGGCGCTCTTGTTGTCCAAGTGGAAGATGCTGGCAATCTCTTTCGGAGTGCGCGGGCACCCGTGCGTGCGACACGAGATGTAAATGGATGCTGAAATGATCCCGTCTCGGTTCTCACCCCGGAATGTTTTGTGCTCCGATATTTTTTTGTGATAACGCAGAGCGCAGTCAATGATCATTTTCGGAATGCCGGCATTGGATGCCGTATTTTTGATGCGCTCAAATTCATCATACAGCGATTTTTCGGCGTAGGGCATGGATTGCCATTCCGTGTATCGCCGAATTTTCCGCATTTCATAGCTGGACGCTCCCTCGCACAGCACCTTGCACCCGTAGGATGATTCCATCAGCAACGGGTTCACCGGCATGCCGCAGCGTGTGGGGTCCGTCATTTGATTGTCGTCTGCGCCATAAAACCGCCACTCGGCCGACTGGTCTAGCACGTCCTTGTAAATGATGCTGCATCGCGCATTCGTGCACGTGGCAAATCCGTCCTCTGTTATGACAATGTTGGAACGACACACGTCGCACCGTTCACGATTTCCAGATGGGTTGTACACGCACTCCACCGCTGGTTTAGGAGACACTGCATGCAATTGAGACAATGGCTCCTCTTCTTCGGCAATGAACGCCGACTCCAGCCTCTTCCACATTTCATTTTTATTGGAATGCCCGTTTGCTGCTCTGTTTTTCTGGGTTTTGCTGCTGCTTCCATTACCGCCATCATTTGGAGGGTGCAGTCGGGCAGATAACATGCCTGCTTCTGTATTGATATGTCTAAACATTGTTTATGATGATGTGTTTAATTCAATTTTTTCAATATATGTAAAGTAACTTAATTAATGAAAGTATAGATATAAACTTATTAATCCGTTCATTCCTTCAATTGTGCTAACTGTTAAATTGCTATTGAGTAATTCATAACTACTGTAAACTAAAAACATTTCTCCCAGTCCATATAATAAAAAGAAATGACCAGGTAAATGTATTTTTCTGCCATTAATCACATTTTGATATAATAATGATAAAAATGCTAAACATATTACTATCAAACCTAAATGATGACTAAAAAGTCCAGAAATCAAATGTTGTGTGTCGTTCATAATTAATTTATTATCTTTGTATATTGTTGATTTTTTATTATTAATAATTATTAATAAACAAAATTAAAATCATCACAACCTACATTACAAACACATGACTGAACCCAATTTTTTCAATTCGTTGGTGTTGGGGGATCCGACGGATGTTGCGGGATTTGAGAAGGAAATAAGCAACCAAATTACAAACACGTCGCACATGCTTGTCGCGGATGCGCGCGACGTAAAGGACCTGATCGCCGATGCCTTGAAGCGCCGATGTTGTCACAACAGCAACAACGGTCGCAAGGCAGCACTGCACATGCATTTGCGATTGAAAAAGGGAGCAATAGTTGATGCGACGATGAGTCGGCATGAGATGGCCGATTTGGCCGAAATGGTTGCAACCAAAGGCGCCCCCAATTCCATTATCAAGCGATTGGCGAATTTTTACGTGCGCATTGCGATGCTGCGCGCCAAAATTGAGGAAACACGTCGTTCATTGGATGCCTGCCACACAGACATTCCCATTGTAAACATGAATAATACAAGTACAAAACATTTGCGCGCGGCGCATGCGAAAAATGAAGAGAGCCTGTGTGAAAAACGGGCTCAAAATCAACGCGAATTGGACCGAATCATGGGTGCACTGTTTTTAAATGCGTCTGTCGGAAGCATCCATCCCACCCTGACCGAAGACGATTTACCTGCACTGGAAACGCAGGCGCAACACATTGCGGAACGCGGGTGCGCCACGCAGGAACTGCGACGTCTTAAAATCATGGAAGCGGCACTGGAACAGCAACGGCTGGATGAACTGATGGCTCAACTGAATGCATAAAGCAAACCTTAAACTTAAGGATAAAATGATAAAATGAAAAAATGATAAAATGACTTTTATAATATTTTGCGATAATATATCATATATCATATATCATATATCATATATCATAATATCTCTCAAATGACATCGTCAATTTTGCACTCATCGCTTTTATTTTCCATCGTGGTGCAAGTAATCACCGGTATCATTGAACTATTCACGTTGTTTGTAAAAACTCCGCCCAGTATGGCGCTCATCAAACAACTCCTTGGATTGGAAGTTGCGGTGCAGGTGGTGGAAGGCGGATTTTATGCTTGGCTGTATTACAACCTCAATACAATCAAAAACATCACCCCCAAACGATATGCGGACTGGGCAATCACCACGCCCACCATGCTGATAACAATGGTAGCATACATCATTTATTTGAACAACAAAACGACAACTGATTCACTTTCCTTGGTGCAAATATTGAGAGAAAATGCCGGCCCATTTGTTCAAATTCTGGTCCTCAACTGGCTGATGCTTTTGTTTGGATATTTGGGGGAAATTGGCGTCATTCCGATGATTGCCGGCGTTACAATCGGATTCGTGCCCTTCATTGCATATTTTTACATCATTTATGCGAATTTTCTGAATCAGAGTGCATCATCAAGCACCAGCATAAAAATTTACACCTACTTTCTGGTATTTTGGTCTCTGTATGGGGTTGTTGCGGTGCTGCCTTACGCGCTCAAAAATACAATTTACAATGTGCTTGACTTATTCTCCAAAAATTTCTTCGGATTATTTCTCTCTTATTTGATTATTGCAAATGTCCGATAATGAGTTTCACGCCCATTAAATTCGCTCCTCTATCTTTTTGAACAGGTCGTTGTTGTAGACCAAACTGCCGGTGGGTTTATAGGATGCAATGGGTTTGAAATCGCCGGCCGGTTTTTTCGCTGCAGCTACCGCCACTGTGCCCTTCTTATTGTACATCATCATGTTCAGGTCGGATCCGGGCGTACCATCAGAAGTTGTCGGCGCTGCCTCTGCATCCGCTTCCGACACGTAATTTCCGAATTTGTCAATGACGGTTCCCGTTTTCTTCTTGATTTCGGTGCGCACGTAGTTGGGCACGTAGTGCTTCCACGAAATGAACAGTAAATTGGGATGCGTGTATCGTACGATAAAGTCGTTTTCTTCCAGTTTGCTGATCATGTAGGTTATGCACGTATTTTTGTCGTAATTCGGCACTCCAATCAACACCTCTGGAACCAGGAACCAGCAAAACTGCTGGCTGTTTTTTAGCCGTGCTGCAATCTTGATCTTCTCGTGCACCCGAGTCAATATGCGGTTGAATGTGTAGAGCTTCCCTAAATCCTCCTGTTTTTTCTGATCATACAAATCATCCAAATTCAATTTCTCAACGCTTTCGCGGTTCTCTTCATTCCTGCTTGAAAATATGTTGTCCATTCAATGTATTATATTCACGTTCCTATATATTATCCTGATATTCCTATCATATATATTTAATACTTGAAATTAACTCAATTAAACAGAATGACTCCAATATTTATAATTGCATTCATTTAATTATGGTAATTAAGCACATTGTGATTAGCGGTGGCGGTCCCACTGGACTGCTGTCCTACGGTGCCGCAAAGCATTTAGAGCAGCAGGGGTTCTGGTCACATGACACTATTGAAACCATTTACGGAACGTCCATCGGGTCGTTGCTCGGCGCCATGCTGTGCCTGAAACACGAGTGGTCCACTCTGGACGATTACATTATCAAGCGACCGTGGGAAAAGGTCATTGCCGATTCGCTGGAAGTGTTTGAGCTGTTTTCGTGCAAGGGCATGGCCAAACCGAAACTGCTGGACGACATCATGCGGCCGTTGCTGGAATCCAAGGATTTGTCACTCGCCATCACTCTGAGCGAATTCTACGAGTATTCGCGCATTTCTCTCAATGTGTTTACAGTGGATTTGAACACGTTCAAGAAGGTGCAACTCTCGCATGCAACGCACCCGACGATGCCGCTGATGGACGCCATCAAAATGAGTTGCTGCATGCCCATGCTGTTTCAACCGATTGTTCGCGACGGCTGCTGCTACATTGACGGCGGCGTCATGGTGAATTATCCGCTGCGCGAATGTTTAGAAGACACACGGTGCCGAACTGATGAAGTGCTGGGGCTGTGCAACCGCTGGAATAATCCAAATGAAGGCATCGGGGACCACTCCTCGCTCTTGGAATACATACGCTTCATCAATCTGCAGCTGGTTCGGCTGGTGCATGCAAATGCCGCTGTTTCATCTGACGGTGTCAACGAAGTGATGTGCCACGTCAAACCCGACATTACCCCGGCAGAATGGTTTTCCATTATGTCGGACTCCGGCCAACGTTTAGCGTGGATCAACGACGGCATCGCCTTTGCAAAAGAGTTTATCGGCAGGACATCACCTCCATGTTCAAAGGACACAGAAGAGAGAACCCCGCCACAAATCACTGAATAAAATCACATTCGTTTTGTGCAAATGATTTAATTTCTCTCCATTTAATTATACAACAACCCCAACCACTTCAACTTGAATGGATCGCATCAAACGGAGCGCCGAATGGTTGATGAATAACCCAAAAATAGTGGGATACGCATTCCTTGTGCTATTTTTTGCAGTGCTGTCACAACAATTGTACAACCGATATGTGAAATCAAGCAGTGCTGCATCGTATTACGAGGGGTATTCCAATGCCCCGGGTTCTGGCGCGGCGGAACCCCCAACTGCAACCATCCGGATGTTCCAAGTGGGGTGGTGTCCGCACTGCAAAAAGGCGGGACCTGAATTCCAAAAGGTAGAGGACAAATATGAAGGCAAAGTAGTGAATGGTTACAAACTGCATTTTGTGTCCGTGGACGGAGAGGATCCTGCAAATGAATCAATGGTCAATGAATACAAGGTTCAAGGCTACCCCACTATTGTGCTCACAAAGGACGGCAAAAACATTGAATACGATGCCAAAGTGGACCAGCCCACCCTGGATAAATTTATCAACACTATGGTTTAGAACCATGATTTAGAAAAATCCAATCCGATTCAATCCATTATTTTTTCTTCACATGTATTATAACAAATCAAACCAATCAAATGTTCGGAGGTCGCAAACGCACTTGTCGTCGCAGAAAGACCCGTCGCGGTGGTCGCAAATCTTGTCGCAGTCGCAGGGGGGGTATGATTGGATATATGTCCGGTGCAAGGGGTCACCATTCAACCGTCGCCCCCACCGCATCACCATCGCCATAATCATGCGATGGATCACAATCATTCGGAGGATGAAGAACCTGTGTCAGTAATATTGACTTTGTTGCTGTCCTTGTCATTGTTGTTGCTGTTTTTATTGTTGTTGTCGCTGTCGTCATTGGACGAAAACCAATTCATGTAGCGCAACAGTTTGTAAATTGATTCACTCACTCTGCTGACGGATCCATAGCTGTTCATTTGCTGGATGGATGCTGATGCGTAAATTGAATAGTTGTTTTTATTTCGTTTTATTTTATTATATTTTATTACATATAATGAAAATATGAAACATTCAAGGGTAACTAGAAAAAACCCCGTGTTTGTAGATAAGGATTTTTTGTCGGGTGACGGGTTTTTGACTACAGTGTGGGGTCCGCCCTTGTGGCACTATTTGCACACCATGAGCTTCAATTACCCAGTGCATCCCACCTGTGCGGATAAACGCAACTACCGTTCCTTTATAATTAATTTGCAGCACGTGCTGCCCTGCAAATACTGCCGAACCAACCTGAAAACCAATTTTAAGAATCATCCGCTGCGCGCGTGCCATTTGGCCAGTCGCGACACCTTTTCCAGATATGTTTATGAACTGCACGAAATCATCAATAAATTATTAGGCAAAACGTCCGGCTTATCGTATTGCGACGTGCGCGAGAGGTACGAGCACTTTCGCGCGCGGTGCACGGATGACCCGAATCCTCGCATGGTGAAAACCCACCGCATGGTGAAGATCAATCCCAAAAACAAAACCAAAAAGGGTAACCACAAAAAAGAAAAGGGATGCACGGAACCGCTTTACGGAATGCATTCTAAATGCGTTCTAAAAATAGTGCCGCAAGATGCGGCGGCGGAGTCGCTGTCCATTGATCAGCAGTGCATCAAACGGAAGGGGAACCCGGTCTGATGCATGATGCATGTCAGGCATCTTTTATGTTTTTTTACAAGGGAAAGGTTCGGAAAACCGTAGGTTTTCTGATTTACATCCCGAACTGACTAAAGCTGTTTAGCACGGGACGCGGCAGCACGTTGTCGTTGCTGCTGTTGTAATTTGGAACCTTTTTGCATTCAAATGCGGGTTCGGGGCAGCGAGCGCATGGCGGGCATGGCGGGGGTTTCTTTTCGCCACAACCACCACTATTAGACCCGTCGCATTTCATTGCTGGGCATGCCGGGCAAACGGGCGGAACTATTTCGGATTTCAACATGTAGAGATCTTCTTGCCCAGCCGGAATTTGACCGGCAGGAATGCCTTGGCTGCTGCTGCTGCTGCTGCTGCTGCTGCTGCTGCTGCTGTCATATGGTGCATAAGGACCAGAAGATGTGTCATCATCTGGCGCGGCGATTTTGTCCTTTCGGTCATATGCCTTGTCCTGCTGTTTGGAAAACTTGTCATTGGCCGAATACATTTTGCCGTAACTGGAATACTTATCCGAATACTGCCCGGTTCCACTGTAAGGCGTGGAATCGGATGGCATGTTCAGTCCTTCTAAAGTGGATCCGCCACAAGCGCCACCAAAAAAGGAACAAAACACGAGCGCTAAAAGCAGAACCACGAACAAATGTGCTTTGGTTAGTTTCATGTTGAGAGATATTATGATATTATATGATTATGTGATATATAAAATAATAATATAATATATTTAATTAATGCAATAAAGTCATTTGCAATGAACAATTCAGTATCTTTAAAAATTGCGTGTGCGCTGATTGTTTCAATGCTGATTGCGGCCGCAGTGCAAAACCGACTGGGGGTCCGATTGGGTGTCGGGCAATCAGGACCAAGTGCCGTGCCAATCGTGTCCTCGCCGTTCAAAAACCTGTTTGACGACAAGGGCAATGCGTTAAATGTGGTGCTGATTGCGGCCCCGTTCCGTACCGAGGAGGACGAAGAGACGTATGAGAAGTATCGGAGCCAGGGGCTCTCATTTTGCGGCATATCCAGCTACATCAATTTCCCCGGCCACATTGAAAATCCGCATGAGGACCGGTTTCACGAGGAGCGAGGCCACAATTATCCGGCCATGGTGTCGGCATGGCTGCACTGTTTTAGGGAGCCGCCCGCCAATTTGCGGCAGTCCGGGCTGCCGCTCATGCTCTTAACCGAATCCGATTTGAAGGATGCCGATGCGTACAAGCCCGACCCCGCGATTGCCAAAGAATACGATTTCATGTACGTGTGTCTGCAGGACAACGACAAGTGCGAGCCGGGCTGGCAGTCGTTCAATCGCAACTGGGATCTGGCCAAGGAGTGTCTGGAAATCATGTGCGGCGAATTCGGCTTGAGCGGCGTGCTGGTGGGCCGTACCAACTGCGAATTCACCAAGAAATGCAATGGCATCGTGAAGGTCATCCCGTTCCTGGAATTTGATGCGTTTCAACAAGAGATGCAGAAGTGCCGCTTCTTGTTTGTGCCCAATGTGGCGGATGCCTCGCCGCGCGTGATCACGGAAGCCATCTGCTATAACATGCCGGTTCTAGTGAATCGCAACATACTGGGCGGATGGCACTACGTGGAGCCCGGCGTCACGGGCGAGTTCTTCATGAGCAAGCGAGACGTGGTGCCAGCACTGCGCAAACTGACCACTCAGTTAAACACGTATGCTCCACGCCGGCACTTCATGCGGCACCATGGCAAACACCGCGACGGCCGACGCCTGGCCGCATTTCTAAAGCAGCATTATCCTGACCTGAACAATCGGCGCATGAAATATGCCACGGTCGCGATTTAAACACTGGGTCAATGAATTATTACATAATATATCCAAACCAATATTTAAATATTGTGTTATATGTAAGTCATATATAACATAATTCATTGACAATGCACTCCGCAGTTGATGACTTTGTCAAAAAATGGACCGAAATTTTGCAACCGAAGGGGGTCAAATGGATACTGGGAGACGATGGGGAAACCGAACAGTTGTTGCAGGTTTTAAGGTCGCGAAATGAACACGGGTTTGTGAATGTGACCGCAAGAGAGAATTGTTACGCATTTTTTTCAAGCCCGACCGATGTTGCGCGAATGGAATCTCAGACATTCATTTGTAGCGCAGAAGATGCCGACGGAGGCCCGATGAACAATGCGTGGGCATATGCCGATTGTTTGCAAACAATGACCGAATTACTGCGTGACGTGATGCACGATCGCACCATGTACATCATTCCATTTTGTTTAGGACGGATTGGCGGCAAGCATTCAAGATACGGCATTCAAATCACGGATTCGGAATACGCGTGCATGAACATGATGATCATGTGTCGCGTGGGGCAGCAAGCCTTGGATGCGATGACGGGCGTGTTTGTCCCGTGCATACATTCTGTGGGAAAATGCGATTTCGCAAACATGACGTGGCCAAACAGCGACAAAAAGCACATTTGTCATTTCATGGACAATGACAACCCGTTCATCATATCATATGGATCCGGGTATGGAGGGAATGCGCTTTTAAGCAAAAAGTGCTTTGCGTTGCGCATCGCAAGCGCAATGGGGCGAAAAGAGGGATGGTTGGCAGAGCATTGTTTGCTGCTGAAAATGACATCTCCGCCGCCGTCATCTGAAACGAAATACATTGTGGCGGCGTTTCCCAGCGCGTGCGGAAAAACCAATTTGGCAATGATCACTCCGTGCAAAGAATTGATGGAAGAAGGATGGACATTTGAAACGCTGGGGGATGACATTGTGTGGATGCACGTGATAGACGGCAAACTGTACGCACAAAACGTGGAGAATGGGTTTTTTGGCGTTGCACCAGGAACCAATGCGCTCACAAATGGGCATGCCATCGCCGCTCTGTCAAAGGATTGCATATTCACAAATTGCGCCACGTACAAGAACGAGCGCGGGGAAACCGATGTTTGGTGGGAGGGATTGACACCCAACACGCCCGCATCCTTTGTAAATTGGAAAGGAGAACACAACACGGTTTCAGCGGCGCATTCCAATGCAAGATACACGTGTCCCATAAAAAATTGTCCAATTTTGGCGTCAGAATACGAAGACCTGGTGCCAATACATGCAATCATTTTTGGCGGACGACGCGAAACCACTATTCCCCTTGTGACAAAGGCGACCAGCGTGGAACGAGGCATCTTTTTTGGAGCCACTCTGTCAAGCGAAGAAACGAGCGCAAACATGGACGCAAAGGTTGGCAACATACGATTTGATCCCATGGCCATGCGCCCGTTCATTGGATACAATGTGTGCGACTATTTTCAACACTGGTCTGACGTGATGGCCACACTGACGGTGCCCGTTGAGTTTTATCTTGTGAATTGGTTTCGCAAAGACGAAACCACGAAAAAATTCGCATGGAAGGGGTTTTCCGAAAATTCAAAAATATTGAAATGGATTTTTTCCAACGGCGGTTCAGGAAATAAGGCGAGTGCATTGGGGGAGCATCCGCGCGGAGAAGACATCTGCGTAAATGATGAAACCGAATGGGACAAACTGTTTACAATAAAACAGGATGAACTGATGAAATTCGTGGCAGACGTGCAACTGCATTTTGACGCACTTGACCGCAACAATAAAAGCAAAGTTCCCACATTTTTGCGGAACGAGTTGAATGAACTCGCCAAATCATCTGTTGCATGAAAGCACCTTTTGACATTTCAAATTGACATTTCAAATGCCGATTTTTATACATGAATTATAAGTTTAGTATTTAAAATGTATATATATATATATATA
>Ga0194044_10001662_pt1 | contig 11250 bp, 19 predicted proteins | sample JunL4417m_MetaG_FD_155460 | JGI IMG/M metagenome (GOLD analysis project Ga0194044, IMG submission 155460) | Anoxic zone freshwater microbial communities from boreal shield lake in IISD Experimental Lakes Area, Ontario, Canada - Jun2016-L442-17m | ecosystem: Environmental > Aquatic > Freshwater...
ATACTCTGCAACTCTATCTGCCTCAATCCATAAGAAAGTAGAACTCAATCTTATAACTCCATACTTCTCATTGAAATCTTCTTGGATGAAAGCACTCATATCTTCTTTTACTGTGTCCTCAAAGATTTTCTTTTGTGCAAAAGGGTTTAACTCAATTGCACTTGAAAAGGGCAAAATCCCCACAAGTAGAACTAAGGATAGGATAAAGATAATCGTTCTAGTGCCTCCGTACGAAGCTTTATATTGAGTTTTCATTGTAAATTTCCTTCCCCCCCTCCTCTAACAAGGTTTATGAACATAAAGATTCCACCAAGCACACTGATGATTAAAACCATTGTTGGAAGATTAAGTAAGAACCAATTACTCGCAGTGAAGTTCACAAGTTCTCCATTATATATTCCAGAACCTAATAGTGTCTCATAAGAATTAGAGATAGGTACAGAGAATACTACTGCCAATACTCCTAGAAGGATATAAGCAAAGAAGAACAAAGGATGTATCTTAACCATTGCGTTGGTTACCATTATTGCAACTGCTAATGCTAAGATGTAAACTATTGCAACCATTCTTAATGCTTGTATTGATTGATAGACTTGTCCAAAGATTTGGTCTGATGCAAGTGTCATGTTAGTATAAGATTCCTTACCTGCATTAACTTCATTTGCTAAACCTGCATTGTGCATTACACTATTAATCAAACCCATAGCATAGATTAGACCTGCAAAGAATACTACAATAAGGAAAGCAGTAATCATAAATGTAAAGATACTGAACGCTCCACCTTCTCCAGTCTGAGTTAGTTGTCCCTTCTTGTTGTTAATCAGACTTCTTAATTTCATTTTTTATCTACCTTTTTTATTTGTGCCTTCTTTAGTATTTCCCATAGAGGTCCATATCTTGTTGTTGCATCTAGCAGTTCTGAATATGACTTCATCTTCATATCCATGTTGTTCTTTATTCTCTCTCTTCTTACTTCATCTAACTTTGGTTTCAAAGACATAGGACATTTGACTATCCAAAAGTCCTTATTGTTTTTTCTATTCTCCTTTGACATTATCCTTTAGTCTTGAGTCCTCTGCTCAACATCTCACCTATCTTCATATCTCTAACCTTATTTGCTATTAATATGTATGTGAAGATTATAAATAACGGAAGCAATGCTATTAGTTCTCCGTAGAATAATATCCTAAACATATCTGCTAAGAACTGCATATCCAAGTAAGCATAAGATAACATCCAAGAAAGATAGGCAATGAATATAGCTACGAGATATGCAAATGCTAAGCATAACATCTTAACATACTTAATATTACTTACTGCTATTATATACCCAGTCATCTCATCAGAATCATTCTTAGATGGAAGTGCTAGTCCAAGGATTATCAAACCAACAAAGATTAATAGAGATATAATGATTATGATTATATAGGTTGATGACTTAGCACCACTTAATGTCTGGCCTATTACACTAACATCTCTACATACAGTCCCCGTCTCTATCTGTATTGAATCAGTACAAGTTATTCCTACACAAGTTGTCCCTATTTGTGAAAAGTTTCCAGAAGCCATAGTTGAACTGAACACCTGTCCACTCTTCCCCATTATAATACTAAACGCTGTTTGAGTTCCATTAGGAGATTGTATATAGGTTATGTTACATTGAGTTGCATTGTTTGAAGTCACAACGACTGTCAAAGCAGTATCCTGTTTATGTGCTTGAAAGTCAACTGCACCAACTAAGGACAGCATAAGCATACTCATTAAGATTATTGTTAGTTTTTTCATTTTAATCTCCTATCCTCTCCACTCTTAATCTTACTCCATATACTGTTGCATTTTGAACAGGAGTTACAACATCATAATAAACTATACTTAAATTATCATTTGCTTTTAATCTTTTCATACAATTAATAGAAGTTGATTTAATTTTTCCATCTCCTTCTATTCTTGAGAAACATCTACCTGTTGCAATTCCACCTGTATTATTTGAAACTCCAAAAGTCCAAACACCAGTATTAACAATATTCAAAACAAATCCTGCATCTATCATATACATTCCTGCAACTTGAACTTGTAATTTATTTCCACCATTTGCCTGTGTATCATTCCAAAACTTAATTCCATTTGTGAATGGTGTATCTGTATTATAAAATCCTGTAAAATTACTTCTGGCAGGAGATAATGAAGGAATTATTGTATATCCTGCATCACTAAAATTATAAACATAAGCATAAATATTATTTCCTGTGAAATTTCCAACAACATTTAAATTCCCTGTTATGTTTGTATTACCATTATCTATTGTCATTCCTGTTGCAGATAGATTTCCTGTTATATTTACATTACCATTTACATCTAATCCACTAAACCATCCTTTTAAGTATCTTAATGCACTTGTTCCTATTGAATAAGTGTTTGTTGTAGTTGGTGTAACATTTACTGTTGTTAATGTTCCTGTAAAGTTTCCATAAGATGCCGTTACATTCCCTGTTGTGTTAATATTATAAGAACCTGACTTTGTTCCTGTTAAACCTGTCTGACTTCCTGTTGTAGTCCAAACATTTGTAATAAGTGCATAAGGAGAAAGAGGATTAGTTCCTAACCACGCAGAAAAGATTGGGTCTAATTCTGTGAAAAGGTTTGCTACTTGAAGAGGAGTTAGACCTTGCAAGAAATTTGAATTGTTTACATTAACTAGAGAATAGTTTGTGGGTGTTGTTGGATATGTGAAAGTAATAACATTACCGATACTGTCTGTTAATCCCGAAACAAAAGAAAGGGAAAGGGAAACCATCAAGAAAACAACAAGACTTATCTTGACCATGTCAATGGGTTGTACCAGTGTTTAGATTTACCCTGCTGTTGTCCACCGCCCATCATCATTGGATAACCTTGTGGCATCATGTTCTCAGTCTGGTTCACCATCCTTTGTTCTGCTAATCCTCTGTGTGTTTCACCTGCCATCGCTCTCCTATATACATCTTCAATAATAGAACCAACAGCAAGAACAGTCATAGAATAGTTGTTCATCTTATACTCATTGTCTATCCCATACAACTCATAGTTATTATAAATTAGGACTCTCAACTCGTGTTTAATCTGTCTTACTCTTATATTAATCTCTTCCACATTATAATTAGATAGAGCTTTGTTCTTGTTAACTATTATAATAATGTTTCTTATAACATCATTAACTCCTAACTCATTCATAAAGATTCTTTCTTGATATGGATTGGTTGTCCAATATTCATTACCATCTTTGTCTCTCATAAGAACATCACATCTAAGAAGTCTACTGATACCTTCCAACTCTGGTTTAAAGTCTAGTTCCCATTCAACTAGATTTTGTTTCTGTTGTCCTCCACCCATCATCTGACTTCCATAAGGAATAGAATTAGGTTGAGCGTTCTGGGCCTGTGCTATCGCCAGTTCATTTTCGTATGCTTGTATTACGTCTTGTTCTGAATATGCCATTGTTCACTCCTTTTAATTTTGGGACTATAAGTTTTGGAACTTTAAACTTCTTAGGCAGTCCCTCTCTTCTGTCAATCATTACTATCTGTTTCTCTGCCTTACCTAACCCCTCTAATGTTCTTAGAGATATTGATTTTCTCATCCTACCAGATTAGATGCACGATTTATTTCATCCATTATCCCACTCATAAAAACTCCCCCACTCGTATCTGGGATTGCTTTACCCTCGGGGTTCTGTTGATTATAATTATCTCTTGCTTCAATCCTTCTTAGAACTTCTTGCTGTCTTGGACTGACTGCTATGCTCCTTAACAATTGCATCCTTTCTATTTTTCTCTTCTGAGCCATTGCCTTTCTAAATTCATATACTCCTCCGTATTGTGCATATCTTTTATCTAATGTTCCTTTAGGTCTGCCTATTCTACCAGAAGTCTTACCTTGTATTGTCTTGAACCTGTTTGCTACATTAGTTGGAGGGAGTTGTCCTGTTCTTCTATATAATGCTCTTGTTACTCCGCCACGTTCAGAAGCAACACCAAATGCTTTACTCATAAATCCTCCAACCTTTCCAGAACGAGTTTTCTTATATGTTTCTAGATTAGTTCTATACTTGCTCTCGGACTTTAATTCTCCTAATCTGTTCTTTAGATTTAATCTTCCTATTGTCTCTCTTGCTTTCCTATACTGTTCATATTCATTATCCGTTAATAATTTCTTCGCAGAAAGATATGATGGTGTTTTACCGCCCTCATATTGTGATTCAATATTCGTTGGTTTGCTCTTTGCCATTTTAATAAGGAACTCGTTTCTTTAATTTCTGTAATTTAATTCCTGCTCTTTTAGAAATCTCCCTGAGGTCTTCTTCAGTTACTAATCTTCCTTGTGCGTTCTTTGCAAACATTTGAACTCCTGTTCCATGATACTTTTTTAATCTTCTTTCCCACAAAGTATTTCCATTCCTATCCCTATATAATAACTTTGCCTTAACCATTAGTTTACTTAGTATATTTAACTATTTAAATTCTTCCCTACTCAGTAGTTAATTAACTTCTTCAACCTCCTTGCTTCAGCAATTAAGAACTTCTCTTGTGATGTTTGAAGTGTTGCTTTACTTCTTTGGATGAATGTGTTGGTTAATGGAACTTGCTTTCCCTTTCTGATTTGGTATGACCTGAATATATCTTCTCTTGGTACAAAGTCCTCCGATATACCGAATACTTCTTTGGTTCTTCCTGTTGGAACTATCTTAAATGTTCTTGCTAACTCGTTGATAACTTTATCACTTCCTAATCTCTTTGCTTCACCGAAGGTTAAGTTAGTGCCTACTGTTTGGAACTTCCCCCTTCTTTTGATTTGAAGTGCGTATGCCTTTGCTTGTTGAAGTGTTCGCTTCTTTTTTCTTTCCCTATTTCCATATATTAATCTCGTTATCTCAGGAGTTAATCTTGGACCAGGGATGATTGTGATTGTAGGATTAATCGTAGGGTTTATCGTAGGATTAATCGTAGGGTTTATCGTAGGATTAATCGTAGGGTTTATCGTAGGGTTGATAGTCGGGTTTATGGTTGGAGATATTGTAGGATTGATGGTAGGACTTATTGTTGGTGAAATAGTCGGAGATATTGTTGGACTTATTGTAGGAGAGATTGTAGGGCCAATACCAAAACCACTAACTACGGTTGGGCTTAATCCTCCTAATGATGTTCTTTCATATAATCCTTTTCCATGATACTCACTCCTAATTGTTCTAGGAGTTTCTACTATACTTGGAGGAGAAGTAATCTTTCCTTGTGTTATTTCTGAAATCTTTACTGGTCTTACTATTCCGTTTGTATCTACTACATCAATAACTTCTGGTGAGGGTTTGACTGATACTAATGTTGGTTCTATCCCATATAATTCCTTTAGGATATTCCTTTGTCTTACTACTTTACCACTCTCTTTTCCTATTGCAAATTCATCAAACTGATTAGAAAAATCTCCATACTTTTTAGAAACGGTGAACTCTCCAAAGGAAATCTTCTCATAGTTCTGACCCAACATCTCATAGGTTCTGGGTATTGGAGTTTTAGATTCTCTAATCAGATATGTTCTTTCAATTTCCTTTCCACCCTTCTTTATGAAACCAACATCTGAAAACTGATTTGGAGGTACTCCTTTAGCAAATGCTTCTTTAAAGAACCCAGACTTGGTTAATGTTTTAGAAGGAGCAATACCCACTCTTCTTTGGATTACATTTGACTCTTCTATAATGCTAAATGCTTTTCCTCCTTCATCAATATAGATATACTCCTTTGGTGCAATCGTAGTTCTATCTGCTCCTTTTGCAAGGGTTACTTCTATCTTTTCTACTACTGGTTCTCTTACTCTGTATCTTCCTTTTGTTCTATATGCTTCAAAGAATAATTCACTACCTGTTCCTTTTCCCATTATCTCTCTAAATGATTTCAACTGTTTTGCATATTGTTTTGTTGTGAAGGAAGTTGGTTCTGGAATTAAAACATCCCCTCTAAGTCTCTTGTCAATCTCAGCACTAGATAAAGCACTATAATCTTCTCCTTGCAAGTTCTTTAGTTTTCCCCTTGCACTCTCTGTGAATATTCTTATATCAATTAGTTTCTCATCAATATTAATTCCAATATCCTTTGAACCTAAAGGAGTCTTTAGTAGTGGGTACTTCTTCGTTAAGAAATCCTTTTTAAGATAGGTTGTAATATCAGTTCTTTCTTTAATCCAACTTGATTCAAAGTCTCCTTGATTTATTGCTACCTTCTTCTGGGTTGCAAATGTGAAGGACTTTCCTCTTTGAGTTACTAGTCCTAATGTATCTTCAGCACTCATTAATACACTTGTTTGCGGTCCTCTTCCAATTCCTATTTCCGATACTCTAATCTGCTGTCCTAATAAATCAAGTGCCTGTTGTTGTGTTACTCTTTTCCCAAATATCTCAGGGGATATTTCCGAGAAGAACTTTGGATTTAACTTACCTATTCTTGTAATGAGTATATCTGCCTGTCCGCCTAATAGTATATCATTCTCATATAACTTCCCTGCGACTGCAAGTCTTTGGTTCTTAAGATTTTCTAGAGCAATAGAAGTCTTTGTTGGGAGTATCGTAGGTCCAAATATCTTTTCAACAGGTACTGGTTTAGGAGTAGTTATAGGAGTGATGATTGGTTCTTCTGGAAATATTATAATAGGGCTACCTGGTTCTACTATCAAAGGTTTGAAACTTGTTCCGCCAGGAGTTTGTTTCACTAATGATTTAATCTTAATCTCAGAGAAGGTTGGGAACTCTATATCTTTTAATAATAATTTAAGAATGGGTTTATCAATTGCTCTCTCACCAAGTTTTAGTTCTTCTGGGAATCTTGTTCCTGTTCTTTTATATTCCTTCATTAAGTCTAACTCTCTTAGAGATATTCCTAAATCCGAAGATAACTTTAAGTCCTTTGCAACGTTTGTTATTCTTCCTAAGAAAGGAAGTGTCATAAGTCCACCAACAAAACCTCTACCAACATTCTCAGGAGTTGGTTCTGCTACTGCACCTGCAATAGTTTTTGCTCCACTATAAAATAAATAAGCATCAATAGGTAATGCTAAAGGGGTTGCTTGTGCGAGAGTAATTCCCCCGACTAATAAAAGGTTTTGATAATCTTTATTCATAAGAAGTTTCTCCTGGGCCTTCAAAGCATTTGGAGTAAATGCTGAAAGTCCAAACCCATACTGTGCAGTGTACTTTGCACCTTCGTATATCCCACGGGCTAATGTTCCTACGGTCTCATCAAGAATAGTATTAATCATTCTTCTCTGTGGTGTCGCTGTAAAGAATGTTCTTGTCTCTCCCTTTGGAAAAGACTCTACTGTTTGTAAATCATAAACCTTTTGATTAGATGTTAAGTCCTGAAACTCTTTTAATGTTAGTGCCTTTTTTTCTCCAATAGGAATCCTATTCTCTTTGATATATTCGCCGATGTTCTGTATTGGTTGTCCTGTTCTTGGGTCAACATATAATCCATAGGGGGTAGTGGTTATGTTTAATTTTCCTGCTGTTATATATTGTGGTTTATCAACCAACTCTCCAGTCCCAAATTTAGCATACTTTGTTACTGGTGCAACAGATTGTATCCTTGCGACTTCGGTGTTATAAGTTTGAACTCCTTGTTGCCCATAAACAATTCCTCCAGAGGTTTGTAATTGTCCAGAACTAATATCTCCCATCGTTGCTGTTTGAATATAACCAGGAGGAACATTACTTGCGTTAGGATAAGAGTAACCTAAACCAGTTGAAGGATTAACATAATACCCTCCAGTTGTTCCTGGACTTGTTGGGATATTTACTGGTCTTGTAAAGTCATATCTTCCAACATCACTTGCAGGAACTAAACCCTGGTTGATGGCCATCATCCTTGTTTGATTTTGAATCTGGTTAGCAGTCATGCCTCCAGTATTCGGTACAACGACATTCCCAACATACTTTGTAGTACCCTGTTCTATTCCCCCAGTTGCGAGAACATCAATGTGAGGTCCTTCAGGCGGAGATGGTGCAGATGTTGAACTTCCTCCTCCACCAGGTCTATCAGTACTTGTAACAGTTCCTCCCCCAGGCAACGTTGTAGTTATAGAACCGTCTGGATTTTTATTATATGTCTGACCAAACTTATCAGGAACATTAGACGGGGTTACCATTCAGATACTAAGAGAGATTAAGTTTATAATTATTTGGTAAACCTGTGTTTTCACTTTGTCGTGAAGTCAAGTTATACTTTGTTGCATAAAATGGTTCACGAATACCCACGGCATAACAAGTACAAGTTACTTCAGGAGTATACTTGGATAACCCATACTGAAGAGGAGTACTCATACATTGATATGACTCACTCTTTGTAAACCAAATAAGATAGATTGATAGTCCGACTATAACTCCTATCATAAAATAAAATAATATATCTTTTGTGTTCATCTTGTTTGAAAATAATCTATTAATAAGATTACTATTGCTCCTACGTATATAATAATAAATATCATTGAGATAACCATCAACACCCACGATGGCTTAATCATTCCCCACCAGAAAGTAAATGAAAATGCAATTAGTCCGATGATGCACATTATCCACGCCATCAATTTACTTATCATTCGTCATCCTTCCAGTCATCCTCTTCTGAACCATCATCAATCTTCTTCTTTGGCTTTCTACCTTTTCCACATCTTACTTTAAGGATTGTTAGGCAACCATTCTCATTAGTCCCACAGCAATACAGAAATCCATTCTCCCGAGGTATATCAGTGTCAACTATTACTTCCTTACTCATACCTTCCTATAATTAGAAGTTACGTTCTTCGCCATAACAACTTTAGGTTCGGGTTCAGGAGTTGGTTCTTGTTCAAGTTCAGATTGGCTTAAACCTAAACCTAGTTGATTTATCCCTTCCTTTAGTTTCTGCATCTCCGTCAGTAACCATAGGTTGAAGTTCGGTTGGTTGTTGATTAACTCCGATACTCTGTACTGGCTCAGTTCTGCTTTCATTCTCTCGTTCTCTTCCTCCATCGTTTCTTTCTTCTCCATTATTTATATACCCCCTTTCATCCACGCTAAGTGCTGACTTGTGCTTTGCAAGTTCCCATAAAATCTGTTGAGGCGTTAGTGTTCCTTTGGTTTCTTTAACTCTTCTCTCACACCATTCTAAATCTCCTAAGATATCTGACTCAATCTCCTGTCTAACTTGCTTCTTCTTTTTCCTTCCTCTTATTAAAAAGAACCCTACAATAATTAATAGGACTACGCCTAAAGACATTATTATAATATTAGTTGTGTTGACTGCCATTATCTTGTTCTCCTTTGAGGTTTATTTAGGGACTCATCAGTATCTATAATACAAGCAAACACAAACATGGCACACATGATAAACTGAAACCAAAGAGGTTTGTTTAGTTTTACTACTTCAAATGTTGCTACCCCTAATATAATAGTGAATGACCTCCCAATAGCATTTATTAAATTCATTGTCATCTTGTTCTCCTTTCTTTAAATGCTTCTGGAAATGCTATTGCCATAAGAAGCCAGAATAAACTAACTATTGCCATGAACAATCCCCATGCTTTGTGATTAGTTGCTCCCATTATATATGAACCCATTAACCAAATTTGACACCAATTTAGAAGGTGTATATTTAATTTCATACTTGCGTTAAACCTCCGCTTGTCGGTGTTTGTATTTGTGCGTTGGTTTGCATAACATTTATCTTATCTACTAAGTCTGCGAGACTTTGAGTTACACCTTTGAATGAACTCATGCCTGTACTAAACTCTTTGAACATTAACCACATCATAACTCCTGCGATTAGGACAAAGGAGATTCCTAATATCCATACTCCATACTTCTCCATAAAGGATTTCTTATCTCCGTGAAGAACATCAATCTGTTTCTCCAACGCTGTGTACTGTGAACGCATTGTTGGGTTAGTGGTTACAATAGGTATCAGTCCACCGTCCTTATTGATGGCCTTTATGTTGGCAGACATCATCCCATTGTACCAGTAACCGTCAGGCATAATGAAGAAGTAGTAATCGTTCTTTCCTACTCTTCCACCGTATGCAAGTTTCCAAGTCTTTAACTTTCTAAGATATAGAACTTCAAATCCACCAGAACCTAACTTCACACTCTTTGCAGTATCTCTTATAACTGGAACAAAGTTAATGCCAACTATCTCAAAGGCAGTTATCTTTTTATTAAACATCTTCTTGTCTCTCAAAAAGAAACCAAAGTACCAGATACAGAAACCACCGATGAGAAGGATAGCAATTGCCCAACCTATTATATTCATAATGTTTACGCCAGTAAACATACTTGTTACCTTTGCATTAACATCTCCTATTACATCAACTGCCATTTACAAAGTCTCCTAATTTACCGAGAACACCCTTTGATGATTGAGGTTGTTGATTGTTCATGTGGTTCAATAAAACCTGATGACACTCTTTGCAAGTCCCTTCAAATCTTTCTAAGACTAACTTGCTTACCTTCTGTTCAGCGATGGTAGATTTATAATTAGGGACAAGTCTTAGACTATGAATCAGAATATGAATAGCGTCTACAAACTCTCTATCAGTTACCACGTTTGTTTCTCTCCTTCTTTAATTTTGTAGAAATGTTTTCACAAACACGACATTGTTTCTTCGTAGCAAGTTTGTCAGTGCCATAAATAACATTACAATCTTTACAACGATAAACATAATTATATAATTTTAATAAGTCCACCATTTCTTTTTCTTCTTCTCTTGTTACTTTCTGAAGATTGTTCATACCAGTATTCAGGTTATTGGTATTATATAAATGTGTGTTTTCACTTTGAAGTAAGTAAAAGGTTTTATATAGTGTGGTAAGATACTGGTATAATGGTTGAACAACTTTGTGAGAAATGTGGAAGGATGAGAGAGATATACGCCACAGATAAATGTAAGAGTTGCTATAACTATATACATAGGGACAAAGAAAAGAACAGGGAGAATTACCGAAGATGGAAACAAAGAAGAAGAGAAAAATTAAAACAATTAAATTCGGAGGACACTAAAGATGGGAGCATCTAAAGGCAAGATGTCAAAATTCAATGCGGGGGTGGCCCTCACTGAACGTATTGACAGTCTACAAAGAGCATTAAACATGGCGAGGTTCAATCCTCTGTCACCTAATCAGGATACAGGGACGTTTAATTATCAGGTAATGATTAACGCTAACGATGGTTTATTAAGTGAATGTTGGGCGAAGTTAACGGA
>Ga0194044_10001663_pt1 | contig 11249 bp, 2 predicted proteins | sample JunL4417m_MetaG_FD_155460 | JGI IMG/M metagenome (GOLD analysis project Ga0194044, IMG submission 155460) | Anoxic zone freshwater microbial communities from boreal shield lake in IISD Experimental Lakes Area, Ontario, Canada - Jun2016-L442-17m | ecosystem: Environmental > Aquatic > Freshwater >...
GAGTCGGCGCTGATCTCAGTAATTGAGGAAGAGTGCGCCGACTGCCGTCGGCGGCTACAGATTTGTGGATTCTCGAATCCGCTCTGAGGCGGGGGTTGAACACGGAACGGAGAAAACCAACATAAGCGCCTGACCGATTCAGGCAATGGCAGATCTACTTCTCCGTTATCTCCGTTTCCTCCTGTTCAATCCCAAACCCATGAACCAACAGGAGGAAACAGAGATAACGGAGTAGGGAAAACAGAAACTGAAGGGGAGGAAGGCGGTGGCAGGGCGGATTCAAGAAATCGTGGCCGCCGACGGGAGTCGGCGCTGATCTCAGTAATTGAGGAAAAGTGCGCCGACTGCCGTCGGCGGCTACAAATTTGTGGGTTCTTGAATCCGCCCTGGCCATCTCTCAATTCGTGAGAATTGATCTTGAAATCCTCTGCGGACTTGATAGATTTCCTGCGTGTTGCTCGAACTGAGCAACCCAATGGCTCGGGGCGTAGCGTAGCCTGGTAGCGCGTCTGAATGGGGTTCAGAAGGTCGTGAGTTCGAATCTCACCGCCCCGACCATTTACTTCGCGCAGTAAACACGGGCTGAAACTGATGTCGGCGACTTTCCAAATTTCTTCAATCAACCACGTGTTTTTGGGCATATAGTCCAAAATATAGTCCATGTGCGAATTGCCATACGGTGCCATTGGAGACTGAGAATAAGTCTCAACCGGCTTGTGTTTGTTTTTGTTTGGTGCAACTGGACAAAGTCTGTACAATCTGGCCTCAAGGCTTGGCCCCTTTGGAAATCACTCCAATTTTGGCGCAGCGGGAGAACCTGTTTATGTCAGAGCGCTGGTTGTCCGTCAAAGAAATTGCCGCTCATTTGGGCGTCAAGCCCGATACCATTTACAAATGGATTGGTCACAAGAAAATGCCCGCCCATAAAGTTGGGTGGGCGGCTTTGGAAGTTCCTGGCATCCGAGGTCGACGTGTGGGTCAAGAAAGGCAGTGCTGCTCGGAAGGAGGCTTAATTCATGGACGTCTTTGACCTCCGCGAAACTCTCATTTCGAAGTATCAGGACTACGTCCGTAGCTTTATTCGCACCCGGAACAAGCGCATTCAGGACCTCGTCGATAAAGAGCTGAAGGAAGGATTGCTCTGGCCGCGTCCGCTCGTTCAACTCAATCCGTTTTTCGAACGCGGCAAATCCATTCCCGAGCTGGTTGACGAGAAGATTCTGTCCGAAGAGTGCAAGCGCATCTTTCGCATCGGCAAAACCGCCAGCAGCGAAGGTTCAATCCTGAGTTTGCACCGCCACCAGGAGGAGGCCATCCGCGTCGCAAGCCCTCGCACCACCGCGGAACCCGGCGATAATTACGTCCTTACCACTGGCACCGGCTCGGGCAAGAGTCTCAGCTACATCATTCCCATCGTGGATTACTGCCTCCGCGTCGGTGCCCGCAATAAGCGGACCAAGGCCATTATCATCTACCCCATGAACGCCCTGGCCAACAGCCAGATGGGCGAGTTGGAGAAGTTCTTGGTCGCTGGCTATCCCGAGGGAAAGCAACCCGTCTCCTTCGCCCGTTACACCGGGCAGGAAAGCGACGAAGACCGCGACAAGATTCAGGATAATCCACCCGACATCCTGCTCACCAACTACGTGATGATGGAGCTGATCCTCACCCGTAACGAGGAACATCGCATAATCCGTGCGGCCCAGAACCTCCGTTTTCTGGTACTCGACGAGCTTCATACCTACCGGGGACGCCAGGGAGCGGACGTTGGGATGCTCGTCCGCAGAATCCGCGAGGATCTCCACGCCAACTCCGTCCAACACATCGGTACCTCTGCCACCATCGCCGGCGCCGAGACTTTCGCCGCCCAGCAGACCGAGGTCGCCGAGATGGCCTCCGCCCTGTTCGGCAGCACGGTCAAGCCGGAGCACGTCATCGGCGAGTACTTGCGGCGCTACACCATCGACTCGGACATCTCCTCCGACTTCTTCAAGTCCAATCTCAAGCAAGCAGTCCTCAGTGGACTCACCGCCGAGGAACAATCCTCTCCCGACCATTTCCGCCGTAACCCGCTCGCCGCCTGGATCGAAGCGATCTTCGGGCTTACCAAAGAGAGCGGCAGCGAGCGCAAGCGCCGGGCCACGCCCCTCCCCGTGCGCGGCCAGGGCGGAGCAGCCGAAAACCTCGCCCAAGACACCCAACTCAACCCCGGAGACTCCCCGCTTACGGAGGAAACCTGCGCTTCTGCCATCGAAGCCATCCTCATGGCCGGCTACAGCCTCCGTGACCCGTCGTCCAACCTCCCCATCTTTGCCTTTCGCGTCCACCAGTTCCTCAGCCGTGGCGACACCGTTTACGCCTCGCTAGGATTCGAGGACTCCCGGAACCTCACCGTTCACGCCCAGCAATTCGTCCCGGGGACGGACAAGGCGCACTTGCTCTTCCCGCTCGAGTTTTGCCGCGAGTGCGGTCAGGAGTACTACCGTATCAACGCCTTTTTTGATAAGCGGGGTAAGGATGGCAAACCCCTCGCTGGTGCCCGCTGCGTCTCCGTTCTCCCGCGCAGCACCAATGATTGGATGGCGGGGGCGAAGGATAACAAGGGCACACCCGGATACCTTCTGATCTCCTCGGACTTAGATGTCGCATGGCCTGACGACCAGGACCAGATGTTGAAGCGCGTGCCAGAGGACTGGCTCGAAACCGGCGATAACCAACAACTGCGCATCGCCGGTAATCGCCGCGATTGGCTGCCACGCAAGGTCACACTCGCCCCCACAGGCATCTCAACTGAGGACGGCGTGCCCGCATGGTTCCTGTCCCAGCCCTTCCGCTTCTGTCCTTGCTGCGGTGTCTCCTATGACCCGCGTCAGCAATCGGACAAGGCCAAACTCGGCACGCTCGGCATTGACCGTCGCAGCACGGCCACCACCATCCTCACCCTGACGGCTGTTCGCGCCCTCCGTGAACAGGACTCAACCGTCCTGGAACGCGATGCCCGAAAGGTTCTCAGCTTCAGCGACAATCGCCAGGATGCGTCTCTCCAGTCGGGCCACTTCAACGACTTCGTCGAAGTTGGCCTTCTCCGTGGCGCAATCTACTCTGCGGCGGCCAAAGCGGGCGCGCCTGGCCTGCGTCATGATGAACTCACCCAAAAGGTCTTTGAGTCCCTCAACCTCGAATTCCGCGACTTTGCCCAAAAGCCCGAGGCCAAATTTGCCGATCGCAACAACACCATCCGCGCCCTTCAAAACCTCTTGGGCTATTTGCTCTATCGTGATCTGCGTCGCGGTTGGCGCATCGTTGCGCCCAACCTGGAGCAGTGCGGCCTCCTGCTCATCGGCTACGAATCGTTGAATGAGCTTTGCGCCGCAAATGAAGAATGGCAGAGCGTCGAAGTAGGCGAAAAGCCCGTCACCGTTCATGCCGCGCTGCGCACCGCCACGCCCGAGATTCGCGAGAGGATTTCCCACGCCCTGCTCGATTACCTCCGGCGCGAACTGGTGCTCAAGGCGGATTATCTCGATCCGACCTATCAGGAGCGCATCCGCCAGCAAAGCGGTCAATACCTCGTTCCCCCGTGGGCCATTGACGAGGACGAAACCCGGCTCGATGTCGCCGCCTTCGCTTTCCCGCGCGCCAAACGGCCCGGCCGTGACTACGACGACCATGTCTTCGTTTCTCCGCGCGGCTCATTTGCCAATTATCTCTGCCGACGTGGCGTGCTCTCCCACCTTCCCGTGCCGCCGAAGCGCAATGAGGTCGCGGACATCATCCCGCAACTCTTCCTCATCCTCGAAAAAGCCGGGCTGCTGCAGCCCGTGCTCAAACCGGAAGAGGGCGATTCCGTCGCGGGTTATCAGATTCCTGCCAGCTCGCTGATCTGGACCGCCGGGGAGGGACGGCTTGCCCTGCATGACCCCATTCGCATGCCGAACCTTCCCGAAGGCGGTCGGCCTACTAACGAGTTCTTCGTCCGCTTCTACCAGAACGAAGCGCTCAAGACGCGCGGCATTCAGGCGCGTGAGCATACGGCCCAGGTTCCCTACGAACTGCGCGAATCGCGTGAGCGTGCGTTCGCTAATGCCGAACTGCCCGTCATGTTCTGTTCGCCCACGATGGAACTCGGCGTGGACATCAAGCGCCTCAACGTCGTCAATCTCCGTAACGTCCCCCCCACTCCCGCCAACTACGCCCAGCGTAGTGGCCGCGCCGGTCGCTCCGGGCAGCCCGCCCTGGTCTTCACCTATTGCGCCGGCGGCAGCCAGCACGACCAGTGGTTCTTCCGCCGCCCGCACCTCATGGTCTCCGGCTCCGTTTCCACGCCGCGCCTCGACATGGCCAACGAGGACCTCATCCGCGCCCATGTCCACGCTATCTGGCTCGGCGAAACCGGGGCGCGCCTCGGCCGTTCGTTGCGCGAAGTGCTCGACGTGAACGGCGATGCTCCCTCGCTCGCCATCGTCCCGTCGGTCCGCCACGACCTTGAAAAAGTTCACGCCCAGGAACATGCCCGCGCCAAGGCGCGCAGCGTCCTCGCCTCCGTTCCTGACTTGCCCGACAGTGACTGGTGGTTCGATGGCTGGATTGACATGGTGCTCCACCAGACCATCCCCGAGTTTGAGAAGGCCTGCGAGCGCTGGCGCTCCTTGTTTCGCTCCGCGCAAAACCAGATGCTCAAGCAGAACAAGATTCGCATGGACGCCTCAGCCTCGGCCCGCGATAAGGACGAGGCCCGCCGCCTCTACGGCGAAGCCGAGAGCCAGCTCAAGCTGCTCACCGAGGCCAAGAACGCCGTCCAGTCAGACTTCTATTCCTACCGCTACTTCGCGAGCGAGGCGTTCCTGCCTGGTTATAGTTTTCCTCGCCTGCCCCTTTCGGCCTATATCCCCGGCCGCAAGCGCGTCACTGGCACCGACGAGTTCCTTTCCCGTCCGCGCTTCCTCGGCATCTCCGAGTTCGGCCCGCGCGCGCTCGTTTATCACGAGGGCGCACGCTATCGCATCCACAAGGTCATCATGCCCGTCCGCGAAGACACCACCGGCGCAACGCTCGCCCGCGTCAAGCTCTGCGGTTCGTGTGGTTACCTGCATCCCGCCACATCGAACAAGATTTTCGACAAGTGCGACCATTGCCATCGTGTCTTCGACAAAGAGGACGTCGAGCTGCCCAATCTGTTCCGCCTCGAAAACGTCTCCACGCGCCGCGTGGACCGCATCAGTTCCGACGAGGAAGAACGCCTTCGTCAGGGCTTCGAGATCAAGACTGGCTTGCGCTGGGCCGAGTCGCGCGGCGCTCCCGTGTTCCGCGTTGGCTCAACGCAACTCGCCGACGAAACCAAGCTCACGCTCACCTACGGTCACACCGCCACCGTCTGGCGCATCAACTACGGTTTGAACCGTCGCGAGGATCGCGAAGACCGCGGCTTCTGGCTCGATGTCGAGCGCGGCTATTGGGTGGCCAGTCCCTTCGAGAAAGACGACGGCAAACCCCAAACCGAGGCCGCCGGTCCTACCAGCGCCAAACGCGAAAAGGTCATCCCCTACGTCGAGGACCGGAAGAACTGTTTGCTGGTCGAGATTTCGCCTGTGCCCGAGTCGAAGATTCTCGCCTCGCTTCAGGCCGCCCTGAAACACGCCATCCAAGTGGTCTATCAGCTCGAAGACAACGAACTTGCCGCCGAACCACTGCCCGACCGCAAAAACCGCCGCCAGTTGCTCTTCTTCGAATCCGCCGAAGGCGGTGCCGGTGTCCTGCGCCTCCTGATCGACGAGGAACAAGCCTTGGCCGAAGTCGCCAGAAAAGCGCTGGAAATTTGCCACTTCAGTCCTGACGGCCAGGATCTCAAGCGCGCCCCCCGCGCCCGCGAGGATTGCGAGGCCGCGTGCTATGACTGTCTCCTTAGCTATACGAATCAGGGCGATCACGCCTCCATTGACCGCCATGCGATTCGCGACTTCCTCCTGCGGCTCGCGAAAGCCACGGTGAGACGCTCTTCCGCCAGCGAAGCGCCGGAGGACCAGTACGCGCGCCTGCGTGCCGCGTGCGAGTCTGGCCTGGAGAAGGAATGGCTCGAATTCATCGACAAAAACCGCTTCCGCTTGCCCACCCACGCGCAGCGCCGCGATCCCATCGTTGGCTCGCGGCCCGATTTTACCTACGATTTGCCTGGCAGCCATGTCGCCATCTATGTGGATGGACCGGTACACGATTTTCCGGAGCGTGCCGCGCGTGATGTTGAGATTCGCGAGCGCATGGAGGACAACGGCTGGCTCGTGATCCGGTTTCACCATGCTGAAGAATGGCTGACGATCACTCAAAGCTACCCGAGTGTGTTTGGAGCCCACTCCGGCTCGGACCGCCCCTCAGGCACGGGAGGTCATTCCTGAACTATGCCCTTTTCCCCCGGTAACATCGTCTCGGCGCGCGGTCGCGAATGGATTGTCCTCCCGGAATCCAGCGACGAGCTTGTGCTCGTGCGCCCCATCGGCGGCGCGGAGGACGAATGCACCGGCATCCTGCCCGGGATCGAACCTGTCGTAGCGGCCGAGTTTGCGCCGCCCGATCCCCAGCGGCCCGGTGATTTTCAATCCTCTCGCCTTTTGCGCGAAGCCGCCCGGCTCGGTGTCCGCACCACTGCCGGCCCGTTCCGCTGCTTCGCCAGCATCGCCGTCGAACCGCGCTCCTATCAACTTGTCCCGCTGCTCATGGCACTGCGCCAGGATACCGTCCGCCTCCTCATCGCGGATGACGTCGGCATCGGCAAGACCATCGAGGCCGCGCTCATTGCCCGTGAATTCCGCGACCGTGGCGAAATCACCGGGCTGGCCGTCATCTGCCCGCCGCACCTGGTAGATCAGTGGCAAGCCGAACTGCGCGACAAGTTCCATCTCGAAGCGACCCTCGTCATGCCGGGTACCGCCAAGCGCCTGGAACAGGACCTACCGCCCGGCGTCCAGAGTATCTTCGAGCATCACCAGGTCGTCATCGTCTCGCTTGACTACATCAAGTCCGAGCGTCGCCGCCACGAGTTTCTCCGCACCTGTCCAAAGTTCGTCATCGTGGACGAGGCTCACACCTGCACCGCCGCCAACGGCGAGGGGCGCAGTGCCCGCCATCAGCGCTTCGAACTCATCTCCGGCCTCGCGAAGGATCAGAGCCGCCATCTCGTTCTGGTTTCCGCTACGCCGCACAGTGGCAACGAAGCCGCCTTCCGCAACCTGCTCGGTTTGCTCCGACCTGAATTCGCTGATCTCCCCGCCGACTTGAGCGGCGATGCCCGAGCGCCGATTCGTCGTGCTCTGGCCGCCCACATTGTTCAACGCCGCCGCGCCGATATTCGAGCCTACCTCGACGAAAACACACTCTTTCCCGACCGTCTCGAATCGGAGGCCACTTACCAGCTCACGCGACCATATCACGAACTCTTCCAAAAGGTGCTCGCTTATGCACGGGAGTCGGTGCTCGACCTCCAGACCGGCACGCATCACCAGCGCGTCCAATGGTGGGCGGTCCTCGCCCTCTTGCGGGCACTTGCCTCCAGTCCCGCCGCCGCCGTCGCCACGCTCCGCGCCCGCGCTTCCGTCGCGGACACTGAGTCTGCCGAGGAAGCCGACGATCTTGGCAGCCAGCTCGTCATGGACATCGCCCAGGCAGATACCCTCAGTGTGGACATAGACCCCGGTGCTGATGCCGTCACGCCTGCTGACTGGCTTAACATCACGGCTGACGAAGTCACCACTGCCAGGTCCGCCCGCGCTCGTCTCCTCGCGTTGGCCCGCGAGGCGGAACGCCTTTGTTCACCTCCTTACGACGCTAAACTAACCAAGGCCATCGAGCTCATCGAGCGACTGGTCCAGGAAGGCTACAACCCCATCATCTTCTGCCGATTCATCGCCACGGCGGATTACGTCGCGGAGTGGCTGCGCCGAAAGTTTGGCAACAAAGTGACCGTGGACTCGGTCACCGGCACACTGCCGCCCGCAGAGCGCGAAATTCGCGTTAAGACCCTCGGCAAGGCAAAACAGCGCGTGCTCGTTTGCACCGACTGCCTCTCCGAAGGCATCAACCTCCAGGATGATTTCGATGCGGTATTCCACTACGACCTCTCGTGGAATCCCACACGCCACGAACAACGCGAAGGCCGCGTGGACCGCTTCGGCCAGCGCCGCCCGCACGTCAAGGTCGTCACCTACTACGGCGTGGACAACCAGATTGACGGCATCGTGCTCGAAGTCCTCCTCCGAAAGCACCAGAACATCCGCCGGTCGCTTGGCATTTCCGTGCCCGTGCCGGTGGACACGGACCAGATCATCGCCGCCATCATGGAGGGCCTCGTCTTGCGCGGCGATCCGCTCGACACGACTCAGTCTGTTCTGCCCGGACTCGAAGACATCATGCGCCCGCAGCGCCAGCTTCTTGAGCTGGAATGGGCCAACGCCGCCGACCGCGAGAAGCGCTCTCGTAGCCTTTTCGCCCAACACGCCCTAAAGGTGGACGAAGTCGCCCGGGAAGTCGCCGACATGCGCGCGGTGCTCGGCTCGCGGCTCGACGTGCAGGACTTTTTGGAGAGCGCCTTGCGCCATTACGGCGCGGTTCGCGTCGGCGGCATTCCCGGTCGCACCGGCAACTTCGACCTCACCGCCGTGCCAGTTCCCGTCCGCGAAGCGATGGGGTTGTCGGAAGATGACCAGAAACTCGTCTTCACCTTCGATCCCGGCGTGGCCGAGGACGACCCCGCGTGCCGTCTCATCACCCGCACTCACCCGGTGCCCGCCGGCCTCGCGGCTTACGTCGTGGACACCTCGCTCGATCCGCTCATCCCGTCTATCGCGGCGCGCGCGGGCGCGATGATCACGGACAAGGTCCAGCGCCGCACCACAGTTCTCATTCTCCGCCCGCGTTACCACGTCCGCACCAAACGCGCCGACGACACCCACGAAACGCTCGCCGAGGATTGCTTCGCAGCCGCCTTCGCCGGCAGTCCGGCCAATCCTGAATGGCTCGTGCCCGACGTCATTGAATCGCTCCTGCTCGCCCGGCCCGCCGGCAACATCCTGCCTGAGTTGGCCCGCGAACGCCTCACCACCGTCGTCAACGCCCTGCCCGAACTTCTCACGCAGATTCAGCCGGTGATCCAGAAGCGAGCTGACAGCTTCGCCGAGGCTAACAAGCGCGTCCGTTCCGCCATCCGCGACCGCGGCTGGAAGTTTGAGGTCGAGCCGCTGCCCAAACCTGACCTATTGGGGCTTTATGTGCTCCTGCCAGCCGCCGCCTCATGAGCTTCCAGTTTTCCATTTTCATGCCCACTGAAAGGTCAGCCGGCCTTAGCCGGCTCAAAATGCCGCCCCGTAGGGGCAAGAAGATATTAGCCCAGGGCAAGCGAGGTTGGCCAGTCCGGCTCGGACCGAGCGCCGCCTTGGGTTCACGTTCCAAAAAGATTTCTCTCCCTCGCCCCATCGGATGGGGAGAGGGTCGGGGTGAGGGACTGCCATTGATCGCATTAGTCCCATTTGTGCGTTTTGCGCCTTTTCGCGGCGGGATGTTCGCCCAATGAGCAACCACGCTTCCATCCGCAGCGAAGGCGGCCTTCTCCCCGCCGACCTCCTCTCGCGCATCCGCGCCCGCGATCCCGCGATCACCGGTCTGCGCCCGGAGGACTACGCCCTCGCGCCGGGCGAAACACTCAACGAAGCGGCTTCCCGCTCCTGGGCACGCCTCACCGGCCTCTGGCGCAAATTTTCCAAAGTGCTCAAGTCCCGCACCGAGGGCGACGCCTTCGAAGGCGAAACTCTCGACCGCTGGCTCAAGCCGCTCTTTCAGGAACTCGGCTTCGACGGCCTCGAACGCGTCCGCGCCGAAACCATCGGGCGCGACACCTTCGCCATCTCGCATCGCTGGAAAGCTTTGCCCGTCCATCTCATCGGCGCAGGTCTGCTCATTGACAAGCGCACGCCCGGCGCGCGCGGTGCGGCCACCGCCAATCCCCACGGCCTGCTCCAGGATTATCTCAACCGGAAGGACGAGTATCTCTGGGGCATCGTCTCCAATGGTCTCAAGCTGCGCCTGCTCCGCGACAACCGCACGCTCACCCGCCAGGCGTATCTGGAATTCAATCTCGAGAACATCTTCTCTGCTGAAGGTCAGTCCGGTTATGCGGATTTCTTTCTGCTTTGGCTCATCTGTCATCGCACGCGTTTTGACGCCCCCGGCGGTGGGGACAAAGCCGCCGCCACGCCTGCGCCGCACTCGGCCTGGATCATCGAAGTCTGGACCAAGGCGGCGGGGCAAAGCGGTGTCCGCGCCCAATTAGGTCTTCGTCAGAACGCCGTCCGCGCGCTCAACCATCTCGGCTCAGGTTTCCTCGGTCATCGCGCCAACGACGCGCTCCGGCAGCGTCTTCAACACCCTGGCAGACTCTCGCGCGACGACTTTAAACGCCAGTTGCTCCGCACGCTCTACCGGCTCCTGTTTCTGTTCGTCGCCGAAGATCGGGGTCTGTTGCTCGAACCGAACGCTTCGCCCGCCATCCGCGCGCGCTTCACGACCTACTACTCCACATCCCGTCTCCGTCGCGTGGCCCGGCGTTACGGCGGCACGGCCCATGGTGACGGCTGGGTGCAACTCCAAACCCTCTTCCGACTCCTGCGCGTGGATGCCGGTTGCCCGGCGCTAGGTCTGCCGCCGCTTGGCGGGTTCTTGTTCAGTGAGGGTTCCTGTCCCGACCTCGATGTCGCCTCGCTCGCCAACGAACATCTCTACGCCGCGCTCCGCGCGTTATGCGTGGTTCAGGACCGGGAGGAGCGCATCACTCGGGTCACCGACTTCGAACATCTGGGCGCCGAGGAGCTGGGTGGTATTTACGAATCGCTCTTGGAACTCGGCTTCAAGGAATGGTCCGTTCCGGCCGGCCTCTGCCAACTGGCCGACGCCCCCGGCAACGAACGCAAGCTCACCGGCAGCTACTACACCCCCACGAGCCTCATCACCGTGGTCCTCGACACCGCCCTCGACCCCGTGATGGACCGCGCCGTTCAGGAAGCACGCGAAGCCGCCGACAAAACTGCCAAGACCTCGAAAACCTCTCCCTCGGCAGCCATTCTCAACCCTCAACTATCAACCCTCAGCCCTTCGCAGGGTGAGGTGGGTGACTCTCAGCTCTCAACCATCAACCATCAACTGGCGGAGGCGCTTCTGCGCCTCCGCATTTGCGACCCCGCTTGCGGTTCCGGCCATTTCCTTGTCGCCGC
>Ga0194044_10001667_pt1 | contig 11239 bp, 15 predicted proteins | sample JunL4417m_MetaG_FD_155460 | JGI IMG/M metagenome (GOLD analysis project Ga0194044, IMG submission 155460) | Anoxic zone freshwater microbial communities from boreal shield lake in IISD Experimental Lakes Area, Ontario, Canada - Jun2016-L442-17m | ecosystem: Environmental > Aquatic > Freshwater...
TATCGTTATTTTCTTTCTTCCTCTACTGCCCACACTGCCTCACAATTACAGTAAAGGATTGCTTATCAAAGGAATGCCAGGTTTTTAACGAAGAAGAGATACCAGTGGAACGGAAACAATGAAAATCTTTAAGATTTTCCCATGAGTTTTAATTTAGATAAAACAGCCTTTGTAATCTCATTAACAATTTCCAAATTTACAGCTTTGTCAGCGCTGCCAAACAAATTAATGCTTTTTTCAGCTACTACTCTAAAGCTTTCCCTTTTTAAGTTCATTTTGTCTCAAGCTATTATGACATACAATCGTTTTGTCTTAAGCTGTTTTGGTATACAATATATTTATAAAAGATTTGCTTGAGGCCAGGTTGTCAACACTTGAGCCTGAATTAGGCTGTCTGTGTTGTGATATTTTGGAAAACTACTAGTCTTAAAAATATTTTTAAAAAATAAAAAACAATATTATGAATAAACTTGTTCTTGATGGTTACAATGTAATACACCATATTCCCAAACTTGCAAAAAACCTTGATTTCGACTTTGAATTCGCCAGAACTGTGCTTGTTAATTTTATGAAAGTATGGGAAGGAGAGCATGGATTTAAGGGCAGGATTTATATAGTATTTGACGGGGATGGAGCTACCGGCAGCAGCAAAATCACAAGTGGTCTAAACTGTACTTTTACAGGGTCGGGTCAGACAGCTGATGATTATATTATTGCCATGGTTAAAAGTGATAAAAATCCCAAAAAAATAACAGTTGTTTCAAATGACGGCAGCATAAAAAATAGCTGTTTTTTAGCAGGTGCAGCCGTGCAGGATCCGATATTTTTACTTCAATCTCCAAAATCCTATTGCCGTAAACTAAAAAACACAAAGAGCAGTAAAGAAATAAGCTCGGCCCAGAAAAATGAAATAAACAGGTTTTTAATGGATAAGTGGGAAATAAAATAGAAAAGTTATAGGTAAAACACAATGATATGGTAAAGTTTTCACAGGACGCCATTTAAAAAAATATTAATAGAATGCCAGATATTTAACAAAAAAAGTTAGTAAAAGACCCCAAAAAGTCTGTGACATTTTAATATAATTAATAAATAGCTAAAATCGTGCTCAAAAGGGGACTGTCCCCTTTTTCCTTTTTCAGTTCATGATCAGATAAAGCGGTTTATGAAATCGCATATGTCGTCCTGAATTTCCTGCGCAAGTTCAAGGGTTCTGGCTTCAACCATTACTCTGACAATTGATTCTGTTCCTGATGAACGAACTATAATCTTGCCATGTCCCTCAAGCCTAAGCTCTGACTGGGATATTTTTTTGGCAAGTTCACTGCTTTGCATTATATGGGCTTTATTTTTTACCTTCAGATTTTTTAAAAGCTGCGGATAATGATCCATAATGTCATAAATTGCGCCAATATCCGTTTTTGTTTCACAGAGATATTCCAAAAAAATCAGAGTTGAGACAAGTCCGTCACCTATATGGCTGAAATGATTAAAGATTATATGTCCTGACTGTTCTCCACCAAGTATGCTTTCTGTTTCCAGCATTTTTTCAAGAACATACCTGTCTCCGACCTGAGTTTTGTATACTGCTATTCCCTTTTCTTCCATGGCTTTTTCAAAACCATAATTAGCCATGACTGTAGTTACAACTGCATTGTTTTGAAGTATGCCTTTGTTTTTCATATTTATGGCGCAAAAAGCAATCATTACATCACCGTCAAAAATTCTGCCATCCCTGTCACAGGCAATCACCCTGTCACCGTCTCCGTCATAAGAAAAACCGATTTGCGCATTGCTTTCCTTCATTATCTTTTTAAGAACTTCGGGGTGGGTGGAACCGCAGTTTTTATTGATAAGCCCGCTCTTTATATCAGTATTAAAGCTCACAACATCAGCATTAAACATCGAGAGAACTTTCGGTACCGCGATACTTGTAGCACCATTTGCACAGTCAACTGCTATTTTTAATTTGTTTAAGTCAAATTTAAATTCATTTCTTATGTGGTCTGTGTATAATTTAAGAGGATCGTCCATATTAAAAAATCTTCCCACTTCAAGACCTTCAGGTTTTCCTGTGGTTTCATTCTCATCGCTTAAAATATAATCTTCCAATAATTTTTCCTGGCTGTCGCTTAATTTTTCACCGCCGCTTTTAAATATTTTAATTCCGTTGTCCTCCAGCGGATTATGTGAAGCAGAAATTACTATGCCGCCATCCATATCTAAAAGTTTTGTTAGCAGTGCAACTCCCGGCGTACTTAAAATACCAGCACTGTAAACATCGTTTCCGCTTGATAATATACCTGCAGCAAGCGAAGCTTCCAAAAAATCTCCGGATGGTCTGCTGTCTTTGCCTATTAATATCCTGCCTCTTTGACCTTCTTTCGTTAAAAATCTTGAAGCGGCTCTGCCTATCCTCAAAACAAGTTCAGGGGTAAGCTCCTTATTGGCATGACCTCTTATCCCATCTGTTCCAAATAGTTTTCTGATATTTTCGTCCATTAAATCCTCTTCTTTAAAATTGCCGTCCTAAAAAACGCCAGTTGCATTATTTTATGGTCTCTTATCCCATTAGTTTAAGATACTTTTAGATATCTTCTTCCACCAGGACCCGAGCCTGAAATACTAAAACTATAAAAATGTTACTTAAATAATTTTATGGTTTTTACGCTGTCAGTTTCAAATATATTTCTGATATTTTCGTTCATTAAAACCTGTGTTTTAAAGCAGCGACCTCTAAAAATATAACTTGCAATATCTTACTGGTGACATTACAGGCTTCAAAAATAGTTATTGTATAAATTATAGAAAAAAATAATAAATAAAAATACTTTTATTATTTATTTAATTATCATATTGATAAGCAAGGTTAACACATTTCTTTTTTAAAATACAAAAATAATGGAAATGCTCTTAAAGCAAAACTGATTTCTATGCACTAGTATATTTTTTAATTACAAAGGGGGAAGTCATGCACGATAGGAGACCAAAATAATCCAGCTTAAAATTAATAATGCTTCCAACATTTAACTCTGTGAATGCCGCCGGATAATTAATGCCGGAGTTTTTGAAATTATCATATGCAGCCAGGGAATCCAAATTAGAGCTGCTGTTTTTAAAACAATAAAATTCTTTCTTTAACTCCAGAACAGTATGGTCGCTGCTTTGTCCTACAATCTTATAAAAGGGATCTTCAATTGTTATGTGCCGAAAGTTTACATCCTGAAGGCCAAGTGCCAGTATTGCCCTATATATTTCTCCTTTTCTTTCCTTTACTTCAATTACTTCACATTCGAGCATGAAGCAGTCGTCATGCATCCCTTCAATTTTTTCGTAGCCGGCAGTCTCGTTTCCAATAAAAACAGCCTCTCCTAGTCTGATCTGGTTTACTTCATCAGGTAAAGTTCCCGAAGAAATATAATTCCACAAACTTGAATTGCCGCCTGAAATTATGGGTATCCTGTAATTATATGTTTCTTTTATTTTGTCTCTAAGGCTTATGAGATTTTCTATGCTCTTTAGTCTGGGCTTTTTTTTTGAAATGCATCTTGCATTGGTGCCAAGTCCGATTATATTAATGTTTTTATAATTTCTGTAGACTTTATCAAAAAATTCGGGTGCCTCAGCAGGACTAATGCCTTCACGCCTGTCATCCATTTCAATCATTATAATAATGCTGTGGGTAATTTTTTTCCTTGAGCAGATCTGGGATAAAAGACGGACTGTCTCAAGCTCGGTTTGCAGAGATGTATCACAAATTTCAACAAGTTCTTCACATTCTGAGAGCATGGGTGTTCGAAGCATTACAAGTTCCTGACCATATCCAAAATAATTCCTGAGTTTCTTAAGATTTTGAAGCCTGCTGTCACCAAAAATTTTTATGCCTGATTTCTTGAGTATTTTTACGATATTTATATCCGCTAAAATACTCTTTGTAATGCCAACGACCGATATGCCACTCTGGACACATCGGTCGTTAATAAATATTGCGTTATCTGCAATCTTGTTTAAGTTAATTTTAATACATGGACAGCTCATGAAAAAAGAAATAAATTATCTCTTCGAGAATTGTGGTCTCTTTCTTGCTTTCCTCAGACCATATTTTTTTCTCTCTACTCTTCTTGAATCTCTTGTTAAAAATCCTTCTTTCTTCAAAATTATTCTGAACTCAGGATTTACTTCAAGTAATGCTCTGGAAATACCATGCCTTAAAGCTCCGGCCTGCCCTGAAACTCCGCCGCCTGCAATGGTTGCAATTACATCGTAAGCGCTTGAAGTGCCTGTCAGATTAAGCGGTTCGGTAATCATGCTTATAAGGGTATCTCTGGGAAAATAATCTTTAAAATCCCTGTCGTTAACAGTTATTTTGCCTTCACCTGGTTTAATCCAAACTCTGGCTGAAGATTCTTTTCTTCTTCCAGTTGCATAATATTTAACTTCTTCTGCCAACTTTTTCTCCTTTTAACCTTCCTAAAAAATTAAGCTTAAAAACTTGGTAAATATAATCAAGTTTTAAAAATAATTTTAATCTTTATATTTTATTGTATATCAAGGACTTCAGGTTTTTGCGCTTTATGAGGATGCAGTGCGCCAGGATATACTTTTAATTTTTTAATTAACCTTGCTCCCAATATATTATGAGGAAGCATTCCTTTAACAGCTTTCATTAAAACAAATTCAGGACTTTTTTTCATAAGCTTTCCAAGACTGGTTGTCTTTAGATTACCTATATATCCGGAATGTCTGTAATACTTCTTGTCTTCAAGTTTGTTTCCCGTAACAACAAGTTTGCTGGAATTTATAACAATTACATAATCCCCGCAGTCAATATGAGGAGTAAATATTGTTTTATTTTTCCCTCTTAATATTTTGGCTATTTCAGTAGAAATTCTACCAAGAGTCTTTCCACTTACATCAACCAGATACCATTTTTTTTCAATATCTTTTTCTTTTGCACTATATGTTTTTATGCCGACAGTTACCATTTGTCCTCCAGTCAAGTTATAAAACTATTTATATCCCACACCTGTAAGAAACAATCCTTTAGCCTGCGCAATGCTCCCCGATAAATCTCTGTCTGCTTTTTTAAAAGCATCTTCAATCGAAGAAATATCTCTTACGCCTTTTCCTATTTCAAGTATTGTCCCTACAATAATACGAACCATATTATATAAGAAAGAATTTGCTTTAACTCTGAAAACCAATACTTCGTTTAAGCCAAAAATTCTGCTTTTAAAGATTTCAAACTCCATAATTTCTCTGATTTTGCTTTTTTTATCATCGTCGGGGCTGCAAAATGATGTGAAATCTTTTATACCCAAAAAAACCCCGGTGCAATCAGCCATTAATTTCATGTCAAGCTTTTTGCAAACCATGGTGCTGTATTTTTTCAAAAAAACATTCTGATAATCTTCATTAACAACAAAATATCTGTATTCACGCCACAAAGCATCATATCTTGAGTGAAAATCTTCTGATACTTTTTCAATACTTTTTACCGAAATATCATCAGGTAACATCCCGTTTAACGACCACTTGAATTTATACAGATCAAGTTCATCGTCCCGCTTAAAATTTATAACCTGATTTAATGCATGAACTCCTGCATCCGTTCTCCCGGCATAAACAATACCAGTTTCTTTGCCAAAGATTTGACTCAGGACCTTAACAATTTCACCCTGAACTGTCCTTAATCCTCCCGGCTGTATCTGAAAACCAAAAAACTTTGTACCGTCAAATTCAATTACAGCTTTATAATTAAACATTAAAAAAATTAAATAAATTAAAATTAAATTATTTTAATAACTCTATCTGCACTATTTCCGCTCCGTCTCCGAGTCGGTTTTTTAGCTTGACTATTCTTGTAAATCCGCTTGAACGTGTATAAGATGCAGGTCCGATTTCATTAAATAATTTCTGGACCGAACCATAATTTCCAAGCAGCTTAAGACATTGCCTTCTCGCAGCAAGATCACCTTTTTTTGCAAAAACAATAAGTTTATCTACAAACATCCTTAGAAATTTTGCTTTGGTTACTGTAGTTTCAATTTTACCGCTTTCAAATAACTGGATGGCAAGATTTTTCATTATTGCCTTTTGGTGAGTACCGCTTCCACCAATTCTTCTTCCTCTTTTTGGCTGAACCATTTCCTATAATCTCCCACTTTACTTTTTCTTATATTACAGACCAGTTCTGTCTGCCTGGTTTTGCGCTCTCCGCACCGACTTAAATTCCAAATCACCACTACCTGGCAATACAACAACTATACGATATTGAAACAATTAATCTTCAGAATCTGTCTCTACCTTTTTGGACTCATTATCAGACTCTTCTTCCGGGTCTTCCATGATCTCTTCAGATAAAGTATCCTGTTCAGTAGTTTTGTTCCTGCCTTCATTATAATCTTTGAGGGATTCCGAGTTTAATCCTGACTTCTGATTTATTCCGCTCTTTTTAAATGAAAGGCCTAGCTCAATTACCTTGTTCTTTACTTCCTGGATAGATTTTTGTCCGAAATTCCTGATATCGAGCAATTCATCTTCTGTATATTGAAGCAGCTTTTCGACAGAATCAATCCCTGCTCTTTTCAGACAATTATATGATCTGACAGACAGCTCAAGGTCTTCAATAGATGGATATTGCTGTTTTTTGGTCTTTAGCTCAATTTTTTCAAAAACAGGATCCTCATTTTTTGTTTTTTCAGATAAATCAATCATTAAAGTCATATAGTCATTAATGATTTTGGAAGCCTGGCTTAATGCTTCGTCAGGTTTTATGCTGCCATTTGTTTTAATAGTCATGGTAAGTTTGTCAAAGTTAGTCATCTGGCCTACACGAGTATTTTCAACTTTAAACATAACTCTTTTAATAGGTGAAAAAACAGAATCTATCGGAATTACTCCTAGTGGGTCTCCCTGAGAGATATTATCTTCTGCATTTCTGTATCCTTTGCCTCTTTCAACGAATATTTCTATTTTTAGTACACCATTTTTTGAAAGAGTACCTAAATAACAGTCACCGTTTACTATTTCCACTCCGGCAGGAAGTTTTATATCCTGCGCAGTAACTTCACATGGTCCAGATTTTTCAAGCCTTATCATCGCCATGTCTTCAATCTCCATCTTAAACACTACCTGTCTTAAATTAGCGATAAGCTCAACAATATCTTCCTTTAAACCCTCAAGTACAGAAAATTCATGCTGAACATTTTCAATTCTTATTTTTGTAATTCCCGCACCTTCTATTGAAGAAAGCAGAACCCTTCTTATGGAATTACCCAAAGTATGACCAAAGCCTCTTTCCAAGGGTTCAAGTGTGAACTCACCTTCGAAATCGCCTTCCATTTTTACATTAATAACTGGTTTATGCATCTTTAACAATTTATTTTAACCTCCTGAAACTAAGAGAGAAAAATTATCAAAATAATAATAACGAACATTCAAAATAAATTTAAGGATTACTTTGAATAAAGCTCAACAATCCTTTGTTCATTTACCGGAGCTTTAATATCTGCCCTCTCCGGAATTCTGATAACTTTGCCTTTTAAATTTTTAAAATCTACTTCAAGCCATTCAGGGATATTGAGACTGCCGGCACTTGCACTGGCTTCAACAATAAACGGCATTTCTCTGCTTTTCTCTTTAATGGAAATTTCCATGCCTTCCTTTACCTGAAAAGAAGGAATGTCTACTTTCTTGCCATTAACCTGGATATGTCCGTGAGATATAAGCTGTCTTGACTGAGCTCTTGATGTTGCAAACCCCATAGGTATAAAACATTATCAAGCCTTATTTCCAGCAACTGCAATAAAATCTCACCCGTAATGCCCTGTTTTCTTGTAGCTTTTTTATAATAATTGGAAAACTGTGATTCTAAAACACAATAATATCTTTTAGCTTTTTGCTTTTCTCTAAGCTGTGTGGAGTATTCTGATTCAACAAGTCTCATTTTTGCTTTTTGACCGGGAGAATATGGTTTTTTTGTCACTCCACATTTATCAGTAAAGCACCTTACGCCTTTTAAAAATAATTTTTCTTTTTCCCTTCTGCAAAGCTTACAAACAGCATCTTTAAGTCTGGCCATTTAAAATAACTCCTTATTTGAAATATTTCTAAACATCTTGATTTTAAACCCTTCTTCTCTTTGGGGGTCTGCATCCATTATGCGGTACAGGAGTAACATCCATAATTGATCCTATTTCAAGGCCTACAGCCTGAAGTGATCTTACAGCTGTTTCTCTTCCTGAACCTACCCCTTTAACTCGAACATCAACTTTTGCAAGTCCGTGTTCCTGAGCTGATTTTGCAACAGCAGTTGCAGTAATCTGAGCCGCAAACGGCGTGCTCTTTCTTGAGCCTTTAAAACCGTGTGCTCCGGCGCTGCCCCATGCAATCGTATTTCCTTTTAAATCAGTTATGTTAACGATAGTATTATTAAAAGTAGACTGAATATGTGCAATACCATAAGGAATATTCTTCCTTTCTTTCTTTTTAACTCTTTTTTTAGCAGTTTGCTTGGTTGCCAAGTTTATCCCTCCTGATTATTTAGCAGTAACCGTTGTTTTTTTCTTAATTCCAACTGAAGGCCTTCTACCTTTTCTGGTTCTTGCATTCGTATGGGTTCTCTGGCCTCTGACCGGTAAATTCTTCTTATGCCTTATTCCCCTGTAAGAGTTAATTTCAATAAGCCTTTTAATGCTCTGGCTTACTTCTCTTCTTAAATCGCCTTCAATTTTTAAATTTATATCTATATATTCTCTAATCTTAATTATTTCTTCTTCCGTTAATTCTCCTGCTTTTCTTGACCCTTCAATACTAAGATCTTCAAGAATTTTTTTGGCGGTTGGTCTTCCTATACCAAAAATATAAGTTAGAGAAATACAGATATGCTTATTTCTGGGAATATCAATTCCGGCAATTCTAGCCACTTAAACTTCCTCCTTAACCTTGTTTTTGCTTATGACGGGGATTTTTACATATAACCAGAACTTTGCCCTCTCGTCTTATTATTCGGCAGTCATTGCAAATTTTTTTAACTGATGGTCTGACTTTCATCTTAATTCCTTTTATTTATAAATATTTTTTGTAATATTTGCTACACACAAAAATATTCCACACTTATAGCTTCTACAATTAAAATAACAGAAAAAACTTACTTTTTAAAAATAATGCTATTTTTAATTTATTTTTTTCTGTAAATTATTCTGCCTCTTGTCAAATCATATGGGGAGAGCTCTACTCTTACTGTGTCCCCAGGTAAAATTTTGATATAGTGCATTCTCATTTTACCGGAAATATGAGCAAGGACTTTATGTCCATTTTCAAGCTCCACCCGAAACATTGCATTTGGCAAAGCTTCAAGTATCGTTCCTTCTACTTCAATTATTTCTTCTTTTTCTGAAATAATACCCTCCTAAAAACCCTAAAAAGAAGGCAAATAAGTAATTTATCAAATATAGATAAAAATGTCTACAATTATTTTATTTTACTTATTTAAATTCTAATTCAGTCTTGTTAATATTATTGAACCATCTTTGGTTATTGCAACTGTATCCTCAAAGTGGCAGGATAGCTTTCTGTCCTTTGTTACAACAGTCCAACCATCTTTTAAAACTTCCACATCGCTTTTACCCTCGTTAAGCATTGGCTCTATTGCAATTACAATACCTCTTTTTAGTAATGCTCCCTGATGTGGTGGGCCATAATTTAATACCTGCGGATCTTCATGCATGTCTCTTCCAATGCCGTGACCAACAAAATCCTGCACTACAGAAAATCCATTCTTTCTTGATAAACTTTCAATTGAATTTGAAACATCGCCCAGTCTGTTTCCCTCAACACATTTATCAATTGCAGCATTTAAAGCATTCCATGTAGTGTCAAGTAATTTTTCAACACCAGCCGGTGCCTTGCTGACAATAAAGCTCCTGGCGCCATCACCGAAAAAACCTTCAAGTTTTACGCCAACATCTATGGAAATCAAATCACCCTCTTTTAGAGCTCTTTTCCCCGGTATTCCATGAACTACCTCCTCATTAATGGAGGCGCATATTGTTCCCGGAAAAGCAATATTTGATAATCTCCCCTGATATCCTTTAAAGGCAGGTTTTGCATTATGGGCAATTATCATTTCTTCTGCTATTTTATCCAGATACTCAGTAGTTATTCCCGGTTTTATTGATTCTTCAAGTTTTAAAAGAACATTTGCTACAAGTTCACCTGCCCGCTTCATAAGCTTTATTTCATCTTCTGATTTAAGTATGATCATAAACGGGAGAGTACCCTTTCAAAAATTTCATTTTCAGTTCCAAGGCCATCAACGTTTTCAAGAAGACCAAGCTTACCGTAAAACTCAACAAGAGGCTCTGTCTGTTTCTTATAAACTTCAAGTCTGTTTTTTATTACTTCCTCAGAATCATCTTTGCGTCTGTTTAAACTGCTTCCACAAATATCGCAGGTAAGATTAGCTTCATCTTCAAAATCACTTGTCTTAAATATTTTTTTACAGTCAGAACATACAATCCTTCCTGTAATTCTCCTGATGATTTCGCTTTCATCAACAATAATATTTAAAACTTTGTCTATACTTATTTCAAGCTCTTTTAAAAGCGCGTCAAATTTTTGCGCCTGCTCAAGTGTTCTTGGAAAACCGTCCATTAAAAAACCGATTTTAAATTTATCAGTCTTAAATTCTTCCCTGATCATATCTATAATCAATGCATCGGGAACCAATTCACCACTGTGAACAAATTCTTCAGCTTTTTTACCAAGAATACTTCCATTGCCTATTTCGGTTCTGAGTATGTCACCTGTAGAAACATGTGCTATCCCGAATCTGGAAGCAATTTTTTTTGCCTGCGTTCCCTTGCCGACTCCTGGAGCTCCAAGTAATATAAGTCTCATTTAATAAACCCTTCGTAATCTCTCATCATTAATTGAGATTCCAGCCATTTCATTGTTTCAAGAGCAACACTTACTGAGATCAAAACGGACGTTCCTCCAAATTTAAAAGGAATATTCATTGTATCAATAAGAATTTCAGGAAGTATTGCAATTATTGCAAGAAATACAGCTCCCGGAAGAGTTATCCTGTTTAATATATTTGATAAATAATCCGAAGTGTTTTTCCCCGGCCTTAAGCCAGGAATATACCCGCCATATTTTCTTAAATTATTTCCTGTTTCAGCCGGATTAAATGAAATTGCTGTATAGAAATAAGCAAATACAATAATAAGTAATG
>Ga0194044_10001669_pt1 | contig 11235 bp, 9 predicted proteins | sample JunL4417m_MetaG_FD_155460 | JGI IMG/M metagenome (GOLD analysis project Ga0194044, IMG submission 155460) | Anoxic zone freshwater microbial communities from boreal shield lake in IISD Experimental Lakes Area, Ontario, Canada - Jun2016-L442-17m | ecosystem: Environmental > Aquatic > Freshwater >...
GTTGCCTGCCATTCGTCGCCTCGATCTTCGGGCCGTCTTCCGACCCGATGTCATGGCCGTGCTGCGCCGCGTCGACTTCCTCGTCGCGCTCCCCCCGCCCGCGATCGACCGACTCTCGCAATCGGCCGTGTGGGTTCAGATCGCCAGCGGAACAAGCGTGATCACTCAGGGCGAAGTAGGCGATGCCTTCTACGTCGTTGAGAGCGGTCAACTCTCAGTCACGGTCGACGGCGTACTGCGCGAACACACTCTCGTCGCCGGCGAAGGCTTCGGCGAGATCGCTCTGCTGCACGATGTACCGCGAACCGCGACTATCACGTCGATCGAGCCATGCCGGCTACTGCGCATCGAACGCGACGACTTCCTCACCGCTGTTACGGGCAATCCTGACGGACATCTCATCGCCCACGAAGTGGCCACTGCGCATCTGACGCGGGATGCCGACAACGCGCGCTAAAACGGTGCAATCGTGGTATCAATTCTCCTCATGGACGACAGCGCACTCACTCCGACGACCCCCACCGATGGCGAGTCCGACAGCGTTTTCGAAATGGTTGAAGACGTAGTCGACGTTGTACTCGCTGACGACCTCGGGCCAACCGAACCCGAAGACCGATGGGAACGCCGGCAGCGCATTCTCGACTCATGGACAGCGATCATCTTGGCTCTGGCTGCGGTCGCTACTGCATGGGCCACCTTCCAGGCAGGTGAGTGGGCCGGTTCACAATCGGATGCGCAATCGGCGTCGGCCATTCAGCGAAGTGACGCAAACCGCGCCGCAAGTGACGCCACCTCCGAAGAGATCGTCAACTCGCAGATGTGGCTCAGTTGGCTTCAGGCCCAAGCCAATGGTCAAAAAGACCGCGCCTTCTTCTTCCGCACTCGGTTTTCCCCCGAACTAGCAGCTGCGCAGAAGGAATGGCTCGGCACTGTGCCCGTCGACGCCCAAGGCAATCCCGCGAAGGTGCCCGCAGGAACGCCCCTTGACCTCCCGACCTATATCGTCCCCTCGAGGATCAATGCCGACGCGCTGTCAGCCCAAGCGGAGGCGAGTTTGGCTGAGGCCGACCGGGCCTCGTCGAATGCGAGTCGCTTTGTGCAACTGGCGGTGCTGCTGGCACTCGTACTGTTCATCGCGAGCGTCGCCACCAAGTTTGGGGCACCGAAGACACAAGTAATCCTGATCATCTTGTCGCTGCTGCTGCTCATCTTCTGCCTCGTGCGAATGCTGCTTCTTCCTCAATTGCTGTAGGAACTAGTACGCACCGCGGCCGGTGATGACCACGTAGACCGACTTGAGCATGATGACGACGTCGAGTGGAACCGACCAGCGGTCGACATACTCGAGATCAAGTCGCATGCGCTCTTCCCATGAAACGTTCTTGCGTCCCTTCACCTGCCACAGACCGGTCAGGCCTGGGCGGATGATGTGGCGACGGTGATGCTCATCGGTGAGCAACGGCAGCTCTTCATGCAACATCGGTCGCGGACCGACGAGCGACATCTGCCCGCTCAACACGTGGAACAACTGCGGCAGCTCATCAAGTGACCAGCGCCGTAAGAAGCGCCCCGCGGGCGTGACGCGCGGGTCGGACCGGTAGCGCTCGGCAATGTAGCGGTCGGGCTCACCAATGACGTCGTGCCGCTGTTCCGAAGCGTTGACGACCATCGTGCGGAACTTCACGCAGCGGAAGGTGCCGCCGCGCTCGGCAACGCGGTGATGGCGATACAACACCGGTCCACGGCTGGTGAACGCCACTAGCAGCGCCACGAACGCGAACACGGGCAGAAGCACGATGATGATGGGAATCACGACGACAATGTCGAAGAAGCGCTTCATGAAGCGCTTGGCTCCCGACAGCGTCGGTTCATCGAGTTGCAGCAGTTTGAGCCACGGCACGGGTCGCACGGCAAGACGCGGACCGGCCACATCTCCGAGTGCCGGGACCACTAAGAGGTCAATCGGCGTGCCATCGAGTCGCCACGAAAGGCGACGAAGCAGGTCGCGCACCGACGTTGAGGCTTCACCCACCACGACAGCGTGAGCATGTTCTTCGTGAATGCGCGTTGCCAACGTATCGAGCCACGCATCAACGTCGTCTCCGTCACGCGGCGCGGGCACGAATGAGGTGACGGTGTAGCCAAATGATTGGTTCGCTAGCTGACTTTCAAGTTCATGTGCCGCAATGCCGTCGCCAATCACAATGCTGCGGTGTTGGAAATGGCCACGCAGCCGACGCTGACGCAGCACCACATGCAGCATCCAGCGACCACCGAGGAGCAGCAGCATGCCCAGACCGAAGGTCGCTATCGCGACCAGACGCGAGGTCTTCAGTTCAAAGAGGAAGACCAGCACGGCAACCAGGCCGGCGAGCCAGAGCGTGGCGATCACTACTCGTCGGAACTCCTCGGACCCTCCACCCACGATTCGGGCGTCGTAAGCGCCCACCAGCGCCAGCAGCAGCAGCCAGAGGCCCAGGACGCCCGCTCCGCGCAGGAGTATTCCGTCGAGAATTGAGCTGGGCGCCCACAGCGACGCCCCGAGGTGCACTACGAGGAGCGCCACCACCACCGCAATCGGATCGAGTACGAGGGCTGCCCATACGTACGGGGCCATGGGATCACGTGACGAAATGGGACGCGTCGAACGCGCACCAGCCACCGCGAGCGCACTGGTGCGCGGGCGGGCAGCTGCCACAGGTCGTTCGAGCGTCACGTGTCCTCGCTTCTGGAGACAGGAAAATCACCCTACGACCGTCTTATCGGCGGGCCAAGTCACCCAATTGAGTGCTGAGAGCCTCATATTTATCGACGACCTCGTCCCAGCGGTAGTGCTGCGCAACCCATTCCTGCCCCAGATGGCCCCTCGCCCGTGCCCCCGCGGGGTCACTCTCCGCAGCCGCCAGATGGGGGGCAAGATCACCCGCTTGGGTGATGAACTCAGCTCCCCTTCCGGCCACTTCTCGGTTGAAAGGATTGTCGTCTGCCACCACCGGCGCCGCCGCACCCATGGCCCGCAGCAGAGAAGGATTCGTGCCTCCCACCGAGTGTCCATGCAGGTATGTCAGGCAGCCCGCGTACAGCTGGTCGAGCAACACCTGATCCCAGACAGCACCCAGGAAGCGCACGCGCGGGTCGTCGCCCGCCGCCGCGCGGACGCTTTGGGTATAGGCCTCGGCGTAAGGTGCGGCACCCACAACGACGAGCGGCGCCGTGGCCGCACTCGCGACATAACCCTGCACCAGCTCTCGCACCTGGTTTTCCGGCTCAAACCGAGCCACGATCAGGTGGTACCCGGCAGCCCGCAAACCCGCAGCCGCGAGCAGATCGTCACCCGGATGCGCTATCGGTGCGCCGTACGGGATGTAGTGCGCTTCACGGCCATAAGCGGCCAACACGTGTGCCTGCATCACTCGCGAGTCGGCGATGATCGCGTCGGTTCGCAGCACACTGGCTCGCTCTGCCCACCGGTAGTACTTCGCGCCCAGACCATCCCACTTGGCTCGCTTGGACTCGAAGCCGTCGATGTTCACAGCCGTCGGAACACCTCCGCGCCGAAGTCCACTCACGAAGGGCGCGTTGGCAGCGTTGAAGACAAAGGCCATATCGGGTTTGGCCTTGAGCACCGCGTGCGTAGCGCTTAGCGCACCGTGCGTCAAAGTCTCAGTCGAACGCAGCCGCAACGCCGGAAGATTGACCAACTGCATTCCGCGGTATTCGGTGATTGTCTGCCCTTCGTTGCGGCAATAGACAATGACCTCATGCCCGCGTTCGGCCAATCGCCAGCCGATTTCTTCAACGGCTGACTCGAACCCTCCATAACGAGCGGGCACACCTCGCGTTCCGACCATGGCGACCCGCACGCCACTAGAGTAGCGACCGGGAGGAGCGCGTTGACCACACACCGTATTGCCGTGCTGATGAACTGCCAGGCACCACTCTGGGCTGACTCACTTCAGGCACTCGTGAGCGATGTCGATATCGCGTGCGCTTTCCATGTGGGAGTCACCGTCGATCTCGCAGGTTCCGTGGCGGCGGCCAGCGCCGCCGGCTGCGACACCCTCATCGTTGTCAACGAACTCGTGACTGAGGTTGCCGACGAATGTGCCCGGGTCGGATACGCGCCGGAGACAGTCGTGGCCGTTCCCGGTCTATATTTCGCTGGCTTCCATCCCGACTTGGGCTACGGCTTTGACGGTGATGAGCGCGTACGCAGTCCATGGGGAACCGACTGGGTTCCGCGCATCGCGATCGGCGCTTACAGTCTGGGCCTCACCCTCGAGCAAACGCTGGCGATGTATTCAACGCCGTGCTTCGATGCCCTGGGCTATCTCGATCGCTGGAACCCGTCGTCAGAAGCCCTGCGCGTTCGGTTCGACGAGACCGGATTCGATTTCACGCAGTGGATGCGCGCCACCAAGCGCACCGGCGTCTTCATGCATGGTTTGAATCATCCTCGACCGCTAGCGGTAGCGGCACTGGCCGAACAGGTGTGCCGAGATCGGCTCGGATTGAAGCCTCGTCCGGCGCATACCGTTGAAGGTGTTCTCTACGACGCGCTCGCCACGTCGGTGATCTGGCCGGTACATGAGCCCGTAGCCGCGCGCTTAGGAGTTCCCGCAGTAGAGGTCGTGAAGATCAACGGACGCTTCATTCCCTGGACCGAGTTTGTCGTCGGCTGCTACACCGACTGGTCCGAGCGAGGCGTCAGCACCGACGCCTCGGTACTTCCCTCGCTGTCGCAGCATGAGTTGAACACTCTCGTCTCGTTCGCGGGGGCGATGTCGCTATGAGTCATCCCTACCGTGGGCTTCCGGCAGAACGCTTTTGGAACTCCGGCGTCGCCGATGCGGCACCAGGACTGTTCGATCCCGTGGGTGAGGTCAGTTTCACCATCGAGCGCGACGACCGTATCGCCACGCTGGGCTCATGCTTCGCCCAGCACGTGGCGGCCAGTATTCGCGCTAGTGGCTATCGCTACTTGGTGACAGAGACTGCGCCCGAGGGAAGTTCGGCTGAGAAGAAGGAAAGCTACGGCCTGTTCTCTGCGCGCTACGGCAATGTCTACACCGTCGCCCAAGCAGCACAGTTACTCGAGCGCGCCTTCGACGACGTCACCTTCGACGATGCGGCCTGGCAACGCGACGATCGCTGGTACGACGCGTTCCGACCCACCGCTGAACCGGGCGGCTTTGGCAGTCTCGGCGCGCTTGAGGCCGATCGCTCAGTGCACCTCGCCGCGGTGCGCGAACTGTTCACCACCGCCGACGTTGTCGTGTTCACTCTCGGACTGACCGAGGGATGGCGCAGTCGAGCAACCGACGCTGTGTTTCCGATCGCGCCTGGTGTGGTGGCCTCGCGGTTCGACGAAACCGAACACGAGTTCATCAATTACGACTACCCGCAGGTTCGTGCCGATCTCGATCGATTCATCGCACGCCTGCGCGAAGTGAATCCGGGTGTGCGCGTGATTCTCACCGTCAGCCCTGTACCTCTGAGCGCCACTTTCGAGAAACGCAACGTCTGGGTTTCAACCACCTACAGCAAGGCAGTGCTGGTCGCCGTCGCTCAAGACGCCGCACGAGCGCACGAGCTTGTCGATTACTTCCCCTCATTCGAAGTCATCACGAGCCCACTCAATGCCGGCACCTACTACGACGACGACCTACGCAGTGTTCGTCCCATCGGTGTGCAACACGTGATGCGCCTCTTTGGCGCTCACTATCTCGACCCGAGCACACTCACACATGCGACCGACGACTCGCTCGTCGCCCAATACGTCGAAGCCGGACGAGTTATTTGCGACGACGAACTTCTCGACCCGAACGCGAAGTAGTCAGTTCGCAATCAGTTCGGCGATCAGGTCGGCCGTGCCTACTGGATCAGCGAGCATGAGGTCGTGGCCAGTCGCGATCTGACGCATGGTCCACCCCGTATCGCGCGCGTGTGCGATCGACATCGCTAACGAGGGCAGCGGCGGGGAGGTGTGCTCGACGTACACCCGGGGAAGTGAAGCGAGGTCGGCCTCATCGAACACGACTGATTCGGTGGCGCACCGCAACGGAAAGTCGGTGAGTCGCGGGGCGACCACAGCCCGCAGGCTCGGATCCGTGACACCCCATTGGTCAAGGAAGGCGTCCGACGCTGGCACCCGCCAGCCATCACCCGCCGCCGCGGCCAGCGAACGGTAGCGCTGCGCCGTTTCCGGCGGTTCGACGTCAAGCAGGCACTGTCCGCAGTCAACGAGGAAACCACCGGCCGCGACCACCCGCTCCACGGAGCCCCCCAGACGCGTGGCCAACGGCCCGGCCAGAACTGCCGAGTATGAATGGAGCACCAACGTCACGCGATCGAATCCTTCAAACCACACAGCGTTGGTGATGTCCTCGACGTGAGTCGAAACACCGACATCGGGTGTGAGCAGGTGTCGGCGCTCACCCTGTCCGGTCAACGTTGGTGTGAGAACACGGTGCCCGTCAGATCGCAGTCGCTCGGCCACCTGCGCCCAGCACCATCCTCCGTGCATGGCGCCGTGAACGAGAACGATGTCGGCCACAGTGAGTCTCCCTATCGACGCGCTCGTTCGTTGGTTGGCTCAATCGCGGTAGGGCAGCGTGATCCATGGATTCTGGCGCACTTCTCCGCGAGTATCGGCTCTACCCGACCAGAGATCGAACAGCGCCCCAATGTCGATCGCAACGCCGCCCGCTGCCCGAATCGCGCCGCAGTACATCTTGCCGAGCGTGCCGGCACCAACGAGCCACAACTGTCCTGGCTCAAACGGGTACGCCATGATGTCGCGATAGCAGTCATCCCAGTGCGAGGCCGAAGCGTTGTCGTAGTCGTAGTAAAAGATCTCGCCGGGCACCGCGAGCCATTCGACGTCGGTGCGATCGGCGATGGGTCGCATGTCGCGGGGATTCACCGGGCCGATGACGCCTGTGAGATGCGGCAGCAGTCGCTTGATTTCACCGGTCGCCTCGAGCGCGAGGTGCAGGTACCAGCCACCAGAAACGATGCGCTCGCGATCGATGCCCGCGTCGAGTACCGAGAGCGGAACCGTGCGCGTGTCAACAGGTCCGTGTAGACACTGCACGAGATCAGGAATACCAACGAGATCCGCCGTGAGCAGGCTCGCAGTGAGATCAGCGAGAAACTGCTCATGCTCGTAATCGTCTAGTTCACGCAAATGACCGTCGGGTCCGCGACCGACGGCGCCACCCAAGTTGGCGCGTTGACCTCGCATCACGACGCCTTCGCCATCTCCTAGTCGAACCAGGCTGTACCCGGTACGCGACGTCACCGCAGCAAGCACCCCGTCGACAACGGATTCGACGTAAGCAGCATCAATGGCGTCGACCTCATGCCAAGGCACGGTCTGTCTGCGAATCGGACTCGGATCTTGCTGAAGGGCGACGAGAAGTCGGATGACGGTCAGGGCCTCATCGTCAGTAAACGGGTAGTAACGACTGTCGAGCGCATGTAGTTGTCGCGCGAAATAGGCGACGCGTTCCTCACTGATCTGCTCACCCATCGCAAATTCCAGCGGCCACTCGTCAGCAATCGCGCTTCCGGAAAGCACTCTCGCCGCAGCGTCGGCACATGTCGCGTTGACGCGGCTAGCGGCGAACAGCCAGTGCACTTGCAGAGTGTGATCCATCGCCGACAGGTTCGGAAGGTGAGTGGTGACGATCGTGAAGGCCTCTTCGGTTCGTCCGGCGATTCGCAGTAGGTCGACGCGACTGAGATCAACCCACGGGTTACCTGCATGGGGATCGAGAAGTGTGAGAGCGGCAGGAAGGCGATCGCGATCACGCAACGCTGCAACCGCTTGTGCATTGACCATCGCACCCGTCGGCGTCGCGAGCAGCGGGTTACCGTCTAGATCAGCAAGCAGATCGGTCAGGGCCGCGACGGGTGAGTCGGCTTTCCATACGGCGTCAGGGAACCGTTGACGAAGAGTGGTGAGTTGCTCTTCTAAATCCGGGACACTCTCAGCAGTCGTCGCTGACTGCCCTCCCCGCTTCGGCCACATGCGCTCACGTTATACCGGAGCGCGCTATCCCACGCGAATTGGAGTCTGGCCCACTCGAACAGTTGCCGTAGCAGCAGTCGACGACAGGGTGCACACGGTACCCAGTGGACACAACTTCGACGAAGGCTTCACCGGAACCCTGTGTGTGCCCGCGTTCGACCACAAGACACGGAATGCCTTGCCCGACTTGGTGAAGCCGCAGTTGTAGACACCCGACACGGTCACGCAGCCAGTGAAGGAAGCGCCGCTGATCCACGACCGCACAGCCGCGTAGCCCGTCGCCGACGAGGAGCCGGTCTGCATGGTGATTCCCAAGACATCGCTCGACCCAACCCACGCGTACCAATACACGCGTGAGACGCCGAGTCGCACCGAGTCAAGGTACGTGCGCGCGACGTACTGTGCCGCGGTGTTTCCATCGATGTGTCGCACACACGGAGTGGCACTTCCACACGCTGCGACGTTCACCCCCCGAAGCCCGTAGTTCACTTCGGTGTCCCATAACTCACGCACCGGTACACGGCGCTCAGCGAGGCGCGCGCGCATCGACGTGATTAAGGCCGCTCGTTCTGCAGGTCCCTGATCGCGGTAAGGGTAGGTGTGCATCGCAAAGGCGTCGATGGGCCACGCCCGTGACCCGTAACCCTTCACAGACGCAAGCGCACTCAGGTAGCGACCGAAGAAGCACGCATCCCGTTGGGAAACCTTCGCGCATGCCGTTGAGGTCGTCGGCAGCATTCCGCGCCTTAAGGTCACACTCGGCGCGACCGTTCGCGACACGTGGCGAGAGGGATACGTCGCATCGACGGACTTGATGATGGTGTCAACGCGGCCTGTCATCGTCGCCATCTGTGCAGGTGTGCCAGTCCAAAACGTGGAGAGGTTCATTTCGTTCCACACCTGGAAACCGTTGATCGCGCCGCCGAGTGAGTCACGGTTGTACTCGGCAAGTGCCTTCACAAACGTGTAGTAGGAGTTCAGATCGTCAGGGGGCGATGAGGTGGATGTGTGATCCCACGGCAGCACATGACTGGTGTCTTTCGTTGCCCACGACGGAGTGATTCCCATGACCATCACGAAGTCATTGACACCGCGCGCGTGTCCGGCATCGATCATCGCCTTGAGCGGAGCCCAGTTGTACGTACCGGGGGCGGGGTTCAGCGCGGGCCATGCAACTCCCGAGTCCCACAGCCGCCAGCTGCCGGCGGGAACGGTCACGGTTCCATTGATGGGGTGCATCCCAAACAGCGTGCCTCGAACAGGAACAGGAGCTGCCGCAGCGCGGACAACCGTGGGCGTCGCCGACACGGCTGGCGAGACTCCGGCGGAGAGAAGGCCAGCAGCGAGTGCCGGCACCACGAGGGCAAGCCCCAAGACACGCTTCATCCGAACAGCTCCTGCCGCATAGATCGCTTATCGACCAATCGGAGCGCATCCACACGTGATTGGGCCCACCATCACCCTTTCGGCCTAACCCTCATTCCTCTTCACCCTCATTCCTCTTCACCCCCTTTCCTCTTCACCCTCATTCCTCGTCACCCTCATTCCTCGTCACCCTCATTCCTCTTCACCCTCATTCCTCGTCACCCTCATTCCTCTTCACCATCGGGGGCACCCAAGCGCGCACCTAGCGCGTTCAGGCGCCCCAGCGATGTCTCACCCTGTGGCTACTCTGGGTAGTGAGGGTGGGGTAAGGCTTCACCCGAGAAGGGGGGACCATGACCTACCACTTCCACGAGGGCGACGACTCACCGTGCACCCCGCTTTACGGTCACTCGGTGGCCGACGCTCTCTCGTACGCAGCGACAGCGCACGCCTGTCAGTTGCGCAAGGGCAAACCGCATGAGCCCTACCTCACGCACCTACTGCGGGTATCACAGTTGGCACTGCGCTACCGCTATCCCGAGTCGCCCGACGCCGATGCGGTGGTGATCGCGGGGGCACTGCACGACACCGCCGAAGATCAGGGCGGCGAGGTGCGCCTTCGCGATATCGCGTGGCGATTCGGACCCCGCGTCGCTGAGATCGTCGAAGCGTGCAGCGATTCAGTCACCGCAGACCCGGAAAACAAAGCGCCGTACCCCGCACGCAAGCGCCACCACATCGCCAGCGTTGACGCGACCGATGACGCCGGTATCGCACTCGTGACCGTATGCGACAAGATCGCCAATCTCGAGGAAGTCCTTGAGGATCTGGCAACTCTGAACCCTGACGAGCGCGAGAATTACATGCTGGTGTTCAAGGGACGCGTCGAAGGAACAGCGGCCTACTACCGCGGCATGTACCGAGCGACGGCAGCGACAGCACCTCCGAAGGCCTCAGCTCACCTTCGGCGATTGGTGGTGCAGCTATACGAAGTTTTCGACCTTGACGTAGCCAGCATCGACGATGCGAGTCTCCCGCCGAGCGACCAGTTCTACGCGAGCATCGAAGCCCACATCGACGATGACGGAAACTACAAGGGTCCCTAACCCGCCCGCGGCACTCAGCCCGGTTGTACAAACGTCACCGTGGCCGCCGATCCAAGACCACTGCCATTCACAGCGCGCACTTGAAACTGATACGTCGCTCCCGCAACGGCACCGGAATCGGCGTACACACGTGCACGACCCACACTTCCCCACGTCGTAGCGCTCGGCTGCCACGCCGACCACACGCCCGATCCCGCTGCATGGCCCCGCGCGCGCAACTCGTACCGAAGGACGGCCCCACTTCCTAGCGACGCTGGGGCAGACCACGTCAGTCGAATGGCGCCAGCACTGGGAAAAGTCACCACACACGTGCGCGGTGTAGTCGGAGTACCCACCACCACGGCACTCGACTTCGTAGAGGCACCACCGGTGCCCAGTCGATTAGTAGCGCGCACGGTGAACCGGTACGACGTTCGATTCGTCAATCCCGTGACGGTGCACGATCGCCCACCGGTTGTGGCACACGTTCGCCCGCCTGGTGCCGCCGTGACGACGTACTTCGTGATCGTCGCACCACCATTGCTCGCCGGTGCCTTCCACGAAACAACCGCAGCTCGGTTACGTGAACTGGCAACCACCGTTCGTGGAGCACCCGGCTTGGTAGGCGTGAGTGATGCTCCGACTCGAAGGGGCACCCACGACACCAGTGGATTTGGCAGCGTACTGACGTTGCCTGCCAGTTGAGTTGACGTCATCTGCACACACACGCCTGTTGAGATGACGGCGCTC